>Ga0116194_1001805_pt1 | contig 12272 bp, 8 predicted proteins | sample AD_SCU001_MetaG_FD_89887 | JGI IMG/M metagenome (GOLD analysis project Ga0116194, IMG submission 89887) | Active sludge microbial communities of municipal wastewater-treating anaerobic digesters from China - AD_SCU001_MetaG | ecosystem: Engineered > Bioreactor > Anaerobic > Digestate | place...
ACGCAATTTGAGAGCAAATTTTTCTAGGGTGCGTAGATTTTTGCAGGGGTGCGTAAAAATCATTAGGGGTGCGTAAATTTTGATAAGGGTGCGTAATTGTATCAAAATAGGTTACACAACCCATATTGAATGCATAGGTTTGATACAATGTCAGACCTTTTTTATTTGTTGGCAGAAAGGGGAAAATCTCCTATTCGCCAGTTTTGTAGAGACCTGTAGTAGTCAGTTTTTAGGCTATTATTAGGTCTCTTTTTTATTTTCTAATCAACTATTTAACGATTACCCTACTTTTTAACGATTTGAATACTTTTTAACGATTACCCTACTTTTTAACGATTTGAATACTTTTTAACGATTTGAGACAAAAAGGATACAAACATGCTATTTATAGAGTAATTTATAGACAATTTGATAAAAAAGTGCTATAATCCTGAGTAGATATAAACATTTATAATAGGAGGTAACTATGGATTACCAACGACTAGTGAAGGAATTAAGACTAAAACTAATTTTATCTCAACAAGAATTTGCAGACTTGCTTAATGTTTCTTTTGCCTCTATTAATAGATGGGAAACTGGGAAACATGAGCCAACGATTAAAATAAAGAGAAAAATTGTTCAACTTTGTAAAGAGAATAATATTGATTTGGAGGAGAAAGAATAATGGATAATAAAGTTAACAAATTGCAAGAAAGAGAAGAATTACATCGTTCAATTTGGAATATCGCAAATGAATTAAGAGGCTCAGTAGATGGATGGGATTTTAAGCAATATGTGTTAGGCATCATGTTTTATCGTTATATTTCTGAAAACCTTACTTCATACATTAATAAAGGTGAAATTGAAGCTGGTAATAAATCATTTGATTATGCAAAATTATCAGATGCTGAAACTGAAGTTGCACGAGAAGGATTAGTAAGTTCAAAAGGATTTTTTATTCTTCCATCTGAACTATTCTGCAATGTTAGAGCAAATGCATACAATGATGAAAATTTAAATGAAACTCTTGAAAGAGTGTTTAAGCATATTGAGGAATCTGCAAAAGGCACTGAATCTGAAAATGACTTCACAGGTTTATTTGATGATATCGATGTAAACTCAAATAAACTTGGATCAACTGTTGAAAAAAGAAATAAAAAGTTAGCCGAAATATTAAATTACATTGGTGATATGAAACTGGGTGACTATCAAGATAACACAATTGATGCTTTTGGAGATGCTTATGAGTATTTAATGAGTATGTATGCTTCAAATGCAGGTAAATCAGGCGGAGAATTTTTTACTCCTCAAGAAGTGTCTGAACTTCTAACAAGATTAGCAATCATTGATAAAACAAGTGTTAACAAAGTTTATGACCCAGCATGTGGATCAGGGTCATTACTTCTTCAAGCATTAAAATTATTAGGTAAAGATAATATTAAGCAAGGTTTCTATGGTCAAGAGAAAAATATAACTACATATAACCTTTGTCGTATCAATATGTTTTTGCATGATGTTGATTTTGATAAATTTAACATTGCATGTGAGGATACTTTAATTGCTCCAAAACATTGGGATGATGAACCTTTTGATGTAATTGTCTCTAATCCACCTTATTCAGTTAAATGGGAAGGTGATGATAATCCATTATTAATTAATGATCCACGTTTTTCACCAGCAGGTGTATTAGCACCAAAAGGAAAAGCAGATTTAGCTTTTATCATGCATTCACTTGCTTGGCTTTCGACTAATGGCGTAGCATCTATTGTTTGTTTCCCAGGAATTATGTATCGTGGTGGAGCTGAACAAAAGATTAGAAAGTATCTAGTAGATAACAACTATGTGGATGCTATTATTCAGCTGCCAGATAATCTTTTCTTTGGAACATCCATTGCAACATGTATTATGGTTTTAAAGAAATCAAAGAATGACACAAATGTTTTATTTATTGATGCATCAAATGAATACATTAAAGTAACAAATAATAACAAGTTGACTCCAGTCAACATTCAAAATATTGTTAAAGCTTATAAAGATAGAACGGATAAGGATTATATGGTGAAAGTAGCTCAATATGAAGATGTTAAAAACAATGATTATAATCTTTCAGTTTCTACATATGTCGTTAAAGAAGATACAAGAGAAAAAATAGATATTAAGAAACTTAATGCAGAAATCGAAGAGATTGTTGAAAAAGAAAATATATTAAGAGAAGAAATAAATAGAATTATTGATGAAATAGAGGAATAAGGAGGACATATATGAGTAAATTGGATGATCTTATTGAAAAGTTCTGCCCTAATGGGGTTCAGTTTCTTAAAATTAAAGAATTAACTAAGTATCTACAACCTGGTCCTTATATTGTAAAAAATACTAATTATGATGATTCATACAAAACTCCTGTTTTGACTGCGGGGCAAACTTTCATTCTAGGATATACAAACGAAAAGAGTGGGATTTTTACTGCGTCTAAAGAAAAACCAGTAATAATATTTGATGATTTTACAGGTGCTTTTAAATGGGTTGATTTTGAATTCAAAGTAAAATCTTCAGCAATGAAAATTATCATATCTTCCTCTGAATCACTAATGTTAAGATTCTTGTACCATATAATGGGAAAAATAAATTTTTCTTCAACCGAACATATAAGGCTTTGGATTGGAACTTATTCCGAGTTAGAAATTCCTGTTCCACCTATTGAGGTGCAACGTGAAATTGTTAGAATATTGGACAATTTCACAGAGTTAACAGCAGAGTTAACAGCAGAGCTAACAGCAAGAAGAAAGCAGTATGAGTATTATAGGGATTTGCTATTGACATTTGGAGATGAGGTGCCAATGAAGCCATTGTCAGAAGTTTGTGTATTATCAGCTGGTGGTGACGTTCCGAAGAGGCATTTTTCGAAAGAAAAAACAAATGAATATAAGGTACCTATTTATAGTAATGGAATTGGAGATAATGCACTTTATGGTTGGACTAATGAAGCGCGGATTAATAATCCGTGCATAACAATCGCAGCCAGAGGAACAATTGGTTATGTCGCATTGCGTAATGAACCTTTTGTTCCAGTTGTAAGGTTAATATGTGCAATTCCCAAAGAGTGCATAAATGTAAGATACTTAAAGTATGCAACGGAAACATTAAACTTTAAAGTCCCTACTTCTGGAATTCCCCAGCTAACAGTACCCATGATAGGGAAGTACAATATTCCTGTCCCTCCCCTCGAAGAACAAGAGCGAATCGTAGCTATCCTCGACCGCTTTGATGCATTATGTAATGACATAACTATTGGCCTTCCAGCAGAAATAGAAGCTAGACAAAAGCAATACGAATACTATAGAGATAAACTTCTTACATTTAAGAAACTGGAGGTATAATATGCCAAATTATAACATTATTACTGAATCATCTGATTCTACTGTTGTTACTGAGTATAAACCTGTAGTTTCTAAATCGGATTCATATCAAAGTGAAGCAGAACTAGAAAAAGAGTTTATTAATCTATTATGCCAACAATCATATGAATATTTATCAATTCATAATGAAGAGGATCTAATTAAAAATTTAAGAAAACAATTAGAGATACTTAACAATTATCAATTTAGTGATGATGAATGGGATAGATTTTTTAAGCATAGACTTGCTAATCCCAATGATGGTATAGCTGAAAAAACAAAGATTATCCAAGAAGATTATCGTCAAGTACTTATTAGAGATGATGGTTCATCAAAGAACATTAATCTAATTGATAAATCAAATATCAACAAAAATAAACTTCAAGTAATCAATCAATACACAGTCACCGATGGACGTTATGAAAATCGTTACGATGTAACAATTCTAGTAAATGGATTACCACTTGTTCATGTTGAATTAAAAAGACGCGGTGTAGCCATTAAAGAAGCATTTAATCAAATCAATCGATATCAAAGAGATTCATTCTGGGCAGAATCAGGTTTGTTTAATTATGTTCAAATCTTTGTGATATCCAACGGAACTAATACAAAGTATTATTCAAATAGTACAAGATTTAATCATATTAAAGATTCACAAAATAAGACTAAGAAGGAAAAAACATCGAATACTTTTGAATTTACTTCTTATTGGGCTGATGCTAATAATAAAATCATTCCTGATTTGATTGACTTTACTAGAACATTTTTCTCAAAACATACAATACTTAATATTCTAACTAAGTATTGTGTATTCACTGTAGATAAAATGCTTTTAGTCATGAGACCATATCAAATTGTTGCTACTGAAAGAATTTTAAATAGAATTGAGATTGCAAACAATTATAAGAAATATGGAACAGTTGAAGGTGGTGGATATATCTGGCATACCACAGGTAGTGGAAAAACACTGACCTCTTTTAAAACTGCTAGACTTGCTACTAAGATTCCTTACATTGATAAAGTTTTATTTGTTGTTGATAGAAAAGATCTAGACTATCAAACAATGAGAGAATATGATCGCTTTGAAAAAGGTGCAGCTAATTCAAATAGATCAACTGCAATTTTAAAGAAACAATTAGAAGATAGTAATGTAAAAATAATCATTACTACAATTCAAAAGTTATCCATTTTTATTGAAAAAAATAAAGGTCATGAAGTATTTAATAAACATGTTGTAATTATCTTTGATGAATGTCATAGAAGTCAATTTGGCGATATGCATGCAGCAATTACCAAGAACTTTAAAAAGTATCACTTATTTGGTTTTACTGGAACACCAATATTTGCAGTTAATTCAACTGTACAAAAGAATGCAAAACTAAGAACTACTGAACAAGCGTTTGGTCAACAACTTCATGCTTATACGATTGTGGATGCAATTAATGACAAAAACGTATTGCCTTTTAGGATTGATTATATTAAGACAATTGACCTTCCAAGTGATATTGAGGATGAAGAAGTTTGGGATATTGATAGAGAGAAAGTTTATGTAAATCCAAAAAGAATTAAACTGGTTACTGAGTACATTCTTGATCATTTTGACCAAAAGACATATCGAAATGTTAAATCATTCAAACATAGTGTTGTAACAAATGTAAATGAAGTTGTTTCTACAAGAGATAGAAACTTAGTTAAAGAAGACAAGCAATCTACTTATGTTAATGGATTTAATTCGATTTTCGCAGTAAGTTCAATTGAAGTTGCAAAACTTTATTACAATGAGTTTAAAAGACAAATGGCGGAAAATCCAGCTAAAGCACTTAAGATTGGACTTATTTACTCCTATAGTGCAAATGAAGAAGAAACCGATGGCATTATAGATGAAGAAGTAATAGATGATACTACATCATTAGATCAATCAAGTAGAGATTTCCTTGAAGGTGCTATTAAAGATTATAATGCGATGTTTTCTACTAATTATGATACATCAAGTGACAAGTTCCAAAACTATTATAAAGATGTATCTTTAAGAATGAAGAATAAGGAACTTGATTTACTCATAGTAGTTAACATGCTTTTAACTGGATTTGATGCAACAACCTTAAATACTTTATGGGTTGATAAAAATCTAAAAATGCATGGACTTATCCAAGCATACTCAAGAACTAATCGTATTTTAAATTCAATTAAGACATTTGGAAATATTGTATGTTTTAGAAATCTACAAAAGAAAACGGATGAAGCAATATCATTATTCGGTGATAAAAATGCTGGTGGTATCGTTTTGCTTAAAGGCTTCAAAGATTATTACGAAGGTTATTATGATGAAAAAGGTATTTATCATGAAGGATATGTAGAAATGATTAATGAACTCAACGAATCATTTTCTCTTGAACAGCCTTTATTTATTGGAGAAAAACATCAAAAAGAGTTTATTGCTTTATTTGGTTCTGTTCTTCGTATGAGAAACTTATTATCTTCGTTTGATGAGTTCAGTGGTAATGAACTTATTAGTGAAAGAGATTTCCAGGATTATTGTGGTAGATATCTAGATCTAAAAGAAGAATGGAAGAATAGAAGTAAAGACGGTGAAGCTGTTGATGTTTCTGATGACGTTGTTTTTGAAATTGAACTTCTAAAACAAGTAGAAATAAATATTGACTATATTTTAATGCTTGTTCAAAAATACCATGATTCTCATTCTCAAGATAAAGAAATATTGATTACTATTCAGAAAGCAATAGATTCATCACCTGAAATGAGAAGTAAAAAAGCATTAATCGAAAACTTTATTAAGGGAATAAATGAAGTAGATGATGTTCTTAATGAATGGCGTAGTTATGTTACTGAAGAAAAAGAGAAAGCAATAAAATTAATTATCGAAACAGAAAATCTTAAGGAAGCTGAAACTCGTAAATTTATTTCTACCGCATTTGAGACAGGAAGCGTCAAAACTACAGGAACTGATGTCGATAAGATACTTCCACCAATTTCAAGATTTGGTAGCGGGAATCGAGATGAAAAGCGTAAATCAGTATTAGCTAGATTACTTGAATTTTTCGAGAGATTCTTTGGAATTGGTTAATACGAATAGACTTTAAAGGGAAGTATATTAAAAAGTGTTCTAAACATAGTTAAAGTTTTAATTAATAAATAGAATAATTTAGACTTAAAAAGGGGTGATTTTAATAATGAACTTTGTACTTGAATCTCAAATATGGGATTTGCATATTCATACGAACAAATGTCCATTAGGGAGCGATGAATTTGCAAGAGATTATAAGAATAATACTGATGGTTTTGTTGATGAGTTAATCAGTATCTTCGATAAGCAAGAATATGCTAATTTGTCAATGATATCGTTTACCGATCATAATCAAATTTCTTTAGAAGTTTATCAAAATTTTTATGAAAGGAATCATAGAGTAGTACTTATACCCGGTGTTGAGATTTCGTATATTACAGATAAAAATGATAGTATTCCCAAACATTTATTAGTTTATTTTGATGCTGATAAAAACTCAATAAATGATTTATCAGATAAAGTTAACACCTTACTTAAAGACACAAGAGAAAACAACAAATGCTTTAAAATTCAAGATTTATTACCTAAACTATATCATTTGGGCTATAATTTTCTTATAAGTCCTCATTTTTTAAAACAAGATGAGAGAGGGTTAGATTTCGATTGGAACGAAGCAGATTTTACTAAAATTGATTCAAAACTATATTCGGATCAATTCTTTTGCTTTTGGGAATCTGGAGGTTTATCTTCCATGAGTAAAGCTCAAAAGTTTTTGGAAGAGTTTGAAATAAGTGAAAGAATATCAATTGTTCATTTTTCCGACTCAAATAACTTTGATAAATTGCTTACTTATTTAAAGTCACCTGCACAATACTTTCATAGTTTACCAAGTTTTAAAGGATTAGCACTTGTTGGATCTGATTGTACAAGAATTCGTAAACATTATGTAAACCTTGATAAAAGTCAGTTTTCTAATTATATTGGAACCATTATTTTTAATGGGCAAACTATTAATTTATCACATCAACTAAATTCGATTGTTGGTGGTAGAGGCAGTGGTAAATCTGTTCTACTAGATTCTATATCTTTAAAATTAGGTAGAAGTATTGGAAATGATGACAGAAAAGAGTATATATTAAACAATTCTATCGAACTTTTTGATTTCAATAACAATTCAATAAATAGTGATTTTAAAATTGAATATTACCAACAAGCATATATATCAGATATTTTCAATAGCAAAGATTTTTATCAAAAATTAAAAGAAAAGTTTAATGAAGTTTTCGATTTAATACCTAATATTGACGTAAGCAGTATCATGTTAAGTTATAAAAGTAAATTTAATTCATTTGTAGATGAGAATAAAATTCCTATTAGTGAAAATTTGCCAGGACTTAATGATAATTTCTATATATTAAGCGATGATGATTTGGATATCAAAATAAAAAAGGGAATGTTATTAAATATTCCGAAATCAGAGGATCTTATTAATATTGAATTAGCCTTATTAAATGTTGAAGATAATTTTTCAAAGGTGATTCCTAAACAAATTATTAATCAACCTGAAATCATTAGTTTAAAGAATGTACTTCAATATTTTATATTGATGGAATCCAAAAAATATAACCTTAATCTTATTAAAGAGAAATATTCAATTAATGAAATAATTAGTATTTTTATTAAATACAAAGATGAAAAGTCTAATTTATCAAGAGTCAAAAGTGATATATCAAGAAAAATAACTGACAAATTATTATACATTTCTCAAGATATTATATACAGAAATTCTATTGTGCAGGCTATCATTGAAACAACAAAGGGTTTTAAAACAAAATATAATAACTTTTCAACTAGAAATGGATCCGTAAGTAATCGTTTCATTTTCTCAAAAGAACTAATCATTCATAATCCGATAGAGTTTTTTATTAAATGTTTAGATAAACACTTTGATAAGAATAAAGTTAAACAATCAAGTTCATCAATAAACATTGAGAATTTTCCGAATCTATCAAATATGTTCATTTTTCACCCTGAAAAATTTATAAAAGAAAGTTCAAGTGTGGAATTGTTACTTCATGATATAGTTGATTTTGAACTCACATATGAAGAATCGAGTAACATATATTATGTAGAGGACAACGGCAGTATAAAAAATATTAAAAATTTATCACCTGGTTATAAAACAAACATTCTAATGGAGTATATAGTATATAAAGATACTGCATTACCATTACTAATTGATCAACCAGAAGACAATGTTGATAACCAAACAATTTATAATCAATTAAAAAAATGGTTTACTAGTATGAAGTTTAAAAGACAAGTTATTGTTGTTACACATGATGCTAATATAGTTATTAATGCAGATTCAGAAAACATTATAGTGGCAAAACAAGTGAGTGAAGATACGTTTGTATACAATTTTGGAGCATTAGAATTTGAAAGCATGATCGAAAATGCAGCTCTAATACTCGATGGTGGGAAAGAAGCAGTTCAAAGGAGATTAACAAAATATGAATCATAATAATATAGATATATTGTACGATGGAAAAACTATTTGTTCAATTAATGCTGATTCACCAATGTTATCAGAAGTAGTAGAAAAAGTGATATTAGATGAAAAAATAGATTTAAACCAAATATTCCTAAAATGCGAGATTGATAAATTTGATACTAATGCTTTTAAGGAAATTTTAATTTCAGCAGGTACTTCTATTAGAACCAGATTAACGAATGAGTGTGGGAAATTTGAACAAATTCTAGCATCAATTGAAACTGATCAAGATGTTACAGCATATTATAATAAACTTAAAGAAGGTAGTAAATAACCGAAATTTTTAAAAAGATTGTGGATTACTTTTACAATTAAATCATAAAATAGAGCTAAAATAAAACAATAAGTTTAATTATAAATAGAGCGGTGGCTATTAATGCTTCCGCTTTTCCATTATAATAAGGCTTGAAAACCCATACTATTCAATACTGCCATGATATTGTTGACTCAAAAGAACGACTTAAAGGAGGTGGTGTAGATGTGAAAATTGAAAATTTTTGATGTGTACTAACAAAACTATAGGAGGTGAAAGAAATGTTAAGTATACAACAATACAAGAAAATGCAAGAGTATAAGGAACTAGGACTATCAAAAGTAAAAGCATCCGAAAAGTTAAATCTGTCGTATAAAACGATTTGTAACTGGTGGGACAAAGACCAAGCATTCTTTAATGCCTTTCAAAAGAATCATGAGTATGTGTTAGATAACTATAGACAATACATCATTGAGATTTTAAAGATTAGTCCACAAATAAACAATACTGTTTTATATAAAAGGATTAAAGATGATTTTTCTGAGTTTGATGTCCAAAGTTCATCGTTCTTCAAGTATGTAAAAGAAGTAAGAGAACAAACAGGTTTAATAAAACCTAAACGAAAGTTTCAAATTAGAGAAGTAACTGAACCAGGATATGAGGCTCAAGTAGATTTTGGTCAGTATGTGATGAGAACTGAATATAAGAAGAATGTGAGAATTTATTTCTTTTGTATGACGTTGTCATTTTCGAGAATGAAGTTTGCTTACTTTTCAGTTGATCCGTTTGATATCAAGAAAACGATTGATGCTCATATAGCAGCGTTTAAGTATTTTGGTGGTAGACCTCAAATGATTGTCTATGACCAAGATAAAACAATGGTCGTATCTGAAAACTTAGGTGAGGTAATATTCGTCAAAGAGTTTGAAGATTTCATTAAAGAAACAGGATTTACGATTTACTTATGTAAAGGGTATGATCCATCCACTAAAGGTAAAATTGAAAAGACAGTAGACTACATCAAACACCAATTCTTAGATGGCAGAATCTATTATGGGATTGATAGACTTACTCAAGAATTCATTGCTTGGCTTGATAGAGATGGTAATGGTATGATTCATGAAATCACGAAAAAACCACCACGAGAGTTATTTAAGAAAGAATATCCAAAACTACAAAAGTATGTGGAAAAGAAAAATGATGAGATTGTCATTCATACGGTTTATCACGATACAGTAGAATTTCGAGATAACCTTTATAAACTACCAAGTGAAAGTGTAAACGAAGGCGATAAGATTAGAATTGAAAGATACGATGATCACCTTATTTTCTATCATGCAGGAACGAATGAACTACTTTGTAAACATAGGTTATTACTCGGTAAAGGTAATGTTGTTACTTTGAATGTTGAAGTTCATGATGAACCAACGATTGAAGAGGTATTACTGGATGAATATAAAGATTATGAAATATCAAGTATCTTCTTTGAAAGACTTAGAGTTCAAAAACCTAGATATGTTTATCCACAGTGCAGAAAGATTGGAAGTTTAAAGAAACATTATGCAAAAGAGATTATTGCAGAAGGTATGCGTTATTGTGTAGAAGTAGATATTTGTAGTGCGTTTGAACTATGTTCATGGTTAGTCTATAAAATGGGGGAGACGCTTGCTAAAAGGGTGTTACCATCACATACGAATAAAAACTATAAAATTAGGGCGGAAGAAATTAGAAAGGAGTTAAATGATGGCAGATAATAAAGTAATCCAAGATTTAGCTAGAACCTTAAACTTACAAAATATTGCAAGTGGTGTCATTGACTTAAATGATGAAACCATCTCCAATAAAGAGTATTTGTATAAGGTATTACTAGAAGAAGTTAATATTAGAAAAAAGAATAAACTTAAAGACTTAAAGCACATGTCAAGATTAAAACCACTCGTCTTTGATGAATTAAGAATATCAGATGGTCTCAAGTGGCAGTTATCAAGAATCAAAGAAATGGATTTTAATGAAACAAGAGAAAACATCATTATTGTTGGGGACTGTTCAACTGGTAAGACATCTCTTGCGACTACGCTTGGTAATTGTGCTATAGAAAAAGGTACGAAAGTCGTTTATGTGACACAAGAAGAATTATTAGTTGAATCTAAGATAAAGAAAAAAACTTGGAATAATATCTTAATCGCTGATGTAGTGATTGTTGATGGTATGTTTTATCTAACACCATCAGAAGAAGAATTGATCCAAGTTTATAAGTTACTAATGTTCTTACAAGAAACAAGAAGTATAATATTAGTTACGAATAGACCACTCTCAAGTTGGAAGAACATGAATATAGATACGCATATTGTTGAGACACTTGCTAAAAGACTCATGCAAGATGCACAAATCATATCGCTTTAAAATAGATAGTAGTTTCATCTGTTGGCTCAAAAACTATCTATAAATTTGAACCAAGCGATGAGGTTATTATCCCCTTTGGATGATAGAAGTTCCTAGCAATAAATCTAAGCATTTTACTTAGAATCCAGCAAAACAGGCTAATAAAACTAGTATTTTGGGGTAGGGGGGTCTAAATCTCTACAGGTAAAGACCTACCACCGAGCCTGGGGTTTCGTGCGAATTTTTTTCATTTCAAAGGGTCTGCAAAGTTCAGATGGGCAATCAAAAAATAAAGATAATAAGCATCTACACAACCAAACATATGTGTAAATGTTTTTCATAATTAGATAAACATATCAATTGCTTTATCACAAAATATAATAATGCTATATGTCTTTATATCTATAAAATAAATCCCATGATCATCGAGATGATTACAATAATTGGTGCAGGAATTTTCTTGCTCATTAATAGAATAAAGTTAATCAAGAGCATCAACCAAATTCGCCAATCCAGTGGTAAACGATAAGCTTGAGTTAATGCTGTCATGGTGATCAAACTTGCTGCAGTCACTGTAACACCAGTCAAAAAATATTTCATATGAGTCAATTGTCGCATCGATTTCCAGATTGGAAAGATAAAGAAAACAAGCAATATACCAGGTAAAAAAATACTTAATCCACC
>Ga0116194_1001810_pt1 | contig 12237 bp, 8 predicted proteins | sample AD_SCU001_MetaG_FD_89887 | JGI IMG/M metagenome (GOLD analysis project Ga0116194, IMG submission 89887) | Active sludge microbial communities of municipal wastewater-treating anaerobic digesters from China - AD_SCU001_MetaG | ecosystem: Engineered > Bioreactor > Anaerobic > Digestate | place...
ATAGTCGCCGGGGAGTACAGGTTCATCGCCCTCGTCAGGAGTGACCAGGACGAGCAGGAGGATGAGTTCCGGGTCGTGGTAAACGAAAGGTCCTATGTTGCCCTGCTCGGTCTGCTGGTGATGGTGGGGGTTGCCGGGGGGCTCTGGTACATCTTCAGGAGGTACGGGCGGCGGTGAGATCCATTCGATCTCACTCAAACCGTGCGGCGCCCTGCGGGACCAGGATCTCGAACCGTGCCCCCTTTCCCGGTATCCCGGTTTCCTGGATTGCGATCCCGGTGATGGCAAGGACCTCTTTTGCCAGGAAGAGCCCGAGCCCCGTGTGACTCCCGAAACCGCGGTCGAAGATCCGCGGCTTGTCCTCGACAGGAATGCCGATACCGTTATCTTCCCAGATGATCCGTGCACCCCCGTCGTCCGGTGCGGCCGTGACCCGGATCTCGGTCACGGTCTTCCCGTGCCGCATGCTGTTCTCGAGGAGGTTATAAAAGACCGAGGAGAGGAGCGGGTCGGCGTAGACATAGAGATCGTCGAGATCGGTGGATATACTGACCCCCCTCGGCCGGAGCGTTTTTACCGCCTCCTCGACCACCGTCCTGACGGGGAACCATTGTGGTGCCCGGACGCCGAGTTCCTGGTAGTCCCTCGTGAACCCGATCTGCGACTTGATGATCTCTGCGGCGACCTCTATCCGGTCGAGGGCACCGGTAACGGTGGGGTCGAGCGGTTGTTCATGCAGGAGGGCAAGATGGCCGAGCACCACCGTGACCTGATTTAAGATGTCGTGGCGGACGATGTTGTTCATCAGGTTGAGCTTTTTGTTGGCCCGGATGAGCGCTGCTTCGGCCTGTTTCCAGGCATCGATGTCGTGGATCGCGTAATGAAACGCAACAGGCCGGTCATCGTTTCCGTAGACCGGGATCGCCGAGACCTCGATCCAGGTGTAGTGGCCGTCTTTCCGTCGAACCCGGAGGGTGCACTCCCTCGAGGTATCCCCACCCTCTTCCAGCAGGGCACGGAGCGTCTCCCGGTCATCGGGGTGGACCGCTCGCTCGATAAAATCCGGGTCGCCCAGGATCTCCTCGGGGGTGTAGCCGATCAACCTCTCGCATGAGGGGCTGATGTAATCGACCTTACGCGGTGATGCGGTCACCCGGATGTAACAGTCATGTGAACTCTCTATAAGCGTCCTGAACCGCTCCTCGTTCTCGAGGAGTCGCTCCTGTGCACGGAGCCTGGAGAAGAGATCGGAAAAAAGATTGCCGACGATCTCAAGCAGCGTTATGTCGTCATCCGACCATCTCCGTTTTTTCCCGGCGGTCTCAAACCCTATGATACCGAGGGGCTCACTGGTGCTTGTGATCGGCACAAGGATGATCGAGGAGATCCCGTAATCCAGCAGGAAGTCGCGTATTTCCGCCTCCTCGTCTGGGAGCGCGGCAAGATCCGGGACGCATATCGTCCGCCGCGCTCTGACGTTATCGAGGCCCCAGGTGATCACGTGCTCGGGAAGGTTAAACAGCACATCGATCTGTGATTCGACCCCTTCGGCGCACCACTCGTGGGTGTTCTCGGCATGGGTGAGGTCTGCTGAGAACCGGAGGATGTAACTGCGGTCGACGCCGAGGAACGAGCCGAGCAACTCCAGCGTCTCCTGGAGAGCGTCATCGAGGTCCACAGGGTCAAGGCTGATGAACCGTGTGGAGATCAACCTCACCAGTTGTTCGAGGGTGATACGCCGCTGGATCTGGTCTGCCATCTGTTTTGACCTTGTGATGTCACGCATCGACTCGATCGCGCCGGCGAGGTTCCCCCCCGCGTCGTAGAGCGGCGATGCCTTCGCCCAGAGGTAGACCTCCTCTCCTGTCCGCGGGGAGGTGATGCGAACCTCGCGGGCGGGACTTTCACCCATCGTCCCGGCGAGTATCTTCTCCGCAAGCGACGGCGGCACCAGATCCGGGATCGCCCTGGAGATCGCATCCGCCCCCGAACCGATCATCGTGTCCTTCCTGACGCCGGTAAGTTCCTGCATTGCCCGGTTCCAGATGATGATCCTGCCATCACGGTCGAGGGCAAACGTCGGGTCGGGGAGGAAGTCGATGATGCCACGGAGTGTTGCCTGGTAGTCTTCCATCTCGCGGCACTGCGCCTCGAGCGCCTCCTGGCTTGCCGTCGCCTCCTCAAACGCCGCTGTCATCTCTTCGTGTGCATCCTTCAGTTCTTCCTCGAATCGCTTCCTGTCGGTGATATCGATCAGCGACGCAACGGAACGATCGGTTCCCGGTATGATCCCGATCGTCAGGTGAATCTCTTTCCGTCGCCCCTCCCGGTCGATCAACCCGAACTCGTATGTCCGCGGCGCCGAGGAGGGGTCTATCCTCCGCTGGCGGTGGAAGTTCTCCATGCGTGCCCGGTCTTCCGGCGCGACTAAGGCCGTAAAGGGCATCTTGCCCTCGATCTCTTCCCGGGAATAGCCGCTGAGACGTTCGCACTCGGTGTTTGCAAGCGAGATCGTCATATCCCCCTCGATTATGATGTTGGCAGAACCGGTATACTCAAAGATGCTCCTGTAGAGGTCGCCTGCACGCTTTGCCTCCACCTCGGCAAGTCGTCGCCTGGCCGCCTGGAGGACGAAGTTACGGAGTTCGGCAAACCTTGCGGCAGGATTGCCGCCTTTCTGAAGGTAGAAGTCTGCGCCGCTGTTGAGCGCCTCGATGATTGCCTCCTCACGCCCACGACCGGAGAAGATGATGAACGGTGTCAGGAGTCCTCTGCGCCGAACCTCCTGGAGGAGTGCGATGCCGTTCATCTCTGGCATCTCGTAGTCGGCGACGATGACATCGTATGGGGTCTCTGTAAGCATATCGAGCGCCTGCAGTGGCGATGACGTCGTCTCGACCTGTATATCTCCACCCAGTTCCAGGTAAGCACGGGTCAGTTCGAGAAACGCAGGTTCGTCATCGACTGCAAGTATCCTGAACATACATTACGCAATGAATGACTCTGTAGCAGGAACGATAAGCCTTTTTGATTTAGCACGATATGGGGTGATCGTCACCAGATGTGGCAGAAGAGCGATCCTCTCGGGCGGGCTATTTCATGCTCTGGATAGCCCCGTGGTTCTGGACGGGATGGTTCGGGTCCCCCCGTCGGGGACTAAAAGAAGATTACTGAACCCTAACTCCCGTTCACGTGCCTGCGCAGTTCCTGCTCGCGCAGGACGTTCCTCTGGATCTTTCCGGAGATGGTCTTTGGGAGCGAGTCGACGAACTCGATCAACCGGGGATACTTGTAGGGGGCGGTGGTCTTCCGGACATGGGCCTGGAGTTCCCGAACCAGCGACTCTGATGGCTGGTAGCCCGGTTTCAGGATGATGAACGCCTTTACGACCATCCCACGGATGAGGTCAGGCGATCCCACGACCGCAGCCTCCTGGACGGCGGGGTGCTCCATGAGGGCGCTCTCGACCTCGAACGGCCCGATCCTGTAGCCGGACGACTTGATTACGTCATCGTCCCGGCCGACGAACCAGAAGTAGCCGTCTTCGTCCAGGTAGGCCTTGTCACCGGTGTAGTAGAACCCGTTCTTGAAGGACTCGCGGTTTGCTTCCGGGTTGTCCAGGTACTCAACAAAGAGTCCTACCGGTCGGGGGTCGAGCCTGATCGCGATCCTTCCTTCTTCCCTGACTCCGACAGGGTTGCCGTTGTCGTCGTGGAGTTCGATATGCCAGCCCGGTGCCGGTCTTCCCATCGACCCTGGTTTGTGCTCCATGCAGGGGAACGTGGCGATGCAGCAGACAGTCTCCGTCTGGCCGTAACCTTCGTAGATTAACCGGTCTGTGCCCTCTTTCCAGACCCGGATAACCTCGGGGTTGAGGGGTTCTCCGGCGCTGCAACAGTGCCGCAGTTCGCGGAAGTCAAACTTATCGAGGTCTGCCAGGATCAGCATCCGGTAGACCGTCGGCGGTGCGCAGAAGGTGGTCACCTCGTACTTCTCGATCACCGGCAGGAGTTCTGTTGCCGAGAACTTTCCCCTGACATCGTATACAAAGATACAGGCACCGGCGATCCACTGCCCGAAGATCTTGCCCCAGGCGCATTTCGCCCAACCGGTATCGGAGAACGTAAGGTGGAGATCGTTTGCCGTGACGTCCTGCCAGAGCGAGGCGGTGACGATGTGCCCGAGCGGGTAGGAGTGGTTGTGGAGCACCATCTTGGGCTCGCCAGTGGTGCCGGAGGTAAAGTAGATCATCATCGGGTCGGTCGATCTTGTCTTCTTCGCGACCGGCATGCTGACGGTGTGGTGCGATACCGGCGCGGGGTAATCGAGTTCGTGGGGGTAACTTGCCCAGCCCTCGCGCTCGCCGTCAACCAGTAGAAGGGTGTCGAGCATGGAGCAGGCGTCGGCGACCCGGTCGACCTTGTCAGCATTCTCGCTGTCGGTGATGATCATCCGGAACTTGCCGGTCTGCACCCTGTATTTGATGTCTTTTGGCGTCAGCATCGTGGGGCAGGGGCAGAAGACCACGCCAAGTTTGATGAGCGCGAGGACAAAGATCCACCACTCGGGTATGCGGGGGAGCATCAGCATGACCCGGTCGCCCTTCTTGATCCCGTACTTAAGGAGGATGTTCGCGGCGCCGTTGGAGAGGTGCCGCAGTTCGCGGAATGTGTACTTCTTCTCCTCGCCTGCCTGGTTCACCCAGATCATGGCGAGTTTGTTTCGGTCGGTTTCAGCCCAGCGGTCGATCACATCGTAGCCGAAGTTGAAGTACTCGGGAACATCGATCCTGAAGTTGGCGCAGGCCGCTTCGTAATCGGTCATGTTCGGTTCCTGGCTGGCTTTAGACGGGATACCGGTAGGGACGTTGGTTTTCACGCCGTTTGCCGGGGTAGTGCTGAGGTAATTCCTGCAGATGTCGTTGAGCCATTCTGATCTGGACTTGCCGTGGTATTCGCGTACGCTGTCGATTGCCTGCACGAGGTCGTCATCCATCGTGACCGAGTATCGCACCATTCCATACAGGTTTTCTGGTGCGTCCTCTCACCTTTTTGTGTTTTGCCGCACCTCTGATCGGGGGTCTGGTTGTTCTGTGGTGGGTAATGGTGGGGGGGTGGGCGTGGAACGCACCGACGGGGGGAGGGGGTGGCCGTCGCCAGGGAAGAGGTCACCAGTTGGCACGCGAGTGGGTGGATAAGGCACGGCCTCCGGGAGGTAGGGGTTAACTCCAGAGAGTGAACTACCCCGGCCTGAAGACCGGGGACTTCCCGCTCCGCCCCTCCCGACGGAGGGCGATTCTCCATAGATACCGTGGCCGGGAGTACATCTCCAGCATCACAATGAAACCCTACCTGACACGGTCATCCGGGCCTATCATCACGCACTGCCCGCTCCCTTACAGGGGCGGGAGGTGGGGGTGGTCTCCTCTCCGCGACTAAAGACGTTCCCGGTGAGACGCCGGGACAGGGGCCGGGGGGCGTTCCACAACCTTTCCGAGGGAGATCCCCATGGTCGAGTGGTCGGGGAAAAACCTTCCTCAAAATCTCGCTCCGGTCCCTGAGCACCGCCTCCGTTGGACGATCATCAATCACGCACTGCCCACCTCATCATGGGGCTGGAAGATAGGCGGGAGTGTTCTATTAGAGAAGCGCCTCCGGGTCACCGTGGCCTCTACGAGAAGAGCCCCTCATTCGTCCTTCGTCGTGGCCTTCCTGTGTGACCTTATGCGACCCACGAGACCTCGTTCAACCGCCGCGTCTGCGCAACCGCTCGATCCTCTCTGCCACCCGGCGTCGGGCCTCCTCTGTCGCCGCGACGTCCCGGCGGATCGAGAACTCAAGGACCTCACCTTCACGGGCGCCGGCGGGGAGGAGGGAGCACGGGATGGTGAACCGGGCTGAACCGTCCCCGGATATTAGGACGGCAACCCCCTCCTCAACGCGGTCGATGCTTGCCCTGAAGACCGATCCTCCCTCCATCCTTCAGCGCTCCAGGGTGCTGACTACCGTTCCGTTTGCGTCGGAAAGCGTTGCGGTGTCGCCGTCATCGTTCCAGACAGGGGTGTTCCTGCCCCAGTAGAGCGCGGTTGCGTTGTCGCTCCCCTCAGCGGTATGGAGAGTGACATTTGCCCCCGGCGGCAGGCTGAAGACCGGGAAGGTGTAGGTGTTGTGCGCACCTTCGTCTGCGATCGTCCAGGCGGTGAGGTTGACCGCCGTATCACCGGCGTTTGTGATGGTGACCATCTCTCCCGGCAGGTCGAGTGCTGTGATCCGGACACCGGAGAGGGGGGGTGGCGTTGTAACGGCGGTTGTAACCTCGAGCACGTGACCGTCGGTGGAGACGATGACAGTCCCGTCACCGTCTGTCCTGTAGATGCGCGACCCGATTGCCTCAAGCCGGTCGAGCGTCTCCTGATGGGGGTGTCCGTAATCGTTCCCGGCGCCGACCATGATGACGCTTATCGTCGGGCTGACCGCGGTCAGGAACTCCGGGGACGAGGCGTAACGGCTCCCGTGGTGACCGACCTTCAGGAGATCGGCGTCAGGGTCGATCCCGGCATCAAGCATCTCCTCCTCCGCCTCAACCCCGGCATCGCCAGTAAGGAGGCAGGAGACCTCACCCAGTGTCACCTTCAGGACGATGGAATCTTCATTCAGATCGCCGATCGGCTCCTCGCCCGGGTTAAGGATCAGGATCTCGAGTTCAGGATCCAGGCTGATCTTCTGCCCGCGCACCGCTGCGGTGTAGGGGATCCCCCGGTCCTCGACCACGGCAAGCAGGTTCTCGTATGTCGCCGAGGTGTGCGGCTGTGCGGCGTCAACAAACCGGCCGACCGGGAAGGCGTCGATGACCCCGGCGAGCCCGCCGATGTGATCGGAGTGGGCATGGGTTGCAACGACAGCATCGAGCCGGTCGACACCCTGTTCCTCCAGGTAAGCGATGACGCGTCCACCCATCCCGCGCTCCCCGGCATCGACAAGCATCGTCCGGTTGTGGAACTGTAGGAGGATCGCGTCGCCCTGTCCGACATCGATGAAGTGGAGGAGGAGACCCCCGGCAGGCCCGGGACCCTCTGTCGGTTCTGCGGTGGGAGTGACCGGTGCTATCGTGGGTTCTGTGGCAGGAGGAGTGGTGGTCACCGGCAGGCTGATGGTTGGGCCGGGAGCGACCGGCGGTTCCGTTGCTGGAACGGGGGTGATCTCTGGCTTCTCTCCGCCCGGAGCAGAACAGCCTGAGGTGATGAGGCAGGCGATGGTGCACGCACATAGTGCGATGCAGACCAGGTATCTTGCAGGTGTGGATGACATCTTTCGTTCAACACTCTGATGAACGAGTGCCAGGTTATAAGTCTACCGTGGTGGTCCGGGGATACCGGGGGAAGGGGTGTTCCCACCGCCGGGCCTGGAATGGGAGAGAGTCAGGTTGAGAGATAGATAGGGACAGGGGCGATTGGAAGTTCCTTCCCCGTCCCACCGGTGGTGATTCTTCCTCGATACGGTGGCCGGAAGGACGTCTACGTCTCGTCTCATCCTCCTTTGCTGCCACGGCCTTCGGGGACGTTTCGCCGCGACACTGCCCCCGGTGAACGGAGTGTCCGGCCACGAAAGAGATTCAGCAGGAGATTGACCCCCTGCGAGCGTTCCTCACGCGACACACCGTCAGGAGAAGCGATCCTTTCAGGACTTCAGCAGTCAAAATTTTGAGGTCGTGGGGCTGAAAAACCCCGGGATTTCAGGTCCCGTGATCCCCCATGATAGGGTTGGATGGAGAGAACGATCACTTCCCGCCCTTCTCCAGCTCTTCTATCTTCTCCTCGACCTCCCTGTAGCCGTCCTTGTAGAACTCCTCCTCGGACGGCTCAATCTCCCGGAGGAGGCGCAGGAACTCACCTGCATGAACCTTCTCCTCGTCCGCAATATCGAGCAGGACCGTCTTTACCAGCTGGTTGTCGGTCGATTCGGCGATCTGGGTATAGAGCTGGATCGCCTCATACTCGGCGGCGATCACGAACCTGATCGTCCTGACGATCTCGCCCTGGTCAAGTTTGCGTTCCATGTGGTTCCCGGAGAACGGTTGTCCAAAATCAGGCATACAGGATTACCTCAAGTGGTTCATGGGAGAGGGAATTATTTATACCCATCGCCGGGCGGAGAGAGGCCTCCCTGTGCTCCCAGTTCATCAAGAACCTGGCACGCCCTGCAGATCTCTCTCCCCGGTTCCCCCGGCATCGGTTCGCCACAGCGTTCACAGACGCCAAACACAGTTTCCGGGGCCGTACCTGTTCTCCGGAGGGCCTCCCCCAGCCTCACCAGCGAGTATTTCGTCGCCGGGTGGCGGTAGGTGTAGTCGTCCAGGACCCCCCGGACATCACGCCTGAGAGCGCCAACTGCATAGGGGCAGCCCGCAGCGTCAAACCCCTCAACGTGGAGGAAGGCGTAGAGCGCCACCTCCCGCTCCGGGATGTAGATGAACGGCCTGATCCGCGGTATAATCCCCTCGACCTCCCGCACCGGTCGGGTGAGTTGTGCCGCATCCCCTCGCAGAACGTTCATCAGCACGGACTGAGCCTCATCGTCCAGGTTAAACCCGTATGCGAACTTTGTGACCCCCTCTTCTCTCGAAACCCGGTTCATCAGCGCCCGCCGCAGCACGCCGCAGTAGGTGCAGGAGAGCCCCGTACCCTTCCTGGCCACAATCTCATCAAGCGTTATCCCGTAAGCGTCGCGAAAAGAGGCCGTCACCCAGGGGACGCCCAGCCCCTCCGATATCTTCCTGGCGAGGTCGGTGTCGCGGTAACCGGCAATCCCCTCATCCACCGTTATCGCCATCAGCCGGACGTCCCGCCGCTCGCCAAGGAGGCTGTGTAAAAAGAAGAGAACGGCGCTTGAGTCCTTGCCCCCAGAGAGCGCCACTGCCACCCTGTCCCCCGACTCGATCCAGCGGTGCTCCCTGATCGCTCGTTTTGCTTTCGCCTCAAAATCGCGGTTGAAATGCTGTTCGCAGAGATGCAGCCCCGAGTAGCGCTGGTAGATTATCGCCTCACGTCTGCACTTGCTGCACTGCATCCTTGCTCGATCATACTTTTATCACCTTGCCACATAAATTCTGTAGACGATGCCTGTTCCTGCAGAACACGTGCAATCCCTGCACCCCTACGAACTCCGGATCCTGCTTACCCTCGAGCGTCTCATGCGGCGCTACACCTGGGTGCCGTTCGAGATACTCAGGTCGGCCACCGGGTTCTCGGAGTCCGAACTCACATACCGTCTGGGCAGGCTGATGGCCATGGACATGGTCCGTTACGAAAAGACCCCCTACGATGGCTATGCCCTGATCTTTGACGGTTACGACACCCTCGCACTCCATACCCTGACAAAGCGCGGCACCATCCAGGCGCTCGGAACGCAGATCGGCGTTGGGAAGGAGTCGGAGGTCTACGAGGCGGTTGGTCTCGGGGTCGTGGTTCTGAAGTTCCACCGTGTGGGGCAGAGGTCTTTCCAGGCTGCTCGACTCAAGAGGGGCTATATGCCGGATACAGGGCACTGTCCCTGGATATTTGCATCGAGCAACTCGGCAAGAAGGGAGTACGAAGCCCTGAAGGCCCTCCACCCCGCCGTCTCCGTCCCCCTCCCCATCGACCACAACCGGCACGTGATCGTGATCTCTTTTATCCCCGGTGTCAACCTCACCCGGGCGACCCTCACGGAACCCGAACCGATCCTGGACTCGATCCTGGATAACGTCAGGGAGGCCTATAACCTCGGGGTCATCCACGGCGACCTGAGCGAGTTCAACGTCATGGTCGATCAGGAGGGGCAGTGCTGGCTGATCGACTGGCCGCAGTGGATTGAGACCGCCCACCCGAACGCCGATGAAACCCTCGCACGGGATATCACAAACATCCTCCAGTACTTCAAACGAAAGTACGGCATCGACTACGCCTTCGACGAAGCACTGGCACGGGTGGTGGAGTGAAGGTCTTCGGGATCGATATAATCAAAGGCTCTGTCCGGTCACGTAGCCGCCGACCGGTCTACGCCCTCTGCCGGATGGAGGATGGCGAGATACTGGACGTTCAGGAGGTCACGGCGTTCAGGCTCCAACGCCTCCTTACTGCCGAGCAGCCCGAGATCCTTGCGGTGGACAGTCTCCAGGAGATCGCTGCAGATCAGCACGAGGTCTACGCGTTCCTCCAGTCGCTCCCGCCTTCAACGAAACTCGTCCAGGTGACCGGCGGCGAGCGTAAGGAGAGTCTCGGGAAGGTTGCCGCCCGCTACAACATCAATTTCAACCGGTTCGACCCCTACGCCGAGGCGAGGACGATCGCCCGCGTGGCCTCTCTTGGCGCGGGTGTCCAGGTGATCGCGTTTGAGAACACCACCGATATCGTTGTGAGCAGGCACCGGTCGACAGGCCCCGGCGGGTGGAGCCAGAACCGCTACGCAAGAAAGATCCACGGCGCGGTGATGCAGAAAGGAAGAGAGATCGAGGCCCGACTCCGGGGTGCCGGACTCGATTACGAGAAGAAGGAGACAAAGGCCTTCGGTGGCTGCTCCCGTGTTGCGTTCAGGGTCGCCGCCCCACGGGATATGGTTCCCGTCCACTCCTCCCGCGGCGCCGATGTCCAGGTCAGGGTGAGCGGGAGACAGCTTGACCGGATCCGGTTTGAACCCCTATCCGGCCGCCCGCGGTACCTGATCGTGGGGCTCGATCCCGGGACGACTACCGGGATAGCCGCCGTTGACCTCGACGGCAACCTCGTCCTCCTTACGAGTTCACGGCAGATGACAATGTCGGATATAGTCGAAGAACTCTATCGTGCCGGAAAACCCCTGATCGTCGCATCCGATGTTCAGCCGATGCCGTACTCGGTTGAGAAGGTCCGCAGGGCGTTTAACGCCATCCCCTACACCCCGAAACAGTCTCTCCCTGTGGAGGCGAAGTACGAACTGACCGCATCGTTTACCTGGACAAACGATCACGAGCGCGACGCTCTCTCGGCGGCGCTGGACGCCTACCGGAGTCTCCAGAGCAAGTTTCGGAACATAACAAAGCGTGTGGGGCCGGGGTTCGACCTCGACGAGGTGCGTGCCCGGGTTCTGCGGGGTCAGCCGCTCGATACCGTGCTCGAGGAGATGCAGGCCGCACCTGCGCCGAGAACTGAGGTTGTACCGGAGACCCCTGCCCTGGAACGACCGGTCGAGGATGAGCGGGTGATGGCGCTTGACGGAATGGTCAAGCGGCTCCGCAGTTATGTGCAGGAGTTGCAGGACACTCTCCGGGAGCGAGACCGTGAGGTGGAGCAGTTGCGCCAGAGCCTGCGCCGTGCACGTTCCACGACGGAGCGAAAGATCCGTCGGGACGCGGAACTGGCGGCAAAGGATGCGACAATCGAGAGTCTGCGAGAGCAGTTGCGGGGCGAGCGGCGACGGTCCCGGCGGCTGAAGAAACGACTGGAACGGATGCAGGCGGTCGAGAGGGTTGAGGTCACTGAGGACTCCAGACCTCTCAAGGTGCTTGACTCTCTCACCCGGGAAGGGGTACGGGGTCTCCAGGAGGAGATGGGTATCGCCGAAGGTGACGTCCTCTACGTTCCACGGGCGCATGGCTGGGGTCGGGGCGTGGTAAAGGACCTGGCCGCGGGGGGTGTGCGGGCGCTCCTCGTCGGCGGGGAACCGCCGGACCCGCACCTGGTCAGGGTTGCGAGGGAGGCGGCTCTTCCTCTCATCCCGGCAGGGTCTCTCAGCCCGGTTGTACGGGGAAAGACCGGAATGGTGGAGACGGGGGCGCTCGAGGAGGCGATAGCGGCGTGGAAGGAGGAGCAGAAAGAGTTCCTGCGCGAGCGGGAGGCTGAACGTGTTGAGTACCTTGTAAGGGAGTACCGGAGCGAACGGGAGAAGGAGGTGCGTCGCGGTGGATGAACGAGAGTTGCACCGGCTGATAGGAACGATAATCGCTCCGGAACACCTGGAGGATGACTGCGCGGTCATCCGCTGTGCTGACCGATTCGTCGTCGTGAGCACCGATATGCTCCATGAGACGACCGATTTTCCCGTCGGGATGACCGACTGGCAGGTTGGCTGGATGGCGGTGGCGGTCACGCTCTCTGATGTTGCAAGCATGGGCGCGGCGCCGGGAGAGGTGCTCCTGGCGGTAGGTCTTGATCGACCGGAACGTCTCCGCGGGATCATGGAGGGCGCCAGGGACTGCTGCGCCGCATTCGGCGCCGAACTTGTG
>Ga0116194_1001812_pt1 | contig 12219 bp, 9 predicted proteins | sample AD_SCU001_MetaG_FD_89887 | JGI IMG/M metagenome (GOLD analysis project Ga0116194, IMG submission 89887) | Active sludge microbial communities of municipal wastewater-treating anaerobic digesters from China - AD_SCU001_MetaG | ecosystem: Engineered > Bioreactor > Anaerobic > Digestate | place...
AATCGTAGACTTTGGAGGGGCAGGTGCTACAATCCCTCTCACAGGTTTTGGATATAACCTTACAAAAGGAGCTTTCAGAGATGTTGATAAATATGGGCTGCTGGGAGCCTTTACAGGAGGTATACGGGCTACAGCTGCAGGCATTGCAGCAGCCGTATTCTTTGGTTATCTTGTTTCAGTAGCATTTAAACCCAAGGCAAAAAGCAAAAGGTGATAGATCCTGCTCAAAAAAACTTGTTCAAAAGAATGATCTTGTTCAAGAAAATGATCTTGTTCAAAGTAAGAAGTAAGATATCTTGTTTAAAATCAAAATTGGAAAGCGGGAAGGGGAAATAAACCTCCCGCCTCTTTGCTGCAACTATTCATTTTCCAGCTTTCGTTTCTGTTTATCGGTTATTAACCTTTACTTCTGCCCACTGCCCACTGCCCACTGCCCACTACCCACTACTCACTACTCACTTTTTACTTTGTCACCATTCTTCTCTTTTTCCTGTGCTTTATATAAGCATCAAGAATTGCAGGCCTTTTAATTAAAACAGCTTTTCGGGGGCATAACTCTTGACAGCAAAAGCAGCGTATACAACCTGTAATATCTAATTCTGGCTTTTTATCTTTCATGGTTATAACACCTGCGGGACACACTCTTTCACACTCACCACAACCTATGCAGCTTTCATAATGAAATACAGGTTTTGGTTTTAGTTTTTTCATAAAATATTTTAAAAAACCTTTATTTAGAAACATGATTGAATTAAGAGTATCTAGCTGTGGTATATTAAAATCTAAAATTTTTATGTTTTGAATCTTTTCTCCACAGATATTTATTAGATTCATGTTATCAGGGCATAATCCTCTTTTAACACCCTGTTTAATAATCGGAACCTTAACGGGATCCGTATTTATTATTCTCAGCGCTGTATAATCCACTTCAAAAGCATCCTCACCTGCAATAATCAGTCCGATATCTTTAGGTTCCCCTGCAGTAGGTCCTTCACCATCCATACCTGTAATTGCATCCATTATATTAAGAGCAGGCTTTATACTAAGAAAAATATCAATCAATGCATCAGCGAAATCATCATATTCGGACATTCTAAAATGATACTCAGCTTTTAGTTCGCCGGGCACTGCACCGAACATATTTTTAACTGCTCCGGTATATACCATTTGCCCGTGAGTTTTTAGCTTTGGAAGGTTGATAATCAGGTCTGCATCAGCAAGAGCTTTTACAATTGCAACCCTTTTCAGATATTTACCTTCCGGATTTTCAAGTTCAACCTCACTCAAATCATAATTTAGGGCTGCTCCTGCTTCAACTGCTGCTCTCTCGATGCCGCATGCGGAATAGATGGCTTTTAGTGAGGATGTTGTAAACAGGCCACCCGGGCTTTCCACAATAGAGACTATCCCTCCAGCTTCTTTTATAAGAACAGAGATAGCCTTAACTATTGAAGGATGAGTTGTGGCAGCTTCTTCCGGTCTCTTTTTCTTTACCAGATTGGGCTTTAATGCAACTTTCATCCCTGGCTTTATATATTTATCAATACCTCCAAGACTGTTAAAAATGTCTTTTAAGGTTTTCAGAACATTATCATCATTATAATTGCTGCATCTCTTAATTATGACCTGACCCAATTTTGTTTCTCCCTTCAAAATAATATATATTTTTATTATAGGGTATTAAGGTTGTTTTGGAAATAGAAAATATGCCCACTTATGACCCAAAAAAATATTATGTGCCATTCTTTATTTCTATTCAAAGTTTTCAGGCATAAAAGGCTTCCTGTTTGATTCTGAGGTTCAAAGAATAATTAATAATGTTAAAGCATAACAAGGATGACATTTTTATTTAATATTCTTAAATCTACTAATCACAGGGGTTAGAATTCGATTCTAACCCCTTATATTGCACGGCTTTGATGGGTTTCAACTTATCCGGCTCAGTTATCCTGCGAGGCTGCAAGGTTCAGTATTATATAAAAAATATGGCCATTTGGTATTTGGTGCATACATACTATATTTGATATTGATATTTTCGTGTATTGAGGATATAATATAATTGAGTAAGGAATGTAAGGACAAAGAGAAAAGTAAGAAGGGAGTTTTGAATATGGAAGTCGCAAGAATTACAACAAAAGGCCAAATAACGATACCAATTGAAATCAGAAAAAAGCTTAATCTAAAAGAAGGCGATAAGATAATATTTTTAGAGCAAGACGGTAGGATATATTTTGAAAATGCTGCATTATTAGCGTTTAATAGGATACAGGACAGAATGGCAGGAGAAGCACAAAAAGCAGGCTATAATTCACCAGAAGAAATGAATGAGCTTGTGAAGGAAGTAAGAAAAGAAATGTGGGAAGAGCGATATGCGAATAATGATTGATACTAATGTCCTAATTTCAATTATCTTCTTTCCATCAGTACAGATGAATGAACTCAAAACAAAGCTTTGCAAGAAATATACGATAGTATTATGCTCTCATATTGTGGAGGAGCTTAACAGGGTTACAAGGCGCAAATTTGCTCATAAATTAAAGTATTTAGATGACTTTTTGAAAGAATTACCTTATGAGCTTGTATATACCCCTGCCTTTATTGAAGAAGATAAGTTTCCAGCAATACGAGATGTATATGATTATCCTATTCTTGCAACAGCAATATTGGAAGATGTTGACGTGCTCATAACAGGAGACAAGGATTTTGCTGTAGTTGATATTGACCGCCCTGAAATATTAACACCAAAGGAGTTTCTCGATAAGTATTAAGCATAAATAGTGGAATACCCGACTACTCAATAAAAAGACAAGCCGGGTTTTCTTTATGTCTATACTTGACAAACTGGAGAAAAAGGCGGGGTAAAAAGTGAATAAATCTGGCACAGAGCCACAAAGGGAGCGAATGACTCACCTATAGAGCCCGGCAGATAATTAGATGGTGGACAAAAACACCCAATGCAAATATAGGCATTCCTACTGGCGAGAAATCCGGCTGGCTGGTGCTTGATGAGTCAGAAATTAAAATTATTGCACACAGTGTAAGCCGGTACCGGCCAAATCCTCCACAGAAGAAGTATCACCACAGAACAGACAGCGGTAATGCAGAAAGGCTTCGTGACAGGTTTGGTTCAATCATATGATATTGTCCGGCTTTCGAACACTGGTTGGTATATGACGGCTGTTACTGGAGTAAAGAAACAGGTGAACTTATGCAGTTTGCCATAAAAACAGCAAGGGATATGCTTACAGAAGCAAGCTGTATAGAGAACGAAACCGCAAGGCGGAGATACCTCAGAGCAAGCCTTATTTGTCCTCTATGGTGAATACTTTGATTTTCAGCCACAGTTCACACCATTCCTCGTAGTAAACCATAGACCAGTCATAAGAGATACCAGCCACAGCATATGGAGTTCGTTTTGGAGGCAATATAAAAAAGAGATTCAATGAAGAGTATAGAGAAATAAAAGCTAAGAGTGGTATTATAACAATGATATAACAATGCTATATCATTGTTATGAAGTTTTATTAAATTAATGTGGTGAAAGAAACCATGTAGTAAGGTTTATGCAAAAAATACTTCATTCAACTTGTTTGTTATGATAAAATAATGTTAATATAGATAGTAGAAATTGAACATAAGTGCATCTATTAACTAAATGCATACATGAAACATAAGTGCATCTATTAAACTAAATGCATAGATGGATTACAGGTGCACCTATTAAACTGAATGAACACATTGATGCTGTAATCACTTAACTAATTGGAAGGAAGGATATTAGTTTGAACATAGTGCTTGTTGAACCTGAGATACCGCAAAACACGGGAAATATTGCAAGAACATGTGCAGCTACCGGTACTGCCCTCCATCTTGTAAGACCTCTGGGATTTTCCCTGGAAGACAAGTACCTGAAGAGAGCCGGTCTGGACTATTGGAACAAATTAGAAATACTCTATTATGATTCCTTCGAGGAATTAAGGAGAAAATATCCTTCAAATAGTTTTTACTATTCTACAACCAAAGCTGCTGCAGTATATACAGATTTTATTTATCCTGAAGACTGTTTCATTGTTTTTGGCAAGGAAACGGCTGGTTTGCCTGAAGACCTGCTTAAGGCTAATAAGGATTGGTGTGTAAGGATACCCATGAGGGAAACAATAAGGTCTTTGAACTTGGCAAATTCCGTAGCAATAGTCCTTTACGAGGCTTTAAGGCAAAATAGGTTTAATGGATTGAAAGAATTTGGAAAGATGCACTTGGAATGCTAAAAACAGATAGTTTTTTGTAACATTAAAATAATAATGGAGGGGATTCAATGACAAAACGTATTGGAGTACTTACAGGCGGTGGTGATTGCCCAGGTCTGAATGCAGTATTAAGAGCTGTGGCTAAAACTGCAATGTTTAAATATGGCTGGGAAGTAATTGGATTTAAAGATGGTTACAGGGGTTTGGTACTTAATGACTATATGATTTTTGGCCCGGGAGATGCCTCAGGAATACTTGATAAAGGCGGCACAATACTTGGAACATCAAACAGAGATAATCCTTTTAAGTTTAGAGTTGAGGTAAATGGCAAGGTAGAATACAAAGATATGTCTGAACAGGTAATTAACAACATCAATTCGCTTGGAATAGATTGCATGATAATGATCGGCGGAGATGGGACACTTACCAGTGCAAGAGATTTTTCCAGAAAAGGTTTGAAAGTTATAGGCGTACCTAAAACAATAGATAATGACCTTTCAGGTACAGATTATACCTTCGGCTTTATGACGGCTGTTGAAACTGCAACTGAGGCTATAGACAAACTGCATTCTACAGCAGAATCCCATCACAGGGTTATGATATTGGAGGTTATGGGGCGTTATGCCGGATGGATAGCAATTGAGTCCGGGATTGCAGGTGGAGCTGATGTCATATTAATTCCAGAAATACCTTACAATATAAACAAGGTTGCCGATAAAGTCCTTGAAAGGAAAAAGGCGGGCAAACATTTCAGTATTATTGTTGTCGCTGAAGGTGCAAAGTCTGCTGATGGAGATATTGTTGTCAGCAAGGTTTTAAAAGACAGTCCTGATCCAATAAGACTAGGGGGGATAGGCAATAAAATAGCTGAAGAAATTGAAACATTAACAGGTGTAGAAACAAGGGTTACTATTCTGGGACATCTTCAAAGAGGAGGAAGACCTATTCCTTACGACAGAATACTTTCAACCAGATATGGCGTTGCCGCGGTTGAAATGGCCAATGCCGGTAAATTCGGTACCATGGTTAGTCTTAAGGGCAGCAATATAACTGAAGTTTCGCTGGAAGAGGCAGTTGGTGCCACTAAAACTGTACCACCTGATGGAGAGTTGGTAAGAATAGCAAAAAGCATAGGGGTGTCGTTTGGAGGTTAGAGGTTAGAGGTTAGAGGTTAGATGCGAGATGTGAGATGCTAGAGGTCATAGGTAATAGGTAATAGGTTGGGGATTAGAGGTTGGAGATGTAAGATTGGGTCTTTGATAGCTTCAACTTTTGGTTTCCAGCTTCATTAAATAATAATATAACTCATGGAGGTTCTGTAATGCAATATAGGAAATTTGGAAATACGGGTGTAATGATTTCAGCTCTGGGATTTGGGTCAATGCGTCTCCCAGAGATTGAAAAAGATGGTCAGAGAGTCGTAGATGAAGAAAATTCCATAAAGATTATACACAGGGCATTTGAATTGGGAGTTAACTATATTGATACAGCATACGGTTACTGTGGAGGGAGAAGCGAAAATGTTGTAGGAAAAGCTTTAAAAGGCTACAGGGACAGAGTTTACTTATCAACTAAAATGCCCACATGGAGAGCAAAACAGCATGGGGATTATAGAAGACTCTTGGAAGAACAGCTCAAGAAATTGGATGTAGATTATATTGATTTTTACCATTTCCACAGCTTAAGCAAGGATAGTTGGGAAAACACCGTGCTTAAGCATAATCTTGTTGAAGAAGCACAACAAGCTAAAGACGAAGGCCTTATAAAACATATATCTTTTTCTTTCCATGATAAACCTGAAGTATTAATGCAGCTGGTTGATACAGGTATTTTTGAATCGGTTTTGTGCCAGTATAACCTGCTCGACAGATCAAACGAAGAAGCCATTGCTTATGCTAAAAGTAAAGGACTGGGAACAGTAGTAATGGGACCGGTAGGGGGAGGAAGACTTGCAAGTCCTTCAGAGATAATTGCCCGTTCAGTGGGGGGTAAAGCAAAGAGCACACCTGAAGTAGCTTTAAGGTTCGTTTTGGCAAATTCCAACGTGAACTGCGCCTTATCAGGTATGAGCACTATTGAAATGGTTGAGGAAAATGTTAAAGTTGCCTCTATTGAAGAACCTTTGAACAATGAAGACTGGGACAGAATTAACAGGACTTTTGAAGAGAACAGAAAGTTGGCCGATCTGTATTGTACAGGCTGTGAATATTGTCTGCCTTGTCCTAAGGGTATAAATATACCAAGAGTGTTTAACATAATGAACTATTATCAGGTTTATGGCCTCAAGGATTATGCTTTTAAAGAGTATGAACAGGTAGGGAAAGAGGAGAACTATGGTAGTTCGCCCGCAGATTGCATTGAATGTGGACAATGCGAGAAAAAATGCCCTCAACATATAAAAATCAGGGAACAGTTAAAAAAAGTACAGAAGGGATTCAGCAAAATATAACTGATTCGAAAAATATAACCGATTTTGCTGGAAACGCATAAATTTACGGTATTGGGGCAATATATTGTTAAAAAATTAATTATTTTTGAGTATTACTATTGAAAAAATATTTCAAATACTATAGAATATTTTTTGATGCAGGTAAATCCTGCATGATTTTTTGTTGCTGAATAAGTTTTGAAACTAACCTAAAACTATCGTAATGGATTGGTAGCAATCTTTGATAGTAAAATTGCAGGGTTTCAGATGCTAATTCTAAATTTAATAATATAATAAATTGTTTTAGGAGGTAGTTTAAATGTCAGTAAAAATAGGTATTAATGGATTTGGTCGTATTGGGCGTCTCGTATTCAGAGCTGCTATTGATAATCCAAAAGTTGAAATTAAGGGTATTAATGATCCTTTTATTGATCTGGATTATATGGTATATATGCTTAGGTATGATACCGTCCACGGTCAATTTCCAGGAACTATTGAAGTAGAAGATGGAAATTTGATTGTAAATGGTAATAAGATTACTGTTTATAATTTTATGAATCCATCCGAAATACCATGGAGTGCATGCGGCGCAGAGTACATAGTTGAATCTGCGGGCGTTTTCACAACAACTGAAAAAGCATCTGCACACTTCCAGGGTGGTGCTAAAAAAGTTGTTATAAGTGCTCCGTCATCTGATGCTCCTATGTTTGTTATGGGCGTAAATCATGATAAGTATACCAAAGATATGAACGTAGTATCCAACGCATCATGCACAACAAACTGTCTCGCACCTCTTGCCAAAGTTATTCATGATAATTTTGGTATTGTTGAAGGCTTGATGACAACAGTACATTCCACAACAGCAACACAAAAAACAGTTGACGGTCCTTCAAAGAAAGACTGGAGAGGCGGACGTGCAGCTTCCGGAAACATTATCCCTTCATCTACAGGTGCAGCAAAAGCAGTAGGAAAAGTAATTCCGGAATTGAATGGAAAATTAACAGGTATGTCTTTCAGAGTTCCTACATTGGATGTTTCTGTAGTTGACTTAACCTGCCGTCTTGAAAAATCTGCAACATATGATGAGATTAAAGCTGCTGTTAAAAAGGCTTCTGAAAATGAATTAAAGGGAATCCTTGGATACACTGAAGATGATGTTGTATCTTCAGACTTTATTCATGACCCACGTACATCAATATTTGATGCAAAAGCAGGTATACCGCTTAACAGCAATTTTGTAAAGCTTGTATCATGGTATGACAATGAATGGGGTTATTCAAACAAGGTAGTAGACCTTATTGTTCATATGGCAACTGTTGATGCAAAATAAAAATTGATTAAACATATGAAAGGTCCGGAAAATTAAACCCCGGGCCTTTTATTATACCTCTTTTTGTTTAAGTATTGAAATTTGAGGGAAAAAGATGTAAAATGTTGAATGTTGGATGAATGGTGTAATTATTTACATATATTAAGAGCAAATTAATATTATTAATCTTTATATAGGAGTGTGTTTATATGAGCATGATAAACAAAAAAACGGTAGAAGATATTGATGTAAGCGGGAAAAAGGTTCTGGTAAGGGTTGACTTCAATGTACCCCAGGATGATAACGGGAATATCACTGATGATAAAAGGATAGTTGCTGCACTCCCTACAATAAAATATTTAATTAATAAAGGTGCGAAAACTATACTGGTTTCTCACCTCGGAAGGCCAAAGTCGGGGTTCGAAGATAAGTACAGCATGAAACCCACAGCAATTAGGCTTAGTGAACTTCTGGGCAAGGAAGTAATAATGGCCAAGGATGTAATTGGAGAGGATGCTAAAGCTAAAGCTGAAGCACTTAAACCTGGAGATGTCCTGCTGCTTGAAAACGTAAGGTTTCACAAAGAGGAAGAAAAAAACAACCCTGATTTTGCAGAAGCCCTTGCCAATCTTGCAGAAATATATGTTAATGACGCTTTTGGTACAGCTCATAGAGCTCATGCGTCAACTGCAGGTGTAGCAGATTATTTGCCGGCAGTGTGCGGTTTTTTAATTAAAAAGGAAATTGAAATAATGGGTAAAGCGCTGGGAAATCCGGCCCGTCCTTTTATTGCAATATTGGGAGGAGCCAAGGTATCAGATAAAATTGGTGTTATTGAAAACCTCCTTGATAAGGTTGATGCTCTCATCATTGGTGGCGGAATGGCATATACCTTTCTTAAGGCAAAGGGATATAAAATCGGAAATTCAATATGTGAAGAAGATAAGCTTGATCTTGCAAGAAGCCTTATGGAAAAGGCGGAAAATAAGGGTGTTGAACTTGTTCTTCCCATTGGCAGTATAGTAGGCAAAGAATTTAAAAATGATACAGAACATAAGTATGTGCCTTCAGATGACATGCCGGATGGTTGGATGGGTATGGATATTGGTTCTCTTACAATAGAGAAGTTTACTGATGTTATTAAAAAGGCAAAAACCATAGTATGGAATGGACCTATGGGTGTATTTGAATTCCCTAATTTTGCTACAGGTACAAAAGAAATTGCAAGAGCAGTAGCTGAATCAGGAGCTATTTCAATAGTGGGCGGGGGCGATTCAGCTGCAGCAGTTGAGCAGCTCGGGTTTGCAGATAAAATTACCCATATATCAACCGGCGGAGGCGCATCTCTTGAATTCCTTGAAGGAAAAGAGCTTCCCGGTATAGCAGTATTATGTGATAAAAATCCAAGGAAAAAAGTTATAGCAGGCAACTGGAAAATGAATAAAACTGCTAAAGAAGCTGTTGATTTTGTCGCTAATCTGAAAGACAGGGTGGCCGGCAGTGCTGATGAAGTAGTAGTATGTGTACCTTTTGTATGCATACCGGGCGTAAAACAGGCAGCAGAAGGCTCAAATATAAAAGTTGGAGCACAAAACATGCATTGGGAAGAAAAAGGTGCATTTACCGGTGAGGTTTCAGGACCAATGCTTAAAGATTTAGGGGTTGAATATGTCATTATTGGTCACTCGGAGAGAAGACAATATTTTGCTGAAACTGATGAAACAGTTAACAAGAAGGTGCATGCTGCATTTAAATATGGCTTGAAACCAATAATCTGTGTTGGTGAATCCTTAACTCAGAGAGAACAGGGTGTTACAGCAGATCTTGTAAGATACCAGGTTAAAATTGCTTTATTGGGTTTAACTTGTGATCAGGTAAAAAATGTTGTTATGGCTTACGAACCAATATGGGCTATTGGGACTGGGAAAACAGCCACTAATGAACAAGCTGATGAAGTATGTGCAATAATAAGAGATACAATAAAAGAGCTTTATGGAGAAGAAACCTCTGAGGCTGTAAGAGTACAATATGGCGGCAGCGTAAATGCAGCCAATGCTTCAGAATTATTTAGCATGGTTAATATTGATGGCGGCCTAGTAGGAGGAGCAAGTCTTAAGCTTGATGATTTTGAGAAAATAGTTAAGTACGATAAATAAAACAGAAAACAGGAAGCACAATATAATTCTTTCCTGTGAATGCTGGCTTAATTAGGGCAGGCTCTTTTACCTGCCCTAATTTTGTATTAGGCATAATCAAAAACAAACTGGCCAATTGGGTTTTTAGAAATTGAATTATGTACCTTATATAGCATATAGCAAAAATCATTCTACAAGGAGTGGAAAAACTAATGAAAGATAGACTGGTTGCACTAATTATACTTGATGGATTTGGAGTTAATCCGAAAGATGAAGGAAATGCAATAAAAGCTGCATGCAAACCAAATCTGGACAAATACTTTAAAGAATATCCAAATACAACTATTAAATGCAGTGGCATGGATGTAGGATTGCCTAATGGACAAATGGGCAATTCCGAAGTAGGGCATACAAATATTGGAGCTGGCAGAATAGTATATCAGGAGTTGACGAGAATCACAAAATCCGTAGAAGATGAAGATTTTTTTATGAAAAAGGAATTTCTTGATTCTATAGAGAATTGTAAAACAAATAATTCAAAACTGCACTTATTCGGTTTACTTTCCGATGGTGGTGTGCATAGCCATAATACACATCTATACGCACTTTTGGAACTTGCTAAAAAGCATAACCTGAAGGATGTATTTGTTCACTGCTTTTTTGATGGTAGAGATGTACCTCCTGACAGTGCCCTTGGATATGTTGAGGAACTTGAGAAAAAAATTGATGAAATAGGGGCCGGAAAAATTGCCTCTGTTATGGGAAGATACTATGCTATGGACAGAGATAACAGATGGGAAAGAGTAAATCTTGCTTACAATGCCATGGTACTTGGTGAAGGTTTAATTGCTCAAAGTGCCAGGCAGGCAGTTTTAGATTCTTATTCAAAAAATGAATTTGACGAATTTGTAAAACCTACAGTAGTTTATGAAAACAATAAACCTGTTGCTACAATAGGTGATAATGACTCAATAATATTCTTCAATTTTAGACCTGATAGGGCTAGGGAAATTACCAGAGCATTTATCGATAAGGATTTTTCAGGGTTTCAGAGGGCAAATGGTTATTTTCCCGTACATTTTGTTTGTATGACACAATATGACAAAACAATGGAAAATGTGGAAGTTGCCTTTAAACCTGAAAGTCTTAAAAATACTTTTGGAGAGTATATAAGCGGGCTGGGATATAGACAGCTAAGGATTGCTGAAACTGAAAAATATGCTCATGTAACATTTTTCTTTAATGGCGGGGTAGAAAAAGTATATGATGGGGAGGACAGAGCCCTTATACCATCGCCCAAAGTTCCAACATATGACTTGAAGCCTGAAATGAGTGCCTATGAGGTTACCGATGAAGTGGTAAAAAGGATAGCATCAAAACAATATGATGTGATTATTTTAAATTTTGCAAATGCAGATATGGTAGGGCATACAGGTATTTTTACAGCTGCAAGAGCCGCCATAGAAGCTGTTGATGCATGTCTGGGGAGAATTATACCTGCTATTATTGAACAAGGCGGAGTCGCGTTAATCACAGCTGACCATGGAAATGCTGAGCAAATGGTTGACTATGATACAGGAGGGCCTTTTACAGCACATACAATAAATAGTGTACCTTTAATATGCGCAGGACTTGGTGATGTCAAATTAAAGGAAGGAAGACTTGCTGATTTAAGTCCTACCTTACTTGACATAATGGGTATTGAAAAACCTGCTGAAATGACAGGTATTTCATTATTAGAGGCAAAGAGGTAAGAGATGATAGGCAAGAAGTTATAGGTTAGAGATGAGAGGTTAGAGATGAGAGGTTAGAGATAAGAGGTAGAAGGCAGGAGATGGAGATTGGATAATATGGGGTTAGAGAATAGAGATTAGAAGTTACAGGCCGGGCTTATGAAACTTATGCTTTTGTCTGCTCTTATTCCCACATCTCACATCTCACTTCCAACCTCGTAAGTGTATCTTCAAATATAGTAAATGCACCCTGCCTTTTATGAAACTCTTTACTTTTTTACAAGATAAGGTTAATATATTAAGTAACGTGTTTTATAAGATATGGGGGTATTCTCAGATGAAAAAGAATGAAAAAATATATCTGTAC
>Ga0116194_1001820_pt1 | contig 12181 bp, 10 predicted proteins | sample AD_SCU001_MetaG_FD_89887 | JGI IMG/M metagenome (GOLD analysis project Ga0116194, IMG submission 89887) | Active sludge microbial communities of municipal wastewater-treating anaerobic digesters from China - AD_SCU001_MetaG | ecosystem: Engineered > Bioreactor > Anaerobic > Digestate | place...
CGCCCGGCGCTTCCCCGAAGACCATGTTCCAGTATGTTGAACCGGGCACGATCATGTCGTTGATCAGGTAAAACATCAACAGTTCCTGGAGCGTTGCGGTATGCCCGCCGCGCCTGGCCACAGCGATAGGTCCGCCGACCTTCCGCGAGAGGAAGGAGTCCGAGGCCATCGAGACCATCCCTATCCGTTGAAGGGCTGCTGTGACGTCACCGCGGGCGGTGCCGAAATAGACGGGGGCACCCACGATGAAGCCGTCGGCCTCCCTGATCTCTTCGATGATCTCGTTTAAGTCATCGTCGAGAGCACATTCCCCCTCCGTGCAGAGGCCGCATGCGGTGCAGGAAAGGATCTGTTTGTCTGCAAGGGTAATGATCCTGGTCTTTAGCCCCTCGCGTTCGAGTAGATTTGCGCACTCGCTGAGCACGAGTTCGGTGTTTCCCCTCCGTCTGGGACTCCCGCAGAGCAACACAACTTTTCCGGTTGACATCTTCAGACCTCGACCAGATGGTATGCCCCGTCTCCGAGGCCTATTCGGGTGGCGTAGGCGATCTGGTATCGACCCTCTGTATAGTCCCGGACACCTTTAAACTTGTCTTCACCCGGGGCCAGATTCCTCTCAAGCAGTGTATGCAAAAACCCCTGCTGGCTGTCTATGAGATCGAGGCTCGCATGGTCGATCGATACCGGGTCTGTGGAGGCCAGGATCCCGATATCGGGGACAATAGGTGCGTCGCTCCAGGGAACACAGTCACAATCCGGCGTGATGTTGAGGAGGAAGTTGATGTAGCCAGTCCTCCCCGGTCTGCTACAGACGGCGCCGAGAGCGTACTCGCAAAGCCGTTCGATGAACGGCAGGACCTCTGTCATCCAGTCAAACTCGATCGCTCCCTCGGGGCAGGCCCGCATGCAGTCGCCGCAACCGACGCAGTGCTCACGGTTGAGATGTGCCACCCCCTCAGAGAGATCAATCGCTGACTGCGGGCAGACCTTCGTGCAACTCCCACAACCGATGCACCGTTCGATATCTACGCAGGGTCTGGCGGCGTGTTGCGCAGCTTTTCCTGACGGCGGGGCGCACCCCATGGCAAGGTTCTTGATCGCACCCCCAAACCCGGCAAGGTCATGGCCTTTTACGTGGGAGAGGGCGATCATACTGTCTGCGTCAAGGACGTTTCCGGCAATCCTGACAGATTTGAAGTGCTTTCCTTTGACTGGAACCTCCCTCCAGTATCCACCACGGAGGCCGTCGGCGATGATCACCGGCGCGGAGGTGATGGCGTAGTCAAAACCGTGCTCGATGGCGGTGACGGTGTGCCTGACTGCGTCGGCCCTGCTTCCAGCGTAGAGTGTGGCGGTATCTGTGATGAAGGGCTGCGCACCTCGCTCTTTTACCTTATCGACCACCTGCCTGATGAAGAGCGGGTTCAGGTAGGTGTCGCAACCACGCTCTCCGAAATGCAGTTTGATGGCCGTAAGGTCATCATGCCTGACCACATGGTCAAACCCGGCCGCATCGAAGAGATGGCGTATCTTCTCGATCTTGCTCTCCCCGGGACTTCGTGCCCTGAGGTTTGCGAAATAGACGTCTGCCATTCGTTATCGACTCCTGCGTGTCTCCGGGTAAGTTCTGGAGAGGCCGGGGATAAGCGTTGTGTCTTGTCGAGAACGGGAGTCTCAGGGGGCCTCCTGCTGCGAGGGTGTGAATGGGTGTGATCAGCGGCATCATTACGCTGCAGCTGACGGTGGTTCCACTAACCCTGGAAGGCGAATCGAGACGACCTGATTGCGGAGTAACTTTTATCACAAATATTATGCAGCATTAGTTCGATAAAGGTCATTTCAGATTGAGATCAGCGGTGGATGGCCTGGATTCGTGAGCTCGGTCTTAGCGGGTGGATAAGATCACCCAGTTCCGATCAGAGGCAGGATTAGGGTTTTCTGGATAATTGGTAGGTGGTGTTGCGAGGGTGGGGGGGCGTTATGGAAGCGAAAGGAAGGCGAGAGCGGTGAATATACTTGTGGTGGAGGATAGCAGGACGCAGGCCGAGTTTCTCCGCCAGATCCTTGAGACTGCGGGCTACAACGTCATGGTGGCGGGCAACGGTGCCGAGGCGATAAAGCAGGTGGAGACCGCGAGACCGGATGTTGTTCTGACCGACATCCTGATGCCGGGGATTGATGGTTACGAACTCTGTCGTCGTATAAAGCAGCAGAACCCGGATCTCCCTGTCATAATGGTCACCGTCCTATTTGACCCTGCTGACGTGCTGAAAGGACTTGCGGCCGGTGCTGACAGTTTTATCGTCAAGCCTCCGAGCCCGGAACATGTTTGCTCCCAGATCGAGGGCGTAATGAGGGTGCAGGGGATGACCGGTGCCCGGGAGGGTGCTGAAGAACTGGAAATAACTTTCAACGGCAATACCTACACCATCAAAGCTGGGAAAATCCAGATCTTAAATACCCTTCTTTCAACCTACACGATCGCGGTGGCGAAGAACGCTGAGCTCCACAAGGTACAGGCGCAGTTGAGATCTTTAAACGATCGACTCCGCCTGGCCGTCGATGAGGTCTCGAAGAGCAATGAGGATCTCGCTGAGGAGAACCTGAACCGCCGACGTGCTGAGAAGGCGCTCGCTGAGGCCAGCAGGAAACTCCAGCTTATGGCGAGCATCACCCGCCACGACCTCTTAAACCAGTTATCGGTGCTCTGGGGGCATCTCGACCTTGCGCTGGAACTGCGTGAGACAGACCAGGCGAACGCCTGGCGCCACGTTGAGAACGCCGTTGAGATGGTGAAACGGATCAACAACACTCTCCAGTTCACGGCCGAGTACCAGAAGGTTGGGACAGTGGCTCCCGCCTGGCAGGAGATCCGGTCTCTTGTGGAGGCTGCGGTCAGTTACGTCCCGCTTGGCACGGTCGCCCTTGAGAACAAAATCCCGCCAGGGGTGGAGGTCTTCGCCGACCCCCTCATAGAGAAGGTCTTTACAAACCTGATCGATAACGCGCTGCGCCACGGGGAGAAGGTCACCAGGATCTCTTTTAGCCTGAAACGGGGGGAAGATTCCTGTATCATCGTCTGCGAGGACGATGGTGTTGGTGTTCCGGTCGATGAGAAGGAGAAGATTTTCTCCTACGCCTACGGCAAAAACACCGGTCTTGGCCTCTTCCTCTCGCGTGAGATCCTTGGCATAACCGGGATAACTATCAGGGAGACCGGGAACCCGGGGGTAGGGGCGCGGTTTGAGATATTCTGCCCCCCAGACATGATCCACGCACCGCTGTCGCGTACAGGGTGAGCGTTGTCTCTCGATCCGCGAATATCACAACCGCGTTTAACGCGGGAAAGCGCCTGAAACAGGCAATAACGCCACTCTCTACGTGCGGTAACCGGAGGGCATCACATCACCAATCTGAGATGTAAACTTGCCACCTTTTGCCGGTAGTGCGCGCGGGGACTTGCAGCCCGGCTTTCCTCCCACTTCGAGGGAGCGGGCCATGCATGGCGATTGTTCCATACAAGCCTTATCCAGGAGGATGAGATTTCAGGAAATTTTCTCGTCGGGAACCTGATGATGTGGATCCCTTTGGCTCCGGGCGGGGGGATGGAATGTCACGCCTGCCCACATGCTGTCTCTCGCGTGTCACCCGGCGACCCTCTCTCATCGACCAGGGCCTCCCCAGGCCGTTCCTGGAGCGACTCATCAAACCAGGGCACAGCCTGACGTTACTGGTTTGAGAGTCTCCACACCAGTCCCCCCTTCTCCGGCGTATGCGTGGTTTCCGGTCACCTGTATCCAAAAGTTCTTTGGCATTCGCGTTTCCATGACCTGCTCACTGTCTTTTGGGCGACGTGTAGGCGAAACGGTTGATGGGCGGTGCATCTGCATTATATACAATCCGCTCAGATATGTACATGCAGCGTTTCTACCTGCATGAGACATCCAATGGATTATAACAGAGGAAACAGAAATTTTGGCGGTCCCAGGAACTTTGGCGGGCCCCGTGAAATGACGAAAGCCACTTGCTCGGATTGCGGGAAGGAGTGCGAAGTTCCCTTCAAGCCGACCGAAGGAAGACCTGTGTACTGTCGGGACTGTCTCCCGAAACACAGGAAGCCCCGGTTCTAAACCGGCTCCACTCCTTTTTCATAAGAACCTCCTTCCCGGATCGCCGTAACCACGTCGCTCTATGGTATATGGCGGGCCCACGCCCCTGCTGAAAAAGATATTCTCAGGCGCGCCCGGCTTTGAGGATCCGGATCGCGAGAAGGGCGGCGTTCTCACCGTTGTCCACGCCGACGCAGGCCACAGGGACGCCTTTTGGCATCTGGACGATCGAGAGGAGGGCATCAAGACCCAGTAGTTTTCCGCTCACGGGTACTCCGACCACCGGGTGATCGGTCTTTGATGCTATCACACCAGGCAGGGCAGCCGAGAGTCCGGCGATAGCGATGAAGACCCTGGCGGTGCTCGCCTTCAGGTATTCATCAAGCCTCTGGGGGTCACGGTGGGCCGAGATCACCTCGTAGTCGTAGGAGACACCGTTTTCCTTCAGGGTTGAGATCACCTTCTCCGCTACGGGAGCATCCGAAGCAGAACCGCAGATAACCGCAACATCAACCATCTCTCTCCATTATACTCTTCCATCCATTTCTCTCTGTCGATACCGCCAGTGTGGTGAGTTTGATATGAAACCACATCCAAGTTCCTTGCAGGAACAGCTTCTGTCCAGAACGAGACAATACGGACTGATATCTCATGGAACAAGAACCACTCCTTATGATCCCCGGGCCGGTGCCCGTCCCGCAGCGGGTACGCGCCGCAATGACGCGGCAGGCCATCAACCACCGCGGCCCCGAGTTCGGGGCGGCGTATGCGGATACTGTCCGCGTGTTAAAGAACCTCTTTGGCACCGCAAACGACCTCTACATCATCAGCGGTTCTGGAACCGCCGCGATGGAAGCTGGTGTTGCAAACTTTGCGCGGGATAGAAAGATAGTCTCGCTTGTCAACGGTAAGTTCGGTGACCGTTTCGCAAAGATCGGGCAGCGTTACAGCACCGTGACCACTCTCGAGTCAGAATGGGGGACGCCGCTAGACCTCACGGCCCTCGAGCGGGAGCTTGAGGCCGGTGCTGAGGTTGTTACGATGGTTCACAACGAGACGAGCGCCGGGATCAAGAATCCCGCCCCCGAGGTTGGCAGACTCGCCCGGAAACACGACGCCCTCTTTATCATGGATGGCATAACCTCCATCGGTGGCGATGACGTCAGGATGGATGAATGGGGTATTGACATCGCGGTTGTAGGGTCGCAGAAATGTTTAGCTGCCCCGGCGGGTCTTGCCGCCATCGCCGTGAGCGACCGCGCATGGGAACGCATCTCGGATAAGAGACCGTTCTATCTGGATATGGCCGCCTATCGCAAGAGCGGGAAGGCCACCCCGATGGAGACCCCCTACACCCCGGCCGTCCCGCTATTCCTTGCGCTCGCTGAGGCATGTAAGATGATAGAGGAGGAAGGTATCCCTGCACGTATTGCCCGCCACCGCCGGATGGCCGACGCCGTCCGTGCCGCGGCAAGGTGCTGGGGCGTCGAGCTCTTCCCGAAGATAGACGAACACCACGCCTACTCTAACACCGCCACCGCTCTCCGGGTCCCTGAAGGCGTCACGGACAGAGATCTCCGGGGCACGGTCAAGAAGTTCGGCATTGAGATCGCCGGTGGCCAGGATCATCTCAAGGGCAAGATCTTCCGTATAGGCACCATGGGCGGTGTCGGGGCACAGGAGATCCTTGCAACCCTTGCTGCCGTTCAGTTTGCCCTCCGAAAGTCAGGGTTTGAGGCAGGTGATGGGGTGGAAGCGGCTGCCGGGGTGCTGCTCGGATGAAGATCGGGATCGCCGATACCACGTTTGCCCGGGTTGATATGGGCGGCATCGCCATAGAAGAGATCCGGAAACACGCAAGCGTCGGGATTGAGCGATACGTCGTCCCCGGGATCAAGGACCTGCCGGTGGCCTGCAAGAAACTGATCGAGGAGCGTGGGTGCGACCTGGTGATGGCGCTCGGGATGCCCGGCAGTGCGGAGAAGGACAGGGTCTGTGCTCACGAGGCCTCCCAGGGTCTCATTCTATGCCAGCTGTTGACGAACAAACACATCATCGAGGTCTTCGTCCATGAGGACGAGGCAAAAGACGCAAAGGAACTTGCATGGCTGATGGAGCAGCGGACGAGAGAGCATGCAGTGAACGCCGTCCGGCTTGCTCTCCGCCCGAAAGAACTCGAGAAACTTGCCGGGACCGGTCAGCGACAGGGGTTTGAGGATGTTGGGCCAGCACGTCCATGATGGAAAAGAGGAGTTATCACGAACCGGTGCTAAAACACTAAAGCAGGAAGATTGAGATGACAGTAAAACTTGGATTTGTCGTCGCGGAGTTCAACCGTGACATCACCTATATGATGGAGATCGAGGCCAGAGAGCATGCAAGATTCCTTGAGGCAGAGGTCATGGATACGATCTACGTCCCGGGTGCCTATGACATGCCGCTTGCGATCAAGAAGTTGCTCAAGCGCGGCGATATCGACGCGGTCGTCACCATCGGTTGTGTCATCGAGGGCGCCACCCAGCACGACGAGATCGTTGTCCAGCATGCGGCGCGAAAGATCATTGACCTCTCTCTCGAGTTCGATAAACCTGTCTCCCTTGGCATCTCCGGGCCGGGGATGACCCGTATGGAAGCAACCGAGCGGATCGATTATGCAAAGCGCGCCGTTGAGTCGGCCGTGAAGATGGTCCAGCGATTGGCATGAGGAGCCTATCGGAGAAGATTGCGGGTATAGCTCCCTCTGCAACGATCGAGATATCGAACGCCGCAAAGCGGATGGCCGCGGAGGGTATCGACGTCATCAGCCTCTCGATCGGGGAACCGGACTTTGATACCCCGGAACACATCAAGGAGGCCTGTATCGATGCCCTCCGTCGTGGCGAGACCCACTACGCCCCGAGCACCGGTATCCCTGAGTTGACGGCCGCGATAGCCAGGAAAATCTCCGCCGAGAATGGTTTTTCCGCATCTCAGGACGAGGTGCTGGTAACCTGTGGGGCAAAAGATGCCATCCACCAGGCGATGGAGGCCGTGCTGAACCCAGAGGATGAGGTGCTCATACTGGACCCCTCCTGGGTCTCCTATGAGCCCTGCGCAAGGCTTGCTGGCGCCAGCGTCCGGCACCACGCGCTTGACAGCGTGGCCTTCCAGGTCGACGACACGCTCCTTGAGGCTGTCGGTCCCCGGACAAAGATGATCGTTGTCAACTCCCCCTCTAACCCTTCGGGCGCGGTTCTTGACGCAGACTCGCTCAGGCTCGTCGCCGATATCTGCAGTGATCATGACCTCTATGCGCTCTCCGATGAGATCTACGAGAAACTGGTCTACGGAAAGGAGCACATATCTCTCGCCTCCCTTCCTGGTATGACGGAGCGGACGATCACGGTCAACGGGTTCTCGAAGGCCTACGCGATGACCGGCTGGCGGATAGGCTACGCGGTCGCCCCCAGGCCGATCATCCGGCAGATGGAGAAGGTGCAGCAGCACACCGTATCGCATCCAACAACGTTTGCGATGTACGGCGCCCTCGCTGCCCTCCAGGGCAGTCAGGACTGCGTGGAGACGATGCGCCGCGAGTTTGAGCGCCGGCGAGATTACATTGTGCCGGCGCTGCAGGACATTGGCTATACAACTGCCCCCGCGGATGGGGCGTTCTATGCCTACATCAATGTGGGCGGCGACGATATGGCGGTCGCCCGGTCGTGGCTTCAGGACGCGCACCTGGCCGTCACCCCCGGCACCGCGTTTGGCACACCTGGCTGGATCAGACTCTCCTACGCGACCTCGATGGAGAACCTCAAGGAAGCGGTTGCGCGGATCGTGCGGATCTAATGTTCCCACCTCTCTTTCTGTGGGTTCTTATTCAAGGAGACTTCGCAGTGGATCAATCTGCGATCGTTTGACTGAGAAGTCCCGGAATCGGTTGCCGGGGCGCCCTCCCCACAGGGTAGCACATGTTAACCCCGCTGCAACCGCTGCAACCTCATGTAGCATTTGGCCGCCTCGACAGGTTGGTCCAGGTTGACAAGAGCCGCTGCCTTACCTTTGAGCGCTTCGGTGTCGTCAGGGTTCACCTCCAGAACCCTGTCGTAACACTCGATTGCCTCCTCGTAGCGTTCCATGAGCACGAGAGCGTTACCCTTCGTTTTCCAGACCGCGAGTCTTGTGGGATCGATCTCCAGCGCGTGGGAGCAGCAGGTGGCCGCCTCACTGTAGCGTCCAAGGATGAAGAGCGCGAGGGCCTTGTTGTACCAGGCGTCAGCGTTCTGGGGGTGGGCCCGCAGTTCCCTGTCGTAGCAGACGAGCGCTTTGTCGTAGTGTGAGAGGACGGAGAGAACGCTCGCTTTGTTGTTCCAGACCCTGAGGTTATCGGGTTCAATCTCCAGGGCACGCTCGTAGCAGATGAGCGCCTCCTCGTAACGTTCGAGGTGATATAGGGCGTTGCCGTAGTTGTTCCAGGCGATAACGTTCTTTGGGTCATTCTCGACCACGGTGCGGTAGCACTCTATCGCTGACTCATAGTCCCCGATGGCGTAGTAACTCTCGCCGCGGTAGTATTCGGCTTCCAGATGATCGGGTTTGAGTTTGAGAGCCTGGTCGAAACACTCTATTGCATCCTCGTGGCGTTTCAGGAGAACGTAGACCATTCCTTTCTGGTACCAGATCTCCGCATCGATGGCATTCTCCCTGATCGCCCGGTCAAAGCAGGCAAGTGCAAGGTCGTAGCGTTTCAGGTTTTTAAGGACGATGGCCTTGCGGTACCAGATCCCGGCGAAATCGGGGTTGATCCTGAAAGTGCGTTCGAAACTCTCGAGCGCCTCCTCATAGCGCTCCAGGTTCTGGAGCGCCAGACCACGGTTATGCCAGGCCTCGGCGTCATCGGGCCTGATGGCGAGTGCGCGGTCAAAGGAGGCGACTGCCCCTTCGTAGCGATGGAGGGCTGCAAGTGTGCAGCCCCGGGCATACCAGGCGTCCGCGTGTCCGGGACTGGCGGCAACAGCCCGGTCAAAAGAGACGAGTGCGTCTTCGTAACGGGAGAGGAGGATCTGGACAGCCCCCTTTGCATACCAGGCGTTTACGTTTCCCGGATCGAGCGTGAGGACGCGGTCATAGCACTCTATCGCGGCATCGTAGCGGCGTTCGGAAGCAAGCGCGGTTCCACGGGCGAGCCAGGCATCAACACGGTCGGGTTCGATCTTTAAGACGCGGTCATAGCACTCCATTGCATCGAGTGCTCGGCCGATCCTTCGCAGGGCGTGGCCGCGGATGAGCCAGGCGTCTGTGCAGTCAGGTGCGAGCTCCACCGCCTGACCGGCGGAACCTGCCGCCTCCCCGTACTTCCCGAGGTTGTACATCGCCTGTCCCCTGGCTTGCCAGAACCTGGCGCAGGTCGGATCGATCCTGATGGCATGGTCGAAACACTCTACTGCTTCCCGGTGTCGCCCGGCTGCAGCCAGAGCAAGTCCCTTGTAGTACCAGAGGATGGAACTCTCGCCGTCATGACGGATCGCTTTATCGTAGCACGAGACCGCCAGGTCATACTGCCCCTGCCTGGCGTATGCGCGCCCCTTCCTGCACCAGGCCTTGGCACTCTTCCAGGGAAGCTCCATCCTGCTAATGGATATCGATCACCCCTTGAAAAGGATTTCGATAGAATACGTTTGATCTCCATCTCCGGAAAGATGGGATCCGTTCCCCAGGCCGGAATCGAACCTGAGACATCCAGCAGATCGTTTGGCAACGTATACATGTTCCTTCAACCAGATCAAGGTACAGAAAAACCCCGATCTGGCAGGATGAGCATGAGAAAGAGGATGCGTGAGACCCCCAACCACGATCGCCCGCGAGAAAAACTGGCAAGTCGTGGGCCGCAGGCGCTCAGCGACGCCGAACTGATCGCCCTCCTTCTCGGGCGTGGCACAAAAGGGCGGGATGTCTGGCAGGTTGCAGCCGATGTCAAGAATTACCTGAAGGGCGTCGGTGGTGCTCCGTCCTACAGCGACCTTCTGGAGATAGAGGGTATAGGTTGCGCGAAGGCCTGTGAGATTATGGCCTGTTTCGAACTCGGGCGCCGTTATCTCGTGGACGATGGCGTTGCCGGGCAGCGTGTCCTTTCTCCTGAGGATGTCCTCCCTATGGTTGCGGAGTGGCGGAGCAAAAAGCAGGAGTACTTCATCTGTATCACCCTCAACGGTGCCGGTGAGGTTATCGAGCGCCGGGTCATCACCGTTGGAATCCTGAACCAGAGCCTGGTCCACCCCCGGGAGGTGTTTGCCGATGCGATCACCGACCGTGCGGCTTCCGTCATCCTGGTCCACAACCACCCGTCAGGCAGCCTTGAGCCCTCCACGCAGGATCTCGGGATCACCCGGCAGCTCGTCGAGGCCGGGTCGATCCTGGGTATCCGGGTGCTCGATCATATTATTGTCACAAAGAATGGGTATGCGAGTTTGAAGGAACTCGGTCACCTGTAGCGTCACCGGGGCGGAAACGTTATGTTTTTTTTACATGGTGTTATATGCATATATCGCTTGAAGCGATGACGTCTGGTAGCATCCCCCTTAAAACCCGCAAACGTCTGGGTCCCCAACGGCGAAACCGGGGATGATGGTGATCGCGGCACCAGGTTCTCGAAAAAAGTTTATCGCTTTACTTTGACCAGAAGTATACAGGTGTAGTTTTCATGGAAACAGGGTTTCTTCAGGTGCTTCTCAATCCGGCGCGGTTTTTTGAAGCCCGCATACGGGATGAGCCGAGCCTTAAGGTACCGGCGCTTATAGCGCTGATATGCGGGCTGATTGGTGCGGTATCGGCCTTAATTATGGCAGATGTAACTACTGCCATGCTCCCCGCCGAGATGGGGGGGTTGGGCACGCTCATGGTAGTCTTTTCAACCGCCGTCGCCTTTGTCGGTGGGTTCCTTGCCTGGATCATCTATGGTTTTATCTTTCACATCATCTCTATGGTATTCAAGGGTCAGGGATCGCTCAATCGAACGCTGGAGGTCACGGGTTATGGTCTGATACCCCAGGTCTTTGGTGGCATTATAGGATCTATCTTTTCATACTACCTCCTCTCGGGCCTGACAGTCCCGGCCATGAGCAGCGCTGAAGAGATTGCGGCGTTCTCCGAGTACCTGGTGACCGTCCTTACAACTGACCCGCTGGCGCAGGTTGCAGGTATCGTGAGCATCCTCTTCCTGATCTGGAGTGCAAACATCTGGATATTCGGCATGAAATACGCAAGGAACCTCTCAACGAGAGATGCGACCCTCACCGTAGGGATACCGGTGGGCATCTATGTCATCTACCTGATCATAACCCTTATCGGATGGCTGTAAAGATGAAAGATCTAAAATTTCTTGTACTGGCGCTCTGTGCTGCACTGGCGCTCGTCTCACCGATCACTGCCGCCCCTGCGGATATCACCGTCGTCTCTTCCTCTCTCGATCCACAGGTCATGATGAGCGGGGATACAGGGACGCTCACGATCGTTATCCAGAACAACGGTGCCGAACCGGTCGCAATCCAGAGCGCCAGGCTCTACGGCAAAGGTGTTGTGCCAACAACGGATCCATACCTCTCGGTAGGGGAGATCGGTGGCGGGAACACCAAGACGTTCACCTTCACCATCCGGGCGGACGGTGGAGAGGGGACTTTTTATCCCACTTTTGTCCTTGACTTCCGTGAAGGGGGCAGTTTACGCCATCCGGTCGCTATCCAGGTCGAGGACACCCCGCTCAGCATATCCATGGTTGAAAAGCCGGATGCCTTTTCCGAAGGCCGGACGGCCGGGATAACTGTCATGGTCGGCAACCCTCGACCGAACGCCGCCTCCGGTGTCCAGGTGGTTCCGGAGGGGACGGGTTTTTCCGTCACCCCCACGACCGGTTTTATCGGGGGACTGGAGCCTGATGCGTCCGGGAGCGTTACATTCAACCTGGCGCCGGAGACGGAGACGGACGTCACGTTCAGGGTGGTCTGGCGCAATGGGATAAACACCCACACAACTGACCTGGTGCTGCCGGTCACGTTTGGCGAGGACAAGAAACGGGCCAACCCGGTCATCACCAA
>Ga0116194_1001826_pt1 | contig 12154 bp, 10 predicted proteins | sample AD_SCU001_MetaG_FD_89887 | JGI IMG/M metagenome (GOLD analysis project Ga0116194, IMG submission 89887) | Active sludge microbial communities of municipal wastewater-treating anaerobic digesters from China - AD_SCU001_MetaG | ecosystem: Engineered > Bioreactor > Anaerobic > Digestate | place...
GGAATAAAATTAACCGATATTCCGGGTATTATTGGAACTGGATTTAGCAATACATTTAAGAGTATCGGTATAGTAATCATCTTTGGTGCGCTTATTGGTACTTTATTAGAGAAAACAGGTGCTGCACTTAAGATGGCAGATTGCGTTGTACGTCTGGTTGGAAAGAAAAACCCCGAACTTGCAATGTTGATTATGGGCTGGATTGTATCTATACCGGTGTTCTGCGACAGTGGATTCGTAATTCTTAATCCCATTAGAAAAGCACTTGTAAAACGTACTATGAAATCTTCAGTAGCAAGCACCGTGGCACTTTCATTAGGGCTTTACATTTCTCACTGCTTTATTCCACCTACACCAGGTCCTATCGCGGCAGCAAATACCTTATATCAAGGTCTGGGACAAGAGACCAACCTGTTGCTGGTAATTGGTATGGGCGTTATCTGCTCTATTTTGCCTCTTATTGCAAGTTATATATTTGCTATAGCTGTTGGCAAAAAGGTTAAAGCACGTGATGAAGCAGACAGCAAAAACGATGAAGTAGTTCAGACTTATGAGGAGCTGGTTGCCAGCTTTGGCGAACTTCCAAATGCATTCCTCTCCTTCGCTCCAATCATAGTTCCTATTATCCTGATGAGTCTTTCCTCTGCTCTTGCAATGCTTGGAAAACCTGTTGCATTAATAACCTTTCTCGGAACTCCAATTATTGCTATAGCTGTTGGCGTTCTGTTCGCGCTCTTCATTCTGGCAAGCCAAAAACGCATGAATGACTTTTATGAAATTACCAATGAGACCCTTAAGATTACCGGACCTATTCTATTCATCACTGCAGCTGGCGGTGTACTTGGTAATGTAATTGCTTCTTCATCAATGGTTGCTTTTATTAAAGACAATTCCGGTACACTTTCCTTGTTAGGTTTATTGTTTCCATTCTTGTTATCAGCAATCTTAAAAACTGCACAAGGATCATCTACAGTTGCCTTAACTACTACTGCAGGTATTATAGCACCCATGCTTACAAGCATCGGACTAGGTACTTCTCCACTTGCTGCCCTGACAGTTATTGCAATCGGTGCAGGCGCTATGACAGTTTCTCATGCAAATGACAGTTACTTCTGGGTAGTAACTAATTTTGGCAATATGAAGGTAGAAGATGGTTACAAGACTCAAACATTAGGTACGCTTATAGTAGGTATTGCATCCATTATAAATGTATATATTGTATACTTATTTATCAAATAAATGCTAATACTACTATGCCAATTGGGATAGCAATATCTTCCAGGATAATTTTAATAGCATCGGGAAGATGCATTCCTTACGGGTCAGCAAAAATTGCCCTCCAGAAATGCGCCTTCCATTGGCAGCATAACAAAGTGGTACTAGTAAAGAAAAAGACTAATAAAGAAAAAGACTAATAAAGAAAAGCTTCGGGGCGCCAGGTCATACGCTTTGGCGCTCTTCTTAAAGAAATAAAGAAAGGGGTAAATTCCTTGAATATAAGAGATGATGCTCAACAGATAATTGATTCAGCTATTGCTGCAGCGCTTCCTGATACTGCTGTAAAAAAGGCGTTAGAAGGAGAAGATTTCTCTGGAGGCAAATTGCTGCTGGTTGCCATAGGCAAGGCTGCATGGTCGATGGCAAAGGCAGCCTGTGGTGTTCTCAATGACAAAATAGACGACGGCGTCGTAATTACAAAGTATGGTCATGCTAAGGAAGATTTGCCCCATATTCGCATTTTTGAGGCAGGGCATCCTATTCCTGATGCAAATTCCTTTGCAGCTACAGAACAGGCAATTAAACTTGTGTCAGGACTTTGTCCTGAAGATAATGTGTTATTGCTCATCTCTGGAGGTGGTTCCGCACTTTTTGAGAAACCGCTTATCTCTCCGGATATGCTTGAAGACCTGACAAAACAACTTCTTGCTTGCGGTGCTGATATTGTAGAAATAAACACAATACGAAAACGATTATCAGCAGTAAAAGGCGGAAAGTTTGCAAAGTTATGCGAACCTGCACAAGTATTTTCAGTGGTTTTATCAGATATTATTGGTGATCCCCTGGATATGATTGCCTCAGGTCCTGCTTATCCAGATAACTCTACAAGTGAGCAGGCATTGGGTATTATGAAGAAATATGGAATTAACATATCTAATGAAATTCATGAATTATTGCATATAGAAACTCCTGACACTCTTACGAATGTTACTACAAAAATTACAGGCAGTGTCAAACAGCTTTGTTCAGCTGCTGAGAAGACATGCAGGGAACTTGGTTATGAAACCATTATACTCACAGCCAGTCTCAACTGCGAGGCACGAGAAGCAGGAAGTTTCCTGGCATCAATTGCACAGTACTATAACGATACTAAAAAATCCCTTGCTTTTATTGCAGGTGGAGAAACAGTTGTACACCTGAAAGGCACCGGCATGGGAGGTAGAAATCAGGAACTGGCTCTAGCTGCCGCAGCAGGTATATCCAAGTTAAAAGATGCGGCAATATTTTCCCTGGGTTCTGACGGAACTGACGGACCTACTGATGCTGCTGGTGGTTATGTAGACACTAGTACAAAAAGGATCCTCACTGAAAAGGGCATAGATATATTCAAAGTACTGGAAAATAATGACTCCTACTATGCACTGCAGGCATGTAATGGCCTTATCATCACAGGACCGACGGGTACTAATGTAAATGACTTAACAATTCTGCTGATAAAAAGATAGCACTGCTACAAGGTTATGGATCCTTGTACTTCTGCAGGTTCAGCTTCTGGCATAGCAGGCTTGCGGATTTGATGCCGCGCGTAGAAGAAGCTGCCCATCTGGCCAAGTCCTGCCAATGTCCAGGTAACCGGGTAGCAGGTAAAGAGCATAGTCACTGTGGGATACCAGGTAAAGAATGTAGCAAGCCAAACGATTCGCATAAGGCAGGCACCTATCAGCGTGCAAAGCATAGGCAATATGGAATAACCCATCCCCCGGGTCAAACCCGGATATACATTCATCATGCCACAGGTGAAATACGCAATCATCATGACATTCAGGCGCAGCATTCCCAGTTCAGTGACTTCCGGGTCAGATGTGTAGATACCAAGCAACTGCCTGCCAAAAAGCAATGTTGCACCACCTAGGATAATCCAGGTAGCGAAGATCAATGCTGTGCACACCTTTGCAACAGTGTCAATTCGATCATACTTCTTTGCACCCATATTCTGCCCGGTAAATGTGATAGCCGCGTTGTAATAGGAATTCATTGTGGTGCCGACAAAACCTTCCACATTGCTTGAAGCAGAACTGGCTGCCACCATGGTCGAGCCAAAGGAATTGACCGCTGACTGGATCAGCACATTGGAAATGGAGAACAGCAAGCTCTGCAGTCCCGCAGGCAGGCCTATCTTCACAATATTCTTCAGCTTATTTCCATCTATACACATCTGCCGGGGTTTGAATCGTATGGCCCCATCACTCTTGTACAAGCAGATCATAATCAGCAGTACCGAGAGATATTGGGAAATGACCGTAGCCCATGCCACACCTTCAACGCTCATGTGCAGCACGATGACGAAGAACAGGTTGAATACTACATTCACAATACCGGTAACAATGAGGTAGTACATTGGGCGGCGACTGTCACCTACAGCACGTAGGATGGCTGCACTGAAGTTGTATACCATTATGGCAGGAACACCAATGAAATAGATTTTCATATACAGTACCGACATGTCAAAAATATCCTGCGGAGTGCCCATAATGTCAAGCAAAGGCTCACAAAGAACAAGCCCCGCCGCCATGACAACCAGCCCTCCGATGATACTGATGGCTATTGAAGTGTGAACAGATCGACTCACATCAGCTGACTGGCCGGCACCGTAATCCTGCGCTACGATGACACTTGTACCTACCGACAAGCCCATAAACAAGGTGACAATGAGGTTAATGAGGGAACCTGTCGCGCCCACTGCGGCAAGCGCCTCGCTGCCTGAAAAACGTCCGACGACTACCATATCAGCAGCATTGAACAGAAGCTGCAGAATGTTCATCGCCATAATGGGTAATGCAAATATTAATATCTTACTGAACAGTGGTCCGCTGCACATATCCATATCATAGTTCCGAGAGAGCATATGAGTATTCGCTTCCTTTACATTTATTTATTAATTATAGCAGAAGAAGATACAAATTTCTACAAAATGTGTAATATAGATAAGCAGCACATTTGCTATTTGACATATTACCAATAATTATTACAGGTCTATCAGTCTAAAGAAGTATTTCATGCTCAGGATCGCTAAGAATTGATACTAGTACATTCTTGTTCTCAGGTGCATCTGTTTTTACTTATGTGCTATCACACTAAATTAATCGGTTATATTATTTAATTGTTTCGCACACTTAATTGTATTTTATCGTGCATTATGATATGCTGTTCCCGGAGGTGGTTTTGTGAAATCAATCAATTATATAGAAGGGGTTGTAGTTACCGCAACCGAGTTTAAGCAGAATTTTGGAAAATTCATGGATTTTATTGAACAGCAAAATGATGTGGTTATTACAAAAAACGGTATTAAAACTGCCAGATTAACTCCCTATGTTACAGATATAGAACAGTATTTCATAGCAAGAGAAAACGCATTAGATTATCAGTATGGTGGAAAAAAAGTTTCCTATGAAGAGTTTATAGAAATTACGGAAAAAAGCACACTGAGAATGGAACTTATCAATGGCGAAATTTATTTGTTGGGGTCTCCAAACATAGGACATCAGGAGATACTGGGAAGATTGTACTTAATTTTCAGTGAATATTTCAAAAGTAAAAAATGCAGAGTATTTTTGGCTCCGTTTGATGTTCACTTTAAAAAGAAAGATATTAAAGAACCTGATGTAATGCAGCCGGATGTTTTAGTAGCCTGTGACCTTGAAAACAATGTTACAGAAAAAGAGCGATATATGGGCACCCCGACACTAACTATCGAAATTCTTTCGGACAGCACGCGAAGCAAGGATATGATAGACAAGTTAAACACATACATGTTATCAGGTGTTAAGGAATACTGGATCATTGATACTAAACAGGAAAGCATTTTGGTATACAACTTTGCAAATTATGAAATTGACAGATTTAAAGTTTTCGAAAAGGGATATGTTGCCACATCCCTTGTATTCCAGGGTTTATCCATGAATGTTGAAGACTTGTTCAGGGATTTGATATAAATCCCTGGCAAGCTCAGAGAAAAAGCACCATCCATACTGTCAATAGTATATAGGGACAATTCTTTTGTTTCGTCAGATATAACGAAACAAAAGAATTGTCCCTTTTTATGAATTACTTACCAAATTCCTGTTATTTTATGATCTGCTGCAAGATATCAAACATTACTTCCGATGAAGCACCTTTTATGCTGAGCTCCACCAAGATATCTCCAAATAATACGCTGAATCGCATTCGCGGACTTAGCTCATCACCTGAGTCTGAGACCTCATAAGTTCGTGCCTGTACTGCTTCAAGCGTTAGCTCATCAGCGAGAAAGATAGGATCGTTCACGATCTCCCGTAATTCGTCAGGCACAGAATCGGCGCGGGGAATGGGATAGAGCGTAAGGTCATAATTCTTCGTATCAGCAACAGAAGTGATACGAGTTTTGTCATTATCATCCAGTAACGAGACACGCCAATTAATATATCCCATGCCTTTTGTCCAGTTAACATGCAGTGCATTATGCTCTTGATTGATATAACGCAGCGCATCCTCAAAAACGAACCCATCTGGAAGTGTTGTCGGCAAATACGCACCGTAATCGGCATCAGCACGGGCTTCATCAAGGCTCAGTTGATCCTCTCTCAGCTCTGGTACGACAGGATGAAATACATCAAGGTCGGCTGCGCCTCCTTCAATCAAAAGGCCAATCAGCTCAGAGATTTCATTCTTAAGAGCTTCCTTTTCTGCTTCTGCGCCGCCAAGTTCCACATAATAGGCAACATCTGAAAGCTTGAAAGCCGCAAAATAAATGACATTCCTAAACCCCTTGCTATTAGGTTTTGTCTCAAAATAGCCTGCTGTGACCGCTGTTCCGAGTACATCTGAGGTTTTCGTTTCACCCTCAAGCCTATAATCAACTATGACCTTGTCAGGCGCAATCTGGATATATGTTTTAAATCCAGATGCGGATACTATGTGGGCGTCAATGTTGAATAAGGCTACTCCGTTTTCATCGGTCTGAAAATTTGCGGCAGCTGTAACGGTATGTGTATCTGTCAGACCAGGGAAAACAGTATTTAACTCGTCGGCGGTCAACTCTTGCCAGAAATGACCTGGAATTCCAATGTCGTTCGCGAGCTGTTCTTCAGCTTTATTGAAAACCAGTGCGTATTTGCTTGATGCATCAGGTGTAGATGTGTCTGCGCTGGGCTGCAAAACTCTCGGATTATCACCCGGTATCGGTGTTACATTGTGTTGTATTAATTTAGGCATTGTAAAAACTCCAAGCAAGACCAGTGCAAGACAAGCAAAGGCTGCGACATAGCGCTTGATCATAATAGAGCAGCGCTTGGATCTGGCACTGTCGGTACGGGATACTAGTCTTTGATGTAACGTGCTTGATACCTTTATTTTATTCATGTATTCGTTATATGCTTTCATAATCGTCCTCCTTTAAAACGGACTTGAGCTTTTGACGGGCGCGAGTCAGATTACTTCTTACTGTAGATTCCTTTTGCCCAGTCAACCCAGAAATATCCTTAATGGAATAACCCTCATAATAAAACAAATGGATGACTGTGCGATATTTAGATGGTAAGGCCATGATTTGCTCCAGTAACTCATGCTGCTCCGGCTCTGAAGCTGGATAAGAATCGAGCAGAGGCACTGTTCGCTTGCGCCAAGGGGATCGCAATCGGCTATTGCAGATGTTTACTGTTACCCTTATGAGCCATGCTTTTTCATGTTCTTCTGATTCAAACTCGGGAGCTTTCTCATAAGCACGTAAAAATGCCTCCTGCACTATGTCCTCGGCATCGGACATAGTTCCTATAATAGCGAGTGCAGTGCGATATAACCTGTTTTCATGTTTTATCACAACCGTTTCAAAGTCCTCCGGCCGATAGGACTTATATGCCATTTGCTTCACCTCCTTTAATCTATATACGCTTTAGACGACAAAAAGGCTGCAAAGTATCCTGAAAAAAATATATCAGTATATCAACATGGCTTAAGAAGATAACATTGATGTCATAAGCTGTTTTATACCCTTCTGTTCTATGCATGCGAACTCGTTGCCCATCTTTTATCAGTTGGGTAGCATTACCCCCAACAACCATGAGTTTTGTTTTGTCAATATCCTGAAAACCAAGCACATAGGAACTTATACATTTCCCTCTTTTGTCGATTTCTTATTTGATAATTTTGATGACATCCCTTCCATAATAATCCTCTCTAACAAATTGCATTAACATATTATTGCATTATAGCAGTAGTAAATAAGAACAAACAGTCTACATTTACAATTTTTTGTATGTTATATTTAAAGTGGAGAGGATTCAATTTTCAAAGAAGCAAACCTTAACGGCACTAACCAGATCAAAAGCTTTTTTTTACAGAGTATCAGTCCTTATTAATACTTTAGTGGACTTCGGGTTCTACCGCCTGCCTCTTGTCAAACGTTCCTAGTGGCTTATTGGCTTTATATTGAATGCTTAAAAGTAAGCAGCGATAGGACTGCGCCGTAAACGACAACTGAATACACACTTAAGCGCTCCGCAATACCGAAATACCCAACCGGCACAATGCCCGTTGCGATGGAGCCGAAGGCCATGATTCCCAACACAGCAATAGTAAAAATGCCGAATCGCTTATGAACCTTGCTTCTGAAACAACCGACCGCTATCAAAATCATTGAAGTAATGGACAGCAATACCACAAAAGCGGTTACAACCATATGCATTACATCTTGAAAAGTTCCGGCATAACCGCTGCTTGATAAAGAGAATAGTGTATACCCAATAGCGGAAATCCATTCCATAACAGTAAACAAGTAAATTCCAAGACGAAAAATCCTATTTACCCTTCCTTGATAAAATACACAGAGCAAGGTACAGGCAGTAACGGTGAAAAAAGCATATACCGTAGAATAAGCCGATGCTATTTCCCTTGAAGGCGCTGTTGCCGCGGTAAGGTCACTTACTGCCTGCTCCAAAGGATGATAGCCCGGGTAATTTATTTCACCTAATATTACATGAAGAAAATAAAAGACTGTCCCTGCCACGCCCATCAGCACCAGCCATTGAACGCGGTCTTTATTCGTTTTCATATTCACACCCCCGATATTCTGTCTGCAATACATCTTCAGTATCTTAAGCACTCTCTGTCATACGATAAACAATGCCAAATAGTTTCCCATATTGTTTTTCAAAAACTAATGAAATTTCATGCTCCAAACTCTCTTTTTTGTAATCAAATTTGATATTTTCCACCATATAATACACCCGCAAATGGGAATAATCGTCAATGAGGCTTTATTTACATTATCGCATTATAAGTATATCACAATATACTAATACATAGTGTTTTCGGGGTATCATTATCAAAAATATTGAGTTAATTTAGTATATTCACTTTCAAAAGCTCTTTGCACAGCTGCATCATAATCTGCCCGCGCAGTTCTTAAGCATTACCAGCCTCGAACTGGATCAACATGTATTGTAAGGCTTCTTCACCGCCATGCTTAAAGAAGTTTTCATATTCATTTTTATGGGCATTAATGCATAAGATAATACTTATAATGTGTTTTAATTGATGTTTGCTCTGTTCGACTTCCCAAATTAGATATTATAAAAAAGTGGTTCGATTTTAAAAGGAAGTTCATTATTCATCAGAAATAATTTTATACAATCCGCCAAAGTGGAAGGTAAGCTTAAAATCTTCAAAACATTTAGGAATATTATGTAAATCTAGACCAAAGTTTCTATAAAAAAGATAAATCAATATTCCATAAATCGGTTCTTCTATCACCCGCTGTCCATTTCCCCAAAGGTCTGCGAGGTTATACATATACCAGCCGAACAATGAATTATCGAAATCATATACGGTTATTTGTCCTGTATCAAAATCTATCGAATAATTTCCGTCGTTGTAATCGAAATGTATCATGCAGTAACAATCGTTGTCCTTTTCAAATCCTTCCAATGTCTTAAGTAGATGTAGTAACCTTTCCTTTAACAGAGTTAATGAACTGCGTATCAACTTGTTGATGTATTCGGCATTTGCGACAGCAACGAACCGGACTACAGAGTCTTTCCCATGAGCGGCGCTTGTCGCCCGGTGAGTTGATGTAGGCAGGAATAACCCTAGAGCACGCCCGAAGTGTGAAAATTTTGCTAGCTGATGCACCCTGTCCTTCAAAGCTACGCAAAATGATACTCATTTTTTGTATGTAACTGTAGCAAATTTCCCTATTGTCTTTCCTAAGTGATAGAATATATACCCAAACATTTTTTTAAATAATGGTACAGAGATTGATTTGTCATAGGTATATTTTGCTCTTTGTGGTTCAACCCAATATACACCATCTTCTGTTTCATATTCTGTACCTTTTGCATACCAAATGCTCATTCCTCTGAAAAGATTATATGGTATTAATACTGAAAAGGATGGTGCGAGCATTTTTCTTGAAGAAACATCTTTATGAAACTTAAAAGCTAACTGTCTACATTTGGTTTTTGCTTTAATATCCGGATTATAATTATTCCAACTATATACAGACAATGGGAAACGATAACATCGGTTAAAACCCATACCCTTTAATGTACCTGCAAGATATTTTACTGCTTGCTTTCCACCTACAGCTCCAACAGTTGATACTACGATAGCCTTTTTATCAAAGAAATGAGGTCTATGGAGCATGAAACAAAAATGGTCAATAAGGTTCTTTGTCATAGCGGTTGGTTGCATATAAAAAGTTGTTACAGAAAATATTAAGCCATCACATTCCTCAATTTTCTCTATTAGTGTCTTCATAATGCTGTAATGCGGGCAATATTGGTGCCCTTTTCTAAAACAAAGGCTACAACCTACGCAAAATGGTAGTTCTAGTTCACCCAATTGTATCTCTTCAAAGCTTGATTCTGGAGAAATTTGCTCAATACTATTTTTAATTAATTCAGCTAATTTCCACGTATTACCTTTACGAGAACTACCGTTGATAATCAAATACTTCATCTTTCATCCCTCACGATTATTATTAGCTTGAGCAACCTATATCTACGAAGCTGTACCCCAAACAGGGTGTTTCAGCTAACGGATCCGCACTCAAGACATGCCCAGAAGCTTAGATAGCTCCTATCTTGCTGAGTACGTGTGGTGCTGGCTACCTATGTCTGACTGATCCAATTCCATCATTTACAATATAAGCCAGCAACCTTTACTTGAGTGTTTTGTTAGGCGATAGGCCTTACCCCGTGACTCGGAGGGCGCCACAGATGGCGCTCCTCTAGAACTTATCTATGCTTCCATAGTCTTATAAAATGAACAATTTCAAGGCCTGATTGTTGCACAATTGCCCTTAACTCTTTTTAGCTCACAGCCTATTTTTATATAAAACTGAAGTAAATCTTTGCCTGTGATAACTGGAAGTTGTTCACCCATTAGCCTAATTCCACCTCAATCTGGTTAACACCAACAAACTTCACTTCATCATTTATTAATTGATTTTCATCCTCAACTGCCTGTGAACATTACACAGGTAGCAGTAAGGATTTTCTACAAGAGTTCCACCATGGTCAGATAAGATACCGGAAATCTGCAAATCCAAGAAATCCAATACTTAAAGCACATAGAGTTCTGCGTAACGTGGAACTCTGTTTTACTTAGAATATAACATGTTCTATTTGACGATTACATTTCTTACTACTCCTATTCAGTACTATTATCATCTTCAATTATATCATTGAAAGTTAAATCATCTACAATTTTGACCTGTACTTTAAATGAATCGTCGAATAGGTTCTTTTCTATAATGAATTCCTCATCACTGATTGAATCAGGCTTTTTCCATGCATATACAAAATCATATTCCCATAAGCTATTGGCATATCCTTTGATTATTTCAACCTTTATACCGTCAATAACTTCAAGGGCATCGTAGTACACATTTTCAGAAATATATCCATATTTATACAGAAAGTCATACACATATATCATGCCCCATGCAACCGCAAAACCACATGTATATTTATTAGATATAAACCCCATCCTTCCTGATATCTCTTCATCATATTTGTCCTCGTCAAGTTCAAATACATTATCAAAATTCGTTTTAGGTGTTTTAGCGGGTAAATCGGCTTTGAAACTGTGAAGTGCTATGAACCAGATGTCACCTGACGTACAGAAGCTAATATTCTTCGTATCCAGCATATATCGACAAAACTTTATCATAAGAGCGTATGAAAAATCTGAAAAACCGCTTTTATTCTTCTGAAAATTATCGTAATCCGGTTTTTTATCATTCATGGGAGAGAGAATGTCCATCACCATATCAATATCAAGCTCTATATCATATCCATATTTTTCAAAGTATTCGATAATGGCCTTCCTATGTACAGGAATATTCCTTTTCAAATCATTGTAGATGCTTTGTAGTTTTTCCATATATATTATCCTGCCAAACTCATACTCAGACCCTGCGACCAGTTCATGTGCTTCCTTGACTTTATCAAACATGTGAAGCGAAATATCCATGGCCAAATCAGAATGACCGTAATAGACCAGTTTATCGAATATGGGAATAAAAATATCTAAGGATTCTCCCGGATTTGACAGAAAGCTGTCCAGGTGCTTCTTTACCTCGGTAATATTGTTATAATAAAGGTAATAATTTATTAGGAATTTATCACAATAGAACCATTCATCCAGGTTTTCCTTCCACCGGTACGCTTTATCATATAGTTCAATCATTTTTTCGTGCTGTTTTTCATTTTTCAAATAATCAAATACGTGAATGATAATACCTATAAAATCAATATTATCAAAGAACTTAACCGGAATTTCGCAATCTATTGTTTCCAATACATATTGATACTTTTTCTCATCATCCAATTTTTTGTAAGCTCTATACCACTTTTTTGAGTCATTTAATATAATATCCAAAATCTATTTCCCTTCTAGA
>Ga0116194_1001828_pt1 | contig 12142 bp, 11 predicted proteins | sample AD_SCU001_MetaG_FD_89887 | JGI IMG/M metagenome (GOLD analysis project Ga0116194, IMG submission 89887) | Active sludge microbial communities of municipal wastewater-treating anaerobic digesters from China - AD_SCU001_MetaG | ecosystem: Engineered > Bioreactor > Anaerobic > Digestate | place...
CCCGTTGTATGAGCGGTATGCCGATCTCACCGTCGCATGCACGGGCGGGGATCTCGAGTCCGTGGTCGGGAACGTGATCGAGGGGTTGTGAGGGGGCCGGTGCGCCGGTCGGCCCGGGCGGTCCCGCCGGGGAACGGGACCCCGTGATAGCCTGGAACGGCCACTCTCTTCAGGTTCGGGGCCGGGGGTCCGCCTCCGGATGTCTGACCCACTTGAGGTTTACCGGACTCCTACCATAAGGGATATCCGGAAAGATATCAGAGATAACAACGATCATGCCTATCGAGTATCCCGATATCGGGATCTGCGGTCTCTCCTGCCGGCTCTGCCCCATGTACCATACCGACGCGGAGAGCAGGTGTTTGGGGTGCAAGAGCCCGACCCGGATGGCCGTCGGCTGTCCGTTCGTCACATGTGCTGTGAAGAGAAAGGGGATCGAGTTCTGCTGGGAGTGCATAGAGAGCGATACGTGTGAAAAGTGGAGGAATCACCGGGAAGCCGGTAAAGAACGCGACTCGTTCAAGTGCTATCAGACCCTTGAGGAGGATATCTCGTTTATAGCCCGGCACGGAGTATCCGCGTTTCAGAAGATACAGGAACGGCGGGAGTCGCTGCTCAGGGAGATGCTCGGAGACTTCAACGAAGGCCGCTCAAAGAGTTATTACTGCATCGCTGCGACCGTCCTGGAGCCCGAAGAACTTCTGGGAGCACTCTCCCGGGCAAGAGAAGAGTCCGGGGGGCTTGATATCAGATCAAGGTCAAAGGTTCTTCACCGGATCCTCGATGAGATCGCCTCAAAGAGAGGCTGCCGCTTGAAACTGAGGAAGTAGACGCGGTGGCGGCTTCTTGCACCGTCAGCGTCTCCCCGTTATACACGCAAAGACCCGGATCAGGTCCATTGAGGCGGCCGGTACAGGTCACCGGCGCTGGGAACCTACCCTTTTAACGGAGACCGGCATTGAGGATTGTATTTTATCATCGCATAGAGAGATCACCCTGAATACGTATACACCGGGAGTCAGGATACCGTGAAGAGACTCAACCCTGAACACATACATGCCCTTCTGGAACTGATCAATCAGGCTCCTTTCTTCAAACTCCTCTCAATGGAGGTCCGCACCCTCGATTTCGGATATTGCCGGGTCGAGGTGAACCTGGATACGAAGCACCTCAACCCGTTTGGAGGGCTTCACGGCGGCGTGTATGCCGCCCTCATCGATACCGCCGCCTACTGGGCCGTATATTGCGACCTCGACGAAGATGCCGGCCTGATCTCGCTCGATCTGAACGTAGATAATCTGTCTACCGCTAAAGACGGCAGACTCATCGTTGAAGGCAGCAGGATAAAGGTCGGGAGAAGTATCTGCCTGTCAGAAGCGACCGTGACGGACGGGCAGGGCAAAATGCTCGCGCACGGCTCATCGAAGCAGATGGTAACCCGGGGGCTTCAGTCGATACAGCAGGCCATTACCGCGATGGGATTTCTGCCACTCCCTCCGAAATTTCTGGATTGATCGTTTTTCGAGGAGGTGCGGCCGGGCCCCGGCCATCCGGAGGTGGGGGACTACGATCCCGCCTCTGCGACCAGGGAACGTCGAGGACCGCCGCCGTGCTTCATGCCGGGCCGCGAGGGAGTCCTCATGTCGATACGGCGGCTCGCGGCGCTCGAGCCCGAGGCGATGGCGCCCTCGCCGGCGAGTACGCCCAAGAGAGGGGTGCCGGCTCCGGGGTCTAACGTAAGAGGATGGATATGGGACACCGTGAATCGTGGCGATCGCGAGCCCGCGGAGGGTCGAGCGGCCCGTGAGCACGAGCGGGGACCATCGCAACCACAATCGTCGCGAACTACCAGGCTCTCAGCTGCGTGGTGAGTAGCGTTAGTACCGGTCAGTACACACTCCTCGTCTGCACCCCCTCATACATTTTCTGAGAGTTCTCATAATGATTAGAACTGAACGTATCCCAACAGAGACACCATACCTCTAATCCTGCATTCATATTCCTGATTCGGACTCAAGAATTTGTTTCAAGTTGATCAGGCTTTTCTGGAGTTCTTTCCGCATTGAGTTGACCATCAGGGGAGTCAGGACTTTCTGGAACCCGTTCACAGTCACGTCGTAGGTAAGGGTAAATTTCATCCCACCCGTGGTGGGAGTGTAGGTGTTGTGCTGTTCGATGAGTAATGGTCCTGAGGTAATGTTTTTCCCAAATTTCCCCGGTGGCTTGCATTCGGTTGCCCTGGCAGTCCATTGCACGGTGCGACCCATCAGGTGGCTGGCACCTTTGAACGTTGTGCCGACACCGACAGGTCCCTGAGAGGTCTGCTCCGCCTCCAGTATGATGGTCTGCCATGTATTCCAACCCCCTGCATCGGTCGTAAAGGCGTATGCCTTCTCGACCGGACAGCGAATTTCTATCCCCTCCTCAATTCTCGGCATTTGAATCCCCTCCTTAGACATATGCTGGATAGAGGATTCTACCCCATTGCGGTCAGCCGCCGGTGAAAAAACTGCCAGGGCTTCCGCAACAAGAGCAGAACGCCTGGTTCTGGCGATGTTTCCATCACCCGATCCTTCGTAAGGGAGGATCAGTATTTCAATATTTTGGCATGATTCTCGCTGAGGCTACTCATTATTGTTACCTCCTTTTATGTCGCAACGACCGAAAACATACCGTGGTATGGATACAATCCGCCATGGGCATGCAGCATCATGACCGCGAGAGCATTGGGATGACCTCCTCCTCAAGAGCGATCCAGTCGTACTGAAGAACCATGTCCCAGGACTCCGAACCGACATCGCTGTTCAGGCCTCCGACTTTTTCCACTCTCTTATTGGGGAGGATGCCCCTCGAAGAACATTCTCTGCTCTAAAGATCCAGATTTCATTGCTTCATGGGCCTTCTGCCCCAGGCACTGAACATTGTCAGACCCGGATAGTAAAATGTTTGATCCATCAGGAGACGCTGGATACTTTCAAATTTGTCCTGCTCCAGCAACCCGGCATCCATCATCGGTTTTGCAGCCATATGAGCCGCTGCCATATCGAATCGCGCCATAGGCCCTCCTCCCCGACATATCTGAGTCCACCCTTCTTGTGTGACGTTTACGAATCCGAGATGTTCCAGAAGATTGCGCACCTGGCGGCCGAAATAGGGATCGGCTATCTTTTTAGCCCGAAGAAAGTCGATTCCCGCTTTCCATGTAGACGTGAAAGTGGCAGCAGAAGGTGTCGTAAGATCTGTGGATAGTATCGAACCGTAGTCATTTTCTTCGATCATCAGCCAGCCGTCGGGACGTACTGCCTCCGCCATTCGAAACAGTGCTTTTTCAGGCTCCCGAAGCCACATAAGAACGGTTCGGCAATGGACAAGGTCGTAGTATTCTGTTTCCAGGTCATCTCTGGTGATATCGTGCCGGCGAATTTCGATGTTGGGACCATACACCTGTTGAAGGTATTCTGTGTTGATATCGGTAGCCACCACCCTGCCTCCTGGTCCGGTTCGCTCCGATAACCATTGTGCTACCGACCCTGCACCGGCACCGACTTCCAGACATTTCCAGCCTTCTCCGACACCTATCGTCTCAAGGTGCCGTGTTGTTGCAGGATCAAAGACTCTCTCCAACAATCGAAGACGGTTCAGTACTGCGTCTTCCGTCTCGCCGGATCCGTACTGTCGCTCTTTGCTCATTTTAACCCCCTTTCGTTATGCTACCGCATAATCCCCGGCAACCTATTATACTTTTTGAGCCGCTCAAACCTGGCCTGTTTAAATGCTGCCCGATACCTCTCTTCGTTCTATCGCGCCCGGTAAGGCGGCGAGAGGTTCCGGGTCACTGGGAAGGCGATCACTTTCTCCGGGCTGACGGTTCAGGTGCGCCTGAATCTGCCAACGCACCCCCTCATCTCTAAGGCTCCGTCAGGAACCCGGTGACCGGTCGGACGAACAGTTCTGGTACCATACTCATTGCGGCGTGCTGCTGCCCGGGTATGATGACGATCCTGCCGTTCGGTAACGCCGCATGCACCGCCGCCGTGCCACCCTGAGATGTTCCGGGCTGTTCTCACCCTACAGGAGCGTGGCAGGGGCGTCCAGATCCTTGAAGCGCGATGGCCCGAATACATAGTCCGCATTCGCGAATTCCCGTGGAATGATATGCGCCGACGCCACCCAGGCCGCCCAGGCCGGCTCCTTTCGTAGCCTAGCGATCTGGTCCTCCGATATCCCGACACCATCGCGGTAAAATGCGAGCAGAACTCCTTCCTCATCCCCCGCATCGAGGAGCGCCTGGATTCTGGTCCGTGCACCGGGCGGATACGTAGGTATCAGCAGCTCATACAGAACGAGCCTGTTGAGGTTCGTGACACGGAGTGCCGCCTCGAGGGATATCAGTGCGCCGTAGGAGTGACCCAGGAGATTCACCGGCCCGGGGATAGAACTCATGACAGCAGCGATATCGTCGTATTCACGCTCGAGGGAGTAGTCCGCCGCATCTCCGCTCAGGCATACACGGTGAACGTCTGCTCGAACATCGGGAGGATGGTCTGCCAGCGCGTATGATCCGCAGTTGTGCCGTGCACCAGAACCAGGGCCGGACCCGCCGCCCTTCGCTCGTAGGCGATGCGTGTTCCGTTTTGGGATCCGATCGCATCCATAGGCATCCTCTCACCTGCAGGGCCTCCTGTTGCCATCCCCATACGGCATCATCGCAAAAAAACCGCAGCCTTCAGTCGGATGGCGCCGGTTCCCCGGGCCGCCCACAGGAGAAGAGCAATGCGGCATCACGAGGAGCGTGGTCGGACCGCCGTATGACCGAAGGTTTTTTCCTCGTCAGGTTGACATTTCAGCCGCAAAGGGGGGAGCGGACTTGAGGCGTTACATCCCGTTCGCATCAATCGCGACCCTGCTAACTGGATACGGGCTTGCACATGACGTGGAAACAAACGATGTCGAGGCGTTTCGCCATGCGCTGGAGCAGGATGGACTTCCCGTGCAGGAAGGCGAGCTGAGTTACATTTATATCGTCAAACTGTATAATGCGGGAGTGCTGCCTTCCGCATACGGAAACAATCCCGCCACGAAATACCTGCTGTTTTTTGTCCCACCCGGGTACGTGGGAGACGAACGGATCCCGGGGATCGCGAGGACACCCGGCCTAAGCGCGAACGTATCGCCCTTCCGGGCTCTTGGTCGGGACGTTGAGGCTGATCCCCTGGAGGTAGTGTATGAAGAGGGGAAAAAGCACCGTCGCGATGGATCAGTATATCCATAACCTGCAACACGCTACAGACTGGAGAGACCGCCGAGCCGCAGCGGCATTCCTGGAACAATTTAAGGATGATAAGTCCTTGAACGCTTTGATCGCTGCGCTACGTGACGATTCCGAGTCCGATGTCCGGGTTTCTGCCGCCCGGGCGTTAGCGAAACGAGGAGACCCGCAAGCAACCGGTTCTTTCATTTCTGCATTTAATAACGCCCTTGGACGTGGGAATGTTGCGGATGCGGAATTTAAGGAATATGCACAGACCCTGGGAAGACTCAGGGATAAACGAGCTGTATCTACCCTGATCACCGGTCTATCCAGCGAGAGTCTGGAGGGCCGGGAAATAGTTCGGGATATCCTGCTCGAAGAGGTCGGTGAAGATGCCGTACCGTCGCTTATCGACGCTCTGGAGAACCCCGATTTCCGGATTCTCACGGGAGCGGCCTCTATTCTATCCAGGATGGGGCACAGTGTTACCCGGCCGCTCCTGGAGGCACTTGCTTCTCCTCATCCCTCTGTCCGGATGGGGGCCGCCATGGCGCTCGGGGATCTCAAAACGGGAAAAGCGGTTCAGCCGCTGGTGGCAGCTCTCGAGGACGAGGATCTCCAGGTCGTACAGGAAGCGGCAAAGGCACTGGGTCGGATCGGGATGCCCGGCATCGCCCCGCTAGTCGAAGGTTTGGCTGATCCCGACCGCCATGTCCGCCTTGCGGCCACGAAAACACTCGGTCTCATCGATTTTGAAGAGGTATCTTTTAAGGATGCGGACTGGAGTAAAACTGTAGTCGCTGCGATTGATGGCTTGCTGCCGGTGACGACAGATACGGATCAGGATATACGACAAGAGGCATTCCTGTCACTGGGGGCTTTAGGGGGGATATTATACAGGAACAGTACTTCTCATCGTGACCACTCCCTTGCCAGGGGTATTCTGGACACCCTAACCCGGGCGCTTTCGGATGAGGACGTCCATGTAAGAGCATGGGCTGCAAAGGCACTTGGGCTCTATGGGGCTGACGAGTGTGTTGCACCTCTGCGTAAATTGCTCTGGGAGCAGGATGTGCTGGTGAAGGAAGCGGCAGCAGATGCGCTCACGATGATCTCCAAACAGGAGGCTGTTGATACCATTATCGAAGGACTGGAGGCTCCTGAACCGGAAGTGCGGCACGTTGTCGCCTCCTCCCTTGGGCGCTCTTTGCGTATGTGTCTCGAACAACCTTCAAGTGAACTGCCGCCCCGGAGTCAACCTGTAAAAGCACTCAACTATATGAGCGTCCCGGAATCCGTTTCTACAATCACCTCGGCCCTTGCGAGACGTGCTGATGATCCCGATGAACACGTGCGAAAGGAAGTGCAGTCAAATCTCGCAATGTTTGAGCGTGCTCTCCCTGGAGAGCGAGGCCCGGTCCGGATGCCCTGTGCTTCCGCTCCGGCACCTGCCGTGTCGCTCCGCTCATCTCAACCGGATAATGCGGAAGAGAAGGAATCACCGGCCGACACGGTCATCGAGACCGCCGGGACCGGCCCGACCGAACCCCGATATACGGATGTTGCGTTCTTCCATGATGATCAGGTAAGTCAGGTCGCGACAGGAGAGCCGTTAGTGCAATCCGAATGGTATCGCTTGCAGGTAGCCGTCAAAACTAAACCTACCGGTGTGCCGCCAACGGTTGGTGAACGTCGGCCGATCGAGGAGCCAAAGCGTGATCATCCGGCGACGGTCATGGTCGTAGCAGAGGGGGATGATTTCGATATTGAGGAGAATATACAGACATTCATACTTCCTCCCTCAGGGGATACTGCTGATCCTGCTTGGTTCCGGGTACGACCAAAAAAAGAGACAGCAGACTCGAAAAATCTGGCAGAGATCTCCCTGCGCCTGCTATGCGATTTCTTCTATCTTGAGAAAATTACTGTACAGGCCGAGGTCATCGAAAAGGGGGATGGTGCCCCTATTTCCAGGTGGGGTCTCGATAAACCGATTTCAATACGGTACGATCAGTTCGAACAGGAACCGCCGGATATGGCAGATATTCTTCCCCGGGACATGACTATCATCGTTAAAAAAGTGGCCGATAAATATATGTTGAGATTTTTGTTTTACAATAACAGAAATCAGGAAATTGAGTTTCCAGCACCCCTCCGGCTTGATGAAGCGGCACTGGAAAACGAGCTTATCAAGGTGAGAACCCTCTGGTCCGAGATTGCAACGGACAAGACGTATCTCCAGGAGATCACGTGCGATGAAGACGATTTTCGGAAGCATGTCCGCAAATTGGCAGAGGAGGGGAGCGAGTTATGGAATATGCTGTTCAGGTATGATGCTGACAGCGCTCTCTTTCATATAGGCAACTGGTTGGAAGATCATCCCTTGCCCGGGGACAGTGTCATCCAGATTATACCCGATGACAAAGATTCAGCAGACTTCGTTTTTCCGTGGGCACTGCTCCACGATCAAAAGACAGAGAACGGCAAGGATCCCGATCCAATGGGCTTCTGGGGTCTGCGCTACTGTATAGAACAGCGCATGATCGATAAGCCCTCTACAGGTGACAGTCCGGTCTATCTCGATAAGATCAGACTCTGTTTTATGCTTTGGGACCAGTTCCCAAATAGCAAAGAGCATATAGAGTTATTCAAGAAACTCGCTGATACAACCGGCCGTATCGAAGAGACGTCACCGATCACCGACGCCAAAGTATGCATCCGGCAGTTGAAATCCGATTGGGACATTCTCTACTTCTTTACACATGGTCATACAGAACCTCGGAAAACAATTGTCGGTCCGGAGGACTACCTCCAATTGTTTATCAGCATGTATAATGGTTACGCTAAGACCGATCCCCGAAAGAAGATTTTTGAGGATTTATATTGGGCTATCATATCCGGGCAATATGAGAAAGACAAATCCTGGATAGAACTCGCCTGCGGCAAGATTTATCTCGACGAATTATACGCTGATAAGAAGTGGTCATTGAAAAAAACCCGGCCGATCGTCTTCCTGAACATGTGCGAATCGGCTCAGGTCGTCCCTATCCTGAGAGAAAAAAGCTTCATCCATGTGTTCCTTAATAGAGGAGCATCGTGTGTGATTGGAACGGAATGTCCCATGGCCGCTGTATTCGCTTGTCCGTTTGCGGAACAGTTTTTTGAAGATCTCTTAGGTGGTGACAGTGTCGGGAAGGCTGCTTTAGAGGCGTCTCGCTACTTCATGAAGAGGAAGAATCCCCTTGGCCTGGCGTATACTGTTTACGGTTCGGTGATGCATTCCTTCAAGCCTCCACCGATACAACGGCCCGCAGAACCTGGTTCTGCGGGTCAGCCTTCAAGCAATGGTAGAGATATGTGAAAAAATTTTGAATGGTAGGAGTAAACCTATGAAAAACCTACAAGAAGCGGCTAAACCGGCGGTTGAACAACTTCTTCGCAAGGATGAAGACCAGTTGTATAAAGAGCTCGGAATGCGTACAAAGGCGCTCGCCCAGGACCCATACTTGATGACCGGATCATTTGATCTTGAGGTTACATACGACATGGCAATAATGGGACCAATGGATGAGATTCGCCAGTTTGGTCAACGATTGTTCAATAGATGGACTGTGGAGGCACATAAACTCCTCTGCGGGGCGGAAGCGGAAGATGCGGAAGATCTCGAAGAACTCAGCGAAGCGTTAGGTGTTAGTGATGTAGCAGTCGCAACGCTACTGGCCGGGTTTCTGGTTTCATACTTGGGTATAGCGGCAGCCCTGGCAGCAGTTGTTGCTGCTCTCATTGTCAAGCGGTTCTTCCATCCTACATACGATGAGTTCTGTAAAGCCTGGACGAAAAATCTGCCAGAGGTGTGACATCATCTCAGAGTGTTTAACTATCGACGGGCCACCGGAGCGACAGAGTCCACATCTTTTTTATGCTTCTTGGGTGTCCGGCACTCCGAACGGACGGAGATACGGATATTCAATGATAAACATGATGTTCGCTGTAAAGGCAGGATCCCGAGAGATAGCGGACAGAGAGATAGCTGCTCACCCCTCTATCCTCTGTTGTTTCCATAACCCGGTGGCGCACTCCTCGCAAACATCCTCCGGTATTTTCTCCCCGAAAGTGTCAACCATCAGATCATGTTGCCTGCACGGTTCACCGTCAATAGTTGCCGGGGATGCGCGGCGTCCATCCCGCCCCTCGCGGGTTCCTCAGTTGGCGGAAACTCCGTCGCATCATGCGACCCCCGCCATGTAAAACGCTCGCCGGAGCACGTTACGGCCGGCCGGCGGGAGGGCGCGGGTATGAGCCGGCAACGGTCCTGCTTGAGCGGATCCGCTCTGAAAAGAGGAATTCAGGATCGTGGGCCGAGGAGCTCCCCTTCTTTTCGCCGGGGGTAGTTGACTCCACTTTGGCGGAGTACTGAGCCCGGATGGTGCCCGGGCCCCGGCCCCCGGGGATGCACTATAATCCCGCCTCTGCGACCAGGAGCCGCCCTCCCTCATCCTCGGCGAAGTATACCGTGAGCATCTCCCCTTCGTGCACCCCAGAGTCCGCGTAGGGCTCGTTTAAGAGCGTTCCCCGAAACGACATCCCATCGCCCGACTGGCCTTCCAGGCGGACCCAGACCCCTTCAGGGATCATCTCCAGGTCTTTTGAGAACAGGATCACCGATACGTCGTCGAAATATCCGGGAGCCCTGAACCTGTCGAGGTCGACCCTTCTTCTTACCGCCTCGAGCGATTCCGGTTCGTAGTAGATGCGCCACCGCTGCTCTTCGAGCAGCGAGAGGCGGTTTGCCTCATTGTTTGAGAGGAGCGTATACGCCTCCACCTCGTCGGAGTGGAGTATCAGCCCCTCGCCGTGGTTCTCGAAGATCCCGATGATCTCCGGCAGTTTGTCGGCCCCGGTCCGGCAGAGGGAGTGGAGGCGGAAGGTGATGCCCTCCTCGTGATCCACGTAGAAGAAGCCGATGCACCCATTGGCGGCCGGGTGCATCTGCCCAACTCCTGAGAGGATACGGGAGATGCCGGGATTGATCTCGGCGATTGCCCACCGGTAGATGATCTCTCGATCCGGATAGGGTCTCGTTCTGTCGTTCATGGTCGTGATACAGGGTTGTTATGTGCAGCATGAAAGAGGTTTTGAAATGGTTATGGCAAAGTCTTAATTTGCGGGTGCTGTCAAGCAGAAGTATACCGGTCCGGGAGGGACGGGATGCCCCGCCGGCAGGTCGTGGAGGAGACCTCCGGGCCGTGCGGTATTCAAAAAGAGCGCTGGAGGATGTGGTGGCGGCTGCGCCGGCGTGAGACTGCCCGGATACGCATAGGGATGTATCGGCTATACGGTCGCGAATACTAATCCGCTCTGCGGGCGTACCTGAACCGCGCCAGCGTCTTTGCTCCCCATACATACACCACGATCACAGTCACGATAGCAATGAGCCCGTAGCCGATAGCCCCGTCGTAGAGTTCGAACGCCGAACGGCTGCCGGGAAATATGCTCCTTCCGGTATTGGTCACGGCATGGAAGAGTATGGCTGCAAAGACGCTTTTTCCAGTGTTGTTGTAGATCCAGACGGTCAGAACCCGGAAGCTCACGCCCAGTACAATTACTCCCCAGATATACAATCCCGGGGAGTAGCCGATTGAGAACGCCGACGGGACATGCCATACTGCATGGATCAACCCGATGATGAGGCTGGCCGTCAGTGCGGTATACCGGGCCTGCATGGGATCGGTGGCATATCCCGTATAGCCGATCTCCTCGCCTGTAGCGGCAAAGAAGAACGCAACAAAGAGGAGCGGTGTCAGAAGAGGCGGGCTCCAGACAGCCGGGACCGGCAGGCCGATGAGACGCATTATCACGTAGGTCAGCACGTAGATGATCGGCATCATGAGGACGATGGGAATATACCAGGCTTTCTTCGTGATCCTCCTGTAATCGAAGGTCCTTTTTAAGAGATTCTTTACCCCTGAGAGTCTCTCTTCCCGGTACACAAGGATGGATGCCGCTATCAACGGGGTAAACGTGGCCACAATATCCGTCACGGGGAGATTGTCCACGGGAAGGTGTATTGGGTAAATGACATTGAGCACCCAGAGGGGGATAGAAAGAGCGTAAACCAATACAAAAAAGAGGTATGGCGACCTTTTTGCCGTGCTGTTTTTTGGGGCTTGCGGTCTCATCGGGGGATGAAACCTGTTAATTATATAAAAAAGTTCCTTTCCCCTTCATCTATGACGTCATGCAGCCAGGTCTTAATTTCGCAGAAGAAGGAAGAACGATGGGCCCGTCGTAATTCGAACACGGAGCCTTTGCCGTGTGAAGGTCACGTTATGAAGCGGCCCGTTTCGGATCTGAGCCCGATATGCCGGTTTCGGATCTTCTTCAGAACCTTGCGTACTGTAGAGAATAGCCCGGAGAAGGGGAGCGGGATTGACAACCTTTATAGAGGAATTTAGCAAGGCATATTTCCTGAATGGTCAAAGAGGGATTGTGTCTATGCAAAAATCGGTCTGCCGCTGTATCAGCCTCTTGAACACATGCAGCTGGCCTGGAGAGGGAGCATCTATAGTATGAAAATAGGCAAACGGGTAAAAATTGCAGCCGTTGTCGTGGTTTGCGTGCTATTTGATATCGTTCTTCATCTTGTCACAAGCGCATACAGTACCATGCCTGAGAATCCGAACTATAGCATGGTGGCAGAGTTGCTCGGGGCGGAGGTTACTATCATTCTCTGGGCGCTGCTCTCTTTTTCCGGTGCTGCCTATGTTTATTGCCGCATCAGGAACGTGATTCCGGGAGAGGGAGTGCGAAAAGGGGTGCGGTACGGGTCTGCAATAGCGCTGATCTGGCTCTTTGCCATGCTGGAAGGGGTATCCCTGTTTGGCAACCCAA
>Ga0116194_1001831_pt1 | contig 12128 bp, 10 predicted proteins | sample AD_SCU001_MetaG_FD_89887 | JGI IMG/M metagenome (GOLD analysis project Ga0116194, IMG submission 89887) | Active sludge microbial communities of municipal wastewater-treating anaerobic digesters from China - AD_SCU001_MetaG | ecosystem: Engineered > Bioreactor > Anaerobic > Digestate | place...
TTCACTTTCACCATGCGCGCGGCTCCCGCTTAAATAACCGCCTCCCGACGATCCCTGTATGAGAACGCGACTCCTCATGTCCGACCAGACACTCTTCCGGAGCATCGATGTCTTCGAGATCGATTACGTCCCTGAACTCTTCAACTACCGCGAAAGCCAACTCAAAGACCTTGCCTATCAGGTCCGCCCCGCACTCGAAGGCGGGCGGGCTCTCTCCGCCATCTGCAGGGGTCTGCCCGGGACCGGGAAGACGACCAGCGTCCTCCGGATCTTTGCCGAACTCGAGCAGACCACAAAGAAGATCGTGCCGGTCTACGTGAACTGCCAGAACGACCGGACGAAGTACATGGTCTTCTCCCGGGTCTACGCAGCGGTCTTCGGTCACGCTCCGGCACGAACCGGAATCTCGATCAAGTCGGTGATGGACGCGATCGGCGGCGCCCTGCAGCGGCAGGAAATAAGCCTGATCGTCTGCCTGGACGACGCGAACCTGCTCCACTACAACAACACGCTCGGGGATGTCGTCAACTCCCTGCTCCGGCTGCACCAGGACTATCCCGGCGCCCGGGCCGCGGTCTTTGCGACGGTCAGCGACATGGACATTGACCTCGCGAGCGACCTGAGCAGGTGGGTCCTCTCGCCGTTCCGCCCGTCAGACATCTACTTCCCGCCCTACGACGCCGACGAGATCCGGGGCATCCTCCAGGACCGGATCCGGGTCGGGCTCTATCCCGGTGTCTTCTCGGCGCCGATGCTGGATCGCATCGTTGAGCAGACGATGGAGTCGGGCGATGTCCGGGTGGGGCTGGACCTGGTGAAGCGGGCGGTGCTGAACGCGGAGTGCGCCGCCCGCACCGAGGTCATCGAGGAGGATATCACGAAGGCCTACGAGCAGGCAAAGCACGTTCACCTCGCCTGCACGATCCGGGCGCTCTCGACGGGCGAGCGGCTGCTGCTCCAGCGGATCGCGGAGTTGTCGCAGGAGGAGGCCGGGCCGCTGGTCTCCGGCGCGATCTACACCGACGGGGAGGGCAGGCCGAAGGTCAGTTACACGGCCTTCTTCAAGCGACTGCAGAAACTCGACGCCCTCCGGCTGGTCGACCTGATCCGGGTGCAGGCCGGCGGGAGGACGAGCGAGGTTGTGCTGCGCTATGAGCCGGAGAAGGTGGTGCAGATATGTGGGTGAGCAGAGCAACGCCGGGGCTTGAACGGGGGACTATCTCGCCGAAGGCACACGCACCGCGGTGGTCCTGCGTAACGGATCCCTTTTGTGCGATGGTCGGCCGGCGGGGATCCCAACCGGCAGACCACACTCCCTTCCGGTCGTGGCGTCTGCCTGATCTCTTCTTCCTGTCCGGGTTCTCCGACGGCCGCGACCGCCTCGGACCTCGCCGGCCGCCGCCTGCAGGGGTGCGCGCTCCGTACCGTGCTATCGCACCGTGCTCCGCGCGGGAGGCGGTGGCCCTGCAGGGCCACCCCCTCTATTTATGGGTGTCACGCAGAGGGCTCGATCCGGTTCAGTCAGTTGTGTGTCCTCATCCACGATCTATCACCCTGCACTGCCCGCCCCCCGAGGGGGCGGGAGGAGGCGCGGAGCGCCGGGCGGTGGGGTCTGTTTGAGGGGTGGCCCTGTGCCACCCCTCCATGCGAGGAGCGTGGTGTGGAGCACGACGCGACGAGCACTTCTAGCAGACGATGACCGGCGAGTTCCGAGCCGGTCATGGTCGTCTGAGGTCCCAGGCAGGAAGAGAAGATCAGGCAGACGCCACGAACGCAGGGAGGTGAGGCTCGCGAAGTGGAGCGGAAGCGGAACGGAGCGAAGCGCCGGAGGCGCGGGCCTCGGCCGACCGGAGGGAGTGTGGTCTGCCGGCTGAGGGTCCGAACCTGCGGTTTTAGACAATCTTTCTTAAGAACAGAGAACTGACGCACTACCTCACCGGAAGAAGCGGAAACTCGACTTCTCAAGTCCCCCTACGAGATCGACCAGCAGGATTCTGACGAGATGCGACGGAAGATGCTCGCGATTCACTACGCGGGGTGGAAGAAGATGGGGTTCTCCAAGGGGCGCTGCATTACCTGAAGAAGAACGCACGGGATGGGAAAGCGTTCACGATGAACAGGCACATGCCAGAGCGGTTGGAAACGTGGGATATTGTTAATTTGGATAAGTGAGTTGTAGGGGATTGAACGGCTACCCCCCTAGAGGGCCTTATTACGACTATACATATGGCATTTCATCGCACTTAATGAAGAGATTTATGACTGGTACTCTCTCTGTTTAGCGGTTTGAATAATTAGATGGTAATCCTCATCAGGAATCTCCCGCATGGCTTGACCGCGGATATGCCCGGCCCACTTACTCTTATTGGTAATGAATTTTAGTTTCGGGATAAGAGGCTTGAACTCAACCGGGGGATCGAAAACCTTGATGGGCTTAAGCCTGATCCGGATCGGGAAGATCTCGTCCCCGAGTTTCGGGGGAGCGGTGAAGACCCTTGACGAATCCTCATAGATCCCCGATACGATTTTGAAGCACCCTGTGATCGCCGGTTGCAAGGTGGTTTCCCTGTCGACCACCTGCTGCCCGACATAGACAAGGAGGGTGTCGTCTAGCCGGGTCTTGCGGATCTGGTTGATGTTTCGGCTCGGAACGCCCCAAATCTGCTTTTTAATCATTATCTCAGAGTTTGCACGGTTGGAGATGGCGAGCCAGCGGGTCATTGCCTGATAGTATTTCTCTTATTCTAAAAAAGGATCGTGTTAATGATTCTGGCAGAGAAGGCGACAGCACACCCTGATATGATTACCTTGAACGATTCTATTGTTGGAGTTTGTCCTAAAATGATTTAAAATTGTAATACATTAGGGTTGGAAACTCCCAAACTCGGGCTTCTGCCATTCCGGTCATAAATGGAGTCAGAACTTGAGCCCGACGACCACCCGGCTATCGCCTCGCGGGGAAAGAATCTAGGGGTGTGCCCCCTCGCAAAGGTGTTTTGGGTCGATCTTATTCTCGATTATTTTCGCACCGTTATTTTATGTCCCGGTTACCATCCTGTGGTTTTTGGAGAGCGCGGCTATTTTCATTCGTCCCCATCCTCGCCACTCGCACCAATGCGGTACTTGATGTCGTAATTCTTGATATAGTCTAGCTCTTCCATGGTAAGCCCATAATGGTGGCTCATAGCATTGTCAATCCGCTCGATAATAGGTTTGGACTTCTTGATCTCGAACATCTGGGTCTCCGTTTTCCCTGTTCGTCTTTGCTGGCGAACGAGCATAGTGCTATTCCGCTTCAGATCGGAAAGATATTCATCCCCTAATACGGCAATTTCGATATCCGAAAGCAGACTACTTGGAACAGGGAATCCCATAATATCAGAGGGATTTAGATCGCGAAGATTTGAGGTGACCGTGTACCACCACCAGAACAAATCGCTACTCAGCACTGCAATGATCGGTCTCATGTGAGCGGCCTTGGCTAAGGCAAATGTGGTCTCGCGGGATGAGTGACCCGGCTTTCCATCGCATTTAAAAGAAGGGGCAAAATCGGTGAAAACTTTCCAGTAGAGCCCTCCTGTAGTGCGGTAATAAATAAAATTGTTGGACTTACCAATGAAGCTTGACACCTGAGTGGGCGAAGCAAGCATTTTTGAGAGAATAGAGCGCTCCAACGGGTCCTTAAGTTTGGGGACCCAAAATGCTGGTCGTTCTCGGTCGACTTCGCAGTAGGTTATCGTTGGTATGAGGTTCCCGCGGGTATCACTGTGCCATTTTTGGTAATTAGTCGAGTAAGTTAGGTTACCGACGCCTTTTCCACGGTAGCCCACGAAAATCGTTAGAGCCCGATTGACTGTGTCGAACAGCTTACCAGGTCGCCACGCGAAATTCGCATACCAAGTTTGCGAATGCTTCTCAATGAGATGTTGAACCACAGTCATACGCTGAGTGGATGTTAGGCCGAGGGGCACAATCATGCTGATTGCTCCTGTAGTCTGCAGAAGCGATAAGCTTCGCTCAACACACATGGCATGGATGGCTCCAGTGTCATAGGTCTGGAACTGTCGTGGGATGTAATTGACCTGACGAATCTCTAGGTATGGCGGGTTTCCAATGATTACATCAAACCCTCCCGAGTTCATAAACCCGTAGAACTCAACGAACCAGTGAAATGGCTTGTAGCTGGCCTTCCATGCGTCGAAAAGGTTATGCTCATCCACATTGACGCCGTATTCTCCAGCCATGTAGCGGTCGAGTTCGGCACCGAGGTTTTTTAGGCGGCTACGCAATTCCTGCTTGTCCTTGTGAGCAACTTTGCCGCCGCTGATGATCTGCTGATCGCGGAATTTCCGGAACTTCCGCTCGAATATCTCGGCCTCGTCTTCGATCCGTTGGACGTGATCCATACCAAAGCCCAGCGTACCTTGCTGAGACTTACGGACCTCTTCGAGCGAGGCGAAACCGACGAGTGCGTTGCCAGAGCGGATATTGAAGTCGATGTCAGGTAGCGGCTCGATCTGATCAACGCTCTCAACTTGGGCGATGAGTTTGAGGAAAAGCCGTAGCTTACAGATTTCGACCGCCTCCTCCATGATGTCTACGCCGAACAGGTTGTTGATGACGATAGACTTAAGGATAAAGTAGCGTTCATTGGGATGTTTGGATATCTGACCTCGGATCTTCTTAAAATCACTGTACTGCTCGGGAGAGTGAAGCTTGTCGGAGATTTCCCCAATGAATATACCCATTCGCTCCAGGCAGTCACTATAGAGCGTTTCCAAGATGCGGAGCGCTGCAAAGAGAAATGCCCCTGAACCGCAGGTCGGGTCTAGGACAGTTATCCTTTCTATAGCGTGCCAGAAAGCACGAAGCAGATCCGGATCATCAGCATTGATAATGGCGTCGCGGGCGAACTGCCAAATATCAATATTCAACGTGATAAGATCGTGGATCTGACTGATCTCACCCGTGTGGAACTTTTCACGAACATCCAGACAACGTTGACGACGAAATGCATATTCACGCCACGTTTCCTTCATCAGCCGGATGGGGTCTTTATCTGGAGCCTGGTGAAGGTTGTAGCGGTCGTCGTGCATCCGGGCATTTGGATCGTGCATGCCCATCTGGACAAAGTCGGGGAGTTCTGATTCGGGGATTATCAAACCTTTGGAAGAGATAACACCATGGCGAACTGCAGGATAGATATACCGATCGGGGTTATCCCGTAATAATCTCCAAAGGGCACTGTCTGGCTCGAACGCGACTGGACACTTATTTTTTGCTGCGTCGAAGATGAAAGGGATGACGGTGCATTTAGAGATATAATTAGTGATGTCTTCCTGGGTATAGTAAGCACCCATTTGCTTCTGGTTAATGTACTTCTCGAAGATGTAGCCGACGACGTCCGGATTGATCTCGTTGTCAACGCGGAGCGTTCGCTCGTCAAGGTGCCATGAGTAGCGGTCAAAGAAGTCAAACAATTTCTCGAAGGCATTGTCAGGGATATCGATATCAGTATATCGCTGCTCAATTTCATGAACCTCGAAAAAACCCCCGTTTAGGAATGGCACCTTGCCAAGGAGTTTATCCATAACGGGATCTAGCTTGCGCTCGTCGGGTGACATACCCAGACCATCATGGAAGAGCCGCAGGAGGAAATAGCGATAGAATGACTGGAACTTGTCCTTGCCCCTAGCCTGCTGAATCATCACCAGACGGTTGCGGAGATAGTTGGTGTCACCGTCGAGGAAGCCCTTCTTCTGGATAAAGTACACGAACATCAGTCGATTCAGCATGAGGGACGTGTACCACTGCAAATCGACATCAGTCTTGATACCCTTGATAAGTTGGAGGAACGCAGCGTGCTCAATCTTGAAGTGGTCATAGAACCTCCTAGTGACCCTGTCCACGTCGAAAGCCGCACGGGTGCGACCGACTACATCCACGACGGTTATTTCCTCCTCTTCTTCGATACTGATGGCAATCAGATCGAGACGCTGGATAAGTGGTTCACCGGACTGACGTATGTCGAATCGTTGTTCCCGGCTGGCGTGGGGCTTGTTTGGCTCCCGACGAACCCACTGCCAGACCTGCTTTCCCGACGACTGGTCGGCATATATGACGAAATGCTCGCGGGCAGACTTGGTAACCTGATGGTCGATCTTCAGGCGCGTGGATCTATCTGGGATGGAGGGACAAATGAAGGCGGCGAAGCCACGCTTATGAGCGACACCTGTTAATCGAAAGACATTGCCGTTAATTGGGATATCCATCTGGGCTTGGTGGTTATCCCACCCTAAGTGCTCGCGGAAGAGCGTTTTGAAATCAAATGATATCAGGCATTTTCGTACTGCATCGGGATTAATTTTCATAGGCTATGTCCTTTAGTCTAACTTACGCAGTCCCAGTGAACAGATCAATTGGGGTACGGGCGATTCAACATCCTCGGTCACACGACATAGACGAGCATCGGCACGAAGCGACAAGACCAGTTCAGCTAACTCTTCGACGGCAATGCCGCTCTTAAGTTGGCGGTTTATCGTGTCAGTGGCAGATTGAAGCAGCGGGTACCTGTAGATGTCCTCCACGGCCTTGAAGAGTTCTGGGTTGGCAAAAAGCGTGCCCTTCAACCCTTCAGCATACGTTTTGAGCCGTTCATAGGTACGGAAGCGTGCACCAGACGGTCGGCCGAGTTGACCACCAACTGATTTCTCAGTCTCCGAAATCAGTTTTACACCTTTGGCAACCATCTCGTGGTGCTTCTCGTGCCGCCGAAGTGCTGGCGTATCAGGCGAACATTCAGCTGCTTTCAGAATGGCAAACTGCGACTCTGTCACACTTTTTCCCGTTTCGTCGATCCAAGCCAAGGAGTCATATCCATCCGCTGTTCGCAGATAAACCAATGCTCCTTCAGGCTGGTCGATTGTCGGTTTATGGGACCGGGTGGAATATACCACGTTTGGCATCGCTGGAATGATCTTCCCGATCTCTGGATTTTGGTCGATAGCATTCTTCCAGATCTGGTATGCATAGGACGCTAGATCCACTTCGGTGTCATCATCGCCATCTAGGATGCCTGCTTTCTCAGTAAACAGATCACGCACAACTCGGGTGTCACTTTGGTCTTCAAAAAATGTCTCATCTGCACCAACGACCTCGGCGTTCTCTCGCAATCGCTGCTGGACACGTGAACGAAGGCCAATGATTCTCTCGACGCCCTCGGCGGGCAGGAACGAGTAGCATAGGATATTATCGGACCTCTGACCGATGCGGTCGACACGACCAGCACGCTGGATCAAGCGAATAATGGCCCAAGGGAGGTCATAGTTGGCTATGATCGAGCAATCTTGGAGGTTTTGGCCTTCACTTAGCACGTCGGTGGCAAGGACGACACGCAGTGCCTTGGTTACGTCGATCTTCTTGCCATTGCTATTTGGACTAAACCGATAAGCGATGTCGGTTGGGTCATCTGAACCTCCTGTCACCGCCACAATTGCAGTCAAGCCACGATCCTTCAACTGTTTTTCGAGATAGTTGACGGTGTCGGCATACTGTGAAAAAACTAAAACCTTATCATTTGGGTGCAGTTTGGTCAGCAGTTCCAGAAGGGCTTGTAATTTCGTATCGCGGTTGGCATCCCATGCTCCAGCCTTATTCAGGACGCCCATAAGTGCCTGAGTGTCCTTGCGCAAGTCATCGGCCAGATCATCATTGAAGAATTCAGGTCTGAGCCACTTAAACCGACGATAGAAGCGAACCGCATAGAGGTCATAAATCTCTGCTGCTTGTGCCCGTATGTCACTCTCAGCCAATACCCTTCTTAACGTGGTCGCCGGGTCATCTTCCGAGTCGGTGCCATTGGTATCGGCGGAGTCCCACGACTCGATGTCCAGGTCATTCACCCAAGTATCAAACAGGCCTACGTCTTGAGCACCGATCGGTATCGGCAACCCCTTCTCGATAGCATGCAGGTAGATGAAGTTACGGAGGATGTGCCGCTCGATGGATAAAATGAATGCGTCTCCGCTGCTTTCCAGACGCTTGAACAGGTTTGTGAGGCAGAAGCCCTTGAGTCGGGCCCCTGCCCGGGACAAGTCAGCCAGCACCTTAGCCTCCGCCGACGTTGGCTGTATCTGGGGTGAAGGCTTTTGGTAATTCCCCAATCCATATCGCGGTAGCGTCAATTCACTAATAGTCTTGACAACGTCATCGGTGAATAGGCGCGCGTACTGATCGTTCAGGTCATTTTCATTGACCTTGAACTTTATGGTCTTAGGCACGCGCGTTGGGAAGTATGAGCGAGTACCATCCGGGAATTCCAGGTACTTACGGTTACACTCAGGGTCAAGCTTGGCATAGTTCTCTTGGATAAAACTGCGCGTTCGGCGAACAAGGTATAATCGCATAAGGTCACGCCAGTCGTCAGCGTGCTCGCTTTTCTCGAAAGCAGCAAGAGAACGTACAGGGCATTGATGCCTACGTATAAACTCGGTCTCGCCAAGTTCCCTAAGAAGTTTCTCAGGACGAATGCCGATATCTTTCTGTTCATCGATAAACAAACGGAGTTGGTTCGAGAGGTCGAGGTAGGTCTTGTTGTATGGGGTGGCTGACAGGAGGATTACCCGACTATCATTGGACGCGATATACTCTGCAATTGCACGATACCGTCTGCCTTCGCGGTTACGCAGGTTATGACTCTCATCGATCAGCACTAAACGGAACCGCGGCAGCTCAGGAAGTTTATTCTGAACTTGGGTAATGGAAAGCACCTTAGCACGAAGACGATAACGTTGCCGATAGTCCTCCCACATTGGAACCAAGTTCTTTGGGCAAATGATGAGCGTTTCGATGCCATAGTCATCCTCAAAAATACGTGCAAGCGCCGTAGCCATGATCGTCTTGCCTAAACCAACGACGTCGCCAATTACGACACCCCCACGCTTGTTCAGATGGTGAGCTGCGATCTTGACCGCCGCCTTCTGAAATTCGAAGAGATTGTTGCCGAAATCACTCGGTATGTGGAATTCTGTCAATCCAGTCCTAGCTTCCTGAGAAAGGTGGTAGGCCATATTGATGTAGATATAATAAGGTGGAATGGGGTCGGGGCGCGCCCAACTGTTATTGATGATATCAACAAGTTCTTGGGATATGTCGATACAGAACCTATCAGTCCATAGACTCTCGAACCAATTGGCAAGCTTATCGCAAGCATCATGGTCGAGTATATCGATGTTGAGTTCGCCCTGCTTTGTTATTCCAGCCAAGGTAAGGTTACTGCTACCGAGATAGCCGATCTTGGGGTTGATAGAATCCTGTCGGAACAGCAGGTACAGCTTGGCATGAAGAGGATGGCGGAGGAAAAGCTTAACTATCAGTTGTTTCGACTTAAGTTGAACTGCAAGACGACGCAATCCATCCTCATCTGCATTTGTCGGAACACCTATTATCAATTGATCACGGAAATCTTGAGCGAGCTTTCGCTTCAATGCGATGACCGTAGCCTGATCGATCTGCGGCTCCCCCGTGCTGAGGCTTATGGCCGAGCGAAGTTGTTCTTGTGGCAGTCGCTGCATGCCTACGAGAAGCCTACAACAATTGCCCTCACCTCCAGGCCAGTTCTCAACGAGCGAATCGATTCTCCGCCACCCACGAAGATTGAAGTACCCTACGCAGAAGTCAGCCCGTTGCGAAAGTCTAATCGACTCCCTAAGGGCTGTCAGAAGATGCTTATCTATGTTATCGAATATCTGAGGCATTGATCTACATCCATTTCCTAATTATGCGACCGCACCACTTGTCAATCTCGGACTTGTGACCCCGTAGTTGTCGTCGCACAGGCGTTTGCCACGCTAGTTGTATCATTGAAGAGGATTTACTCTGTAAAGTTGAACATGTTGACAGAGCGGTGCTGGTGTTCTTGGTGGGGGCATTGCCTCGGGAGATATCGCTATGGAGGCTATGCACGGAAAGGTTCATCTGGCCCATATCAACAGTTCCGCAGTCCATTATATCCATCACCTTTCTCTCGTTCGATATGAATCCACTAGGACATCAAATGGAGCGTACATGTTGTATATAGCGTTCTTTCCAGCAGTGCTGGTGTATGATAGTGAGATAAGTAATGTAAGTTTTAAGTAACTTCCTATCTCTATCTTAAAGTTCCCCCCAAACCGGAGCTCTTCTTATTGAGAGTCGTCCTCTGGTCAAGGATTAACCACCAAATGGGGATAATGCCTCTCTTTTCCGAGAATCTATACCAAGTTCTCCTTTACTCAGCAGTTCGCGGATGTTTGATATTATAAGTGATCCTCCGCTCTTACTTAGGCTATCATAACAGCATATTCCCGCTGTTGATGAGCTTTGGAAACAATATTCCCCGAGAGTTGACCTTAAAAATTTAAAGGACAGGCTGTCTTCCTTGCAGTATGACACCTTATTAAAAGTGAGAATAATGAATACGAGGATGTTGAACAACAAGTTCCTCCACCCAGGAGTATGACCAACATATTGGAGTACCAGTGCCAGTACTCCAACATCCCCCTCGCTCAACTTCATACCCTTCTCTCTCGTGTGCTACCCGCGCATGAGTGACGCTCACCCCTAGGCCCCACCCGTGCCCGATCATCACCGATGAGGATACCTGTCAGGAAAGATAATGTCAACTTTTTTTGAGTTACCTATAATCCCATAATAGAGTGCGGGGAAGAGGATTTGAACACTTGAACACCTTCGATAACGAATCTTGGATCCATCGCCTATGATCGGGCTTGGCAACCCTCCGTGTGCATTCGTCTTCTACCAATCCCATGAGGACACCGGCTACATCAGGGAGGCGACGGCCAAACAGATCGTCATCAACGACGACCCTCTTGCGTTCTTTGAGACCTGCTCTCCCATACACCGATTTTGTGTGGCGCAGGAGGCTATTGGCCAGTTCACCTCTCCATCAGCACTCCCCACAGAGGGCGCGAAGATCATGCTCTCCTGCCTTGCCTGTCGGTGGCCCGGACACCGTTTGCAACATCCAGATCCGGTTGCAAGGTGGGGTGCAAACAGGGTTGCAAAGACTTTTCACGCTCGAATCCTGTGTTGCGTTGAGATATACCCCATTCCTCGAAACGTCACAACCTTCGATATTTTCGTTTGCAATACGGCCGGAGACACACACCTCGCTCCCTCACGGGATCGCCCCCCCCTCCAGGAATTCCTCCGCCTCGGAGAGCAGGGAGAGATCAGTCTCCACCGACCACCCGGGGTGCAACAGCGCCTCGGTATAGGCACACTCGGCAAAGGTGTCCACACGTAATCTGCATGTTACCCACACGCTTTTTAAATTTAAGTGGCATAGGACTCATTATGAACCCAGAGGTAACCGTTAGAGACCTCCTTTACCCCACCGAATGGATATTCCGATTCTTCATCGCAGCCATGCTAGTACGCATCGTGAGCCCACAGTGGACCTACGCATTCCCACATTGGGCTGACACATTCATCTTCCCGTTGGGCTACTATCTGCTCTTAATCACGGCGGGGGGAGCGTTTGTGATACAGATGTGGGTTTTGGTGAAGTTTGTATCTTCGAGGAGAGATAATGTGCCCCTGCATCAGTGAAGAAGAGCGCAAGGCGGCGATTCAATATCTCGTTGAGACAGTTCCTAGAGAGACACTACTGCAAATTTACGAAGAGATATCGAAAGAGCCAGATTGGCTGGTCATGCATCACTTCGGGCTTGGCATCGAGATTCGGAACCTGCTCCGCGCCAAGGGCTTTGCTTGGGATGACACCACCTTGGATCGTGAGTGGGAGCCGATCACGTTAGAGGCGGCCCGAAAAGTGCATAAAGAGGCTCGATAAGTCCTTCCAGAGGCTTGGGAAGTGCATTTGAGGCAGGCTACCTAATCTATACATCATACCAACTATCAAATTTCATGCCTGACGGTGCCCTGCGCTCTACTGTGCATGGAACTACATCAGCAGACTTCATCTCAACGAAAAACCTCTGATTTTGAGGTCATCCCAATACTCTCGCAATCATGATGCTGCATGCCAGGTGAATCAGTCCCATGAATGAGTGCTCATACCGCTCGTATCGTGGAACGATCTTCTTAAATGCTTCAATCCAGCTGAA
>Ga0116194_1001848_pt1 | contig 12035 bp, 7 predicted proteins | sample AD_SCU001_MetaG_FD_89887 | JGI IMG/M metagenome (GOLD analysis project Ga0116194, IMG submission 89887) | Active sludge microbial communities of municipal wastewater-treating anaerobic digesters from China - AD_SCU001_MetaG | ecosystem: Engineered > Bioreactor > Anaerobic > Digestate | place...
GTTCGAAGTGGAGGTTGCCTTAAATACCATTGCTTAACTATTTGTCCATTATCAGGGGTGCAGTCCAGTATAAAGAAGATGGTATTAATAAAAAGGTTAAGATAGATGTCGGAAATGAATTCTCACCGCACGAGATGGACTTAGAGGAAATGATAAAGTATATTGTCAGAGCTGGATATGAGGTTCGGAAAGGCTCTGCAGGAGGTGGATAGAAGCCGTCTCCTGTTCCGTTTTAATAAGTTTTACATAGGAATGTGGAAAATATTGCCCTATATAGCAATTTTTATGAGGGAGCGAGGATGATATTCACATATGCTTGCTTTAGAGATCGCCTTACACAAGCTTTTTATCGGTTACTACAATAATCCTCCAAGAAAAAGTGCCAGGATATTCCAGGGGGCTAAAAATGAAGATAATTGCGTTATTGAGTATACTCTCGTTCTATTTTGCCTCAGTTTTAGCTGCTGGTTCTTATGCTGATGAGGCAACATGTCATGCCGGAGTCTTAGGCATCGATGTATCGAAAAATCAGGGGCACATTGATTGGGAAAAAGTAGCGAATGCTGGATATAAATTTACGTTTATAAAAGCATCAGAAGGAATTGGTTATCCAGACAAAAATTTTGCAGAGAATATTAAGAGCGCTTCTGTTAATACATTATTAGCTGGTCCATATCATTTCGCACGTCCTGCTGCCAATAAAAATCCTGAAGATGAGGCGGAATGGTTCCTTCAGGCAGCAGGTGACTATATTAAAAGAGGTTATCTCAGACCTGTTTTGGATGTAGAGATTCCGCCCAGCAGTTACCCACAAGCAGAAATAGAACAAATGGAGACCATGAGCGATTCAGATCTTCAAGATTGGGTTCTCAGGTGGATGAACTACATAAAGGACAAAACAGGTCAAACTCCAATTCTATACACTAATAGAGATTATTACAGTGGAAAGTTAAAGAAATTAATAGATGAGGAAAATTACGATATATGGATTTCAGATCCATCCACGACTAGTTGTTCTATTCCTTTGTTAGACGAACAGCAGCCTAAGTATGATCTTTATCCAGAATTAATAATAAATTGGAAATTCTGGCAATGGTATTATCCTGATCCGTGTGCCTCAAACAAGGGCAAAGTCCCTGGTATTGACGAAGATGTAGATCTAGATGTATTCAATGGCTATGAGAGCGATCTATTAAGCTACACATGTGACTTAGATTATGGTATAGCTCCTACAGTTCAAGCATTCAAAGTTACACCTATTCCACCCAATCTGAATTTAGGAGAGACTTTCACAATAGAATATACTGTTTTGGATAAAGGTGGTTCCGGTTTAAAACAAGTTGAGCTATGGAGAAAAGAAGAAAATGGGGACTGGCCCAGCGATCCAATACAAACAATGGCATTGACTGATGGCAATGGTCCTATTACCGACTCATTCACAGATACGCCACCTGCTCCAGGTAGATATTGGTATGGCCTACATGTGGTTGATAATAATGATAACTGGAACGATGAGAAGAACTCTAACACTAATGAGCCGTCCATCAGTAGCGAACCTGTTGAGGTGGAGGTAAAGGAAAACGCTATAACACCGACAACTTTATTGGCGGCATCTTCTGAAACATTTCAATTTGCAGATAAATATTCAGACTTGGAGATAGAGTCGATACGAAAGGTGCGAGAGGCTATTGACAGCTATATGTCAATAATCTCGGAATATGGTTCGTCCATTTCATATGATGTAGTTGATGCGAAATCATTTGATAGAAAAGAAGATGCAGCACGCTATCTGAACGACAGGGGGATCACGTATGAGGACACCCTAGAGGCATTAAATGTCATAGATGTATACGGCTTGGAGAGCACTGGATTCTGCTTAGTCGTTATTGAATACGATTTTGTGCTCTTCGGAGAGACGCTCAGCATATTGACCTGTGCCGTCTGTGACGAAAAAGGAGAGCCCATTGGATATAAAGCGTTTCAAGAATTAATGCAAGGGTATAGTTGATCGAGATAGGTGCTTAATGGAAACGAAGTAATATCCAAGTAAGTCCTAATCTGGTATGTGAAAATTGCAGGCTTGAGCTATGAATTCCGGCATTGTCCAAGCTTGCTAAATATTTATGGATACCTTTCCAACTTGCAGAGGTAAGCCTTTGCGGTTAAAGTTCTAGGCTTTTGCAGGTGCTGGCATGAAATGCATGCCATAGCTCTGAGAAGTTAATAACCAGACAGGCATATTGAAGGCAACAATTGTCACGCCACGAGCCTTGAAGCGATTCAAGGGGGCTAAACACATACGTTTCTTGCTTTCATCGAAAACAGCGATGGGACGCTTTTTATATAATCATTGTAGCTCCGACCGCAGTTAAGGATATATAAAAGATATATAAATAAATTATATATTTATCTAATCCATATTATCAAAATTGACCTTAGGCAAAAAGCTTAATAAGCTCAATGTGGCTCTAAGAGCATGAATTGAGGAGGGATTTATGTTGCGCCTGGTGAGTATAGCTGGCCTACTACTGATAGTATTTACGATATTAGCTATAGCAGTACAAGCTACAGAGGTATCTGTATCGTTTTCCCAAGATGGAACTTCTAGTGAATCTCTTGATGTTAACAAGTCCCTGACCTATAATGTGAATGTTTCAGGCGCAACTAACTCTAATAGATACACAGTAACGCTAACTACAGGACCAGATCAGAGTAATCCTTCTGTTTCATTTAGCGATGCAAAATCCGTAAACATTGATTCTGGTGCATCGAATATAGCCCAGTTCACAGTTAATTTCATGGACTCCGAGTTCAGAAATGGCGAATTTGCGAAATGGGTAGGAGATGCGAACCGAACTGAGGAATGGTCTGGAGCATGGTGGAAGGTTGATATCACAGACTTAAATCCTTTTACTCCGGATATTCATAAATCAGATTATTCAGGCCATCCAAAACTTGTAAAGCCTGTATGGCTACTGAAAGAAGCTAGTGTAACGCCATCTCAGGGCACTAACGCCGAAACCTACACATACGAGGTTCAGATCTTCGCTACATCTGAAGATAGTTTAAAGCTTGAAGCAGCCCCCTCTCGCGAAGGAAATTGGACGTCTTTTGGTGAGAAGATCTATACTACTCCCGGTTCCTGGCAAATCCTGACCTGGAGTAATATAACCCTTCCTTTCGAATTTGGCGCTGCAGCATATAGGCTTACCGGACGCAAGCAGCAGACCTTTGATGGGCCCTTTTGGCCTGTAGAAATTGATTTCAAGAACGCTAGCGTGACGCCTCCTGGGGGAACACCAGAAAGGAGATTCGATTACTCACTGGAGATGATTGCATCACGTCCGATAGATGTGGACCTGAACGCCCTAGACGTCGGTACAGGAAAATATAAATCAGTTGGAAAAGCGGAGTATAAAAATGCCACATTATGGGAAAAGCTAAAGTGGGACAATGTTAGATTAGCTTCCCGAGAGGATTCCCTAGGTACATCCAATTTTTACTTCAGCTTCCATTATCCTGGCTCTGAGGCATCGTTCGATACCACACAAAAACGCATTGGAAAGTATTTCGTAGGGCCTAATTTAAGCACGGTTATCATCGAAGGAAGTGTCATGCCTGATAATGGGACCATTTATACTCCCTTTACTTACTCTGCAAAGGTGAACACGACCATGCCTTCATGTAATATTATGTTGGAGATTAAGCCACCAAGCTCCGATGTCTGGATAGGACAGGGAAGGCAGGATTACACTGCTGATAAATACGTAATGATGTGGCCGAATTTATCTTTTAGGGCATCTCCCGAGGTGCTTGGCATGGGTAGGTATCGATTCTTGATCGGAGATGTGGTTTTGCAGGAGTTCGAGGGCCCTGAGATAGATGTGGCAATTAGAAATGAGAGCTTCAAAAGAGTTGGAAGTAGGTTCGATTATTCTGCTGAGGTAAGATCTGCCAGAAGGCAAGTAGAGATGGAACTTTTGTATACGGATGATGGTGTGAAATGGATCCGGTCTGGCATGAATGCGACTTACATATCTGATATGCAGGAATGGACAACTCTAGTATGGAAGAACCAGCCTTGGCACAAGAGTATCCGTGCAGATGAAATGAGGCGAGAGGAATGAGGCAAATACATGTTCTTCTATTGATATTTATTTTTTTGCTTGCCAACGTCATGGTTGTCTATGCGGATAGAGATATCCCCGTGGATGGTGGTAGTAGCAGTCGTGGAGGCAATAAGCAAATAGATTTCGATAAAATACTTAAGGCGCTGCAGGAAGGCAAGGAAAAGAAGCCAGAGAAATTCGAAGAACTGCAAACGCTTATAAATATAAACGACATAAATACCGCAGAATATAACAAAGTGCCTTCTCTAGGTTTAGGAATCACCGGGAATAAAACCCTTACTAGAAACGATGAATTTGTAATTAGAGCAACGGTGGTCAATCCCAATCCGATAGAGATTCGCAGACCAATGTACCTCTATCTTGAAATTCAGGAGCCACGAGAAAACGCATTCAAGGTGATTAACCCTGTAGCCCAGATAATTCAGATCAACGAATATGAAAGAAAAGATGGGCAGAATAGTTCCTCTAGGATTTTTCCTGACCTAACATCTTTTAGCAACCTTAGGACAGTTGGTCCTGTAATTCTCAGGCTTAAGGCCAGTGACGGCCAGTACACATGGCATTCAGAAAACCTAACGCTGAATGTGACCAACCAGGAACCTCTGATATCTGATATCAATATCTCCTCAATCTCAAAACCTAGATATAATGATGCTATTATCTATGAAGCCAATATCACGGATTTAGATGGCGATAATGTAAACGTAACTCTTCATATTTTGGATGAATATGGAAGAGAGAAAGATAACTCTACCCAAATTATCAATGGTGTAGGTCAGGTAAAGTTTATAGGAAACAAGTATTTTAAGAAATCTGATGCGGGAAAGAGCTTTCAATACTATTATACCTATGGGGATGGGATGGCTACAAATAAGACTAAAGTTCAGGATGGCCCCACCTTCAGGAAACGTGTGACACTATTTGTCCAAAATCCCACTGTAATACCCAATGACCATAACCAATTTTGGTGGGATAACTATAATTTTACAGTAGACATGAAGAACCAAGATCAAGGCGAGGTGATTGCAAGGGTAACCTTGTTTACCAACACTAAAGCTCACCCGTGGAAATATGTAGATTCAAAGGACGTGGTCTTAACCCCGGAGATGAAAACGGTACCGTTCAACAAAAATCCATTTGATGTGAGCGATGTCAATGAGACGTTCGCTTTCAAGTTCCAGTATTCCGAGCCAGACCAGAATGATGAAGTTTATACCGAGGTGGCTTGGGATAAACCTATAAACGCCAAGCTTGTCAAGTACGAAGCTATTTCGATCATAGGTGTTGGAAATGTGCTTATTTTAATCGCGCTAGCACTGGTCCTGAGCATATTCTTTGAGAGGAGGTTTTACAGATGAGTCCACCTAGATATGAGATACTACTCCTGATAGCCATGCTAATAGTACTGATATTAGGAATCATCAGCCATGTAGGATATTGGATCAGGATCAACTCGCACATAAGCAAAACCGCTGGAATTGACGTTGGAAAACAGGATCTAAGGAAGGCCTTGCATATGCATCATGGGTCAAACTTCAATACTATTTATATAACATCCTGGAGCCTCCTACTGGTAGCATTTATATACCTTTACTTCATGACCCCCCAGATCTTCAGCGATTTAAACTACTTTAGGGTTCCAAATATAGCCTCAGGAAGCTTCGGCCTGGCAGCTCTAGGGGCGGCAGTAATTCTCATCCCAGGAAGCTTGGCTGCTCTGTTCATCCCTCGGGCGTGCAGCTATTATACCGTTACAAGGAGGATGAAAAGGATGAGCTTATTAGCGCCTGTATTATTGATAATCTCAATCTTTTGTTCGATCAATCTTGGATCAATCTACCCCACTATTGATAGTTTCTACTGGAACCTTGGTTTTGTAACACTTATATTAGCTCTGGTCATTTTGCTCGCGCCATTTATCATGGGCTTCGCTGAGGAGATGAGAATGTGAAGCCCTGCATTGTTGGAATCGGAGGTGCTGGTGGAAGTATGTTAGAGCCATTCCTTCAGAACCTAGACTTGGACCTCATGATCCATGATTTCGCAGGTAATGATCGTCTGACCTATGGCGATGTAAAGGGTATATGGGTTGAAAGTCAGACTGCTGATGTCGAGAAACAGCACTATTACGGAAATTCTATCAAAGGACAAAACCCCGGGTATCTGATCTGCCATGGGGGAGTTAAAGATGATTCTTTAACAAGGACCCATGTGATGAAGACATATGGATTTGACCTAAAGGCTCCAGGATATGATAGAAGAGCAGAATATCTTAAAGGGCTCTTTGAGATATTTGAGCTTGATGAAAATTTGAAACGCTTGTGTTCTGATGAGTTCGGGGGATATGATAATCCCCTCTCGGACTATATGTGGAAAATTGGTATTCGACCCTTAACAATTATCTCAACTGGCGGATCTACCTCCGTTAAAGATGAGACGGTTTCCTCTGCCAAATCAAAAAGATCTAAGCCTTTGCCAGAACTCCTCAGGTGTTTTCTTAAACCCCGCAACTTGAACAGTGATCAGAATACAAAGCGTTGTGATTGCATTCTCTTCCTGACATCCTTGGGAGGAGGAACTGGAACTGGCTTCATCAATCCAATCTCAAGTGCAGTCAGGTCAGATGAGAAGGTCTTCCCCATCTTCGCCCTTGGAATGCTAACAGAGAAGGGTGAGGATGGCAGGCATACCCAGGAAAACGTAAGAGATCTGGCTGCAGTAATTGCCTTGTATGACCTCCTTACAAAGGAATCGGGCAAAGGCATAGATGGTCTGATTCTTATGGATGGCCAGATCCTCAAAGAGCGGTTTGGCCATTACTCAGCTATGGATGGAAAGATCTATGAAGCGATGAAACCCCTCCTGGATATTAAAAATTATCCCGGAGATGAACAACAGTACGAAGCTCAGGCCTTGCGGAGTGCGGTCTGGGATACTGATGCTAAGAACCCTATGGAGCAAGAGGAGGCCATCCAAAAAAGGCTTTTTCCACCAGTGCTCATCCCCTGCTATTACACTCAGCCAGACTGGATTGGTGATTTGAAAACCCTTGTTGAAGGGGCTCTGGGAAAGAAGGGGCATGTTTCTAGCCTTGGATTAGACGGCAGGCTCTTTCCTTGCGATCCCGAAAAGGCTGAGAGGGCATTAGTCTTTATACGCGGCTTCTTCGAATTAACGGAGATAAAAAAGGCTGTAATGGATCGGACAGGCCTCAGTGAAGGAAAAATTAAAGTTTATAGAAAGCTGGGTGATAGCAGATCTGAGGATGTGCTGATTCTTCTTCGAAATCCCTATGGTGGCGAGACTGGAGCTCATAAATGTAAGGGTACGCTGGAATGGAGGTTCCACGATATCATTGCTGAATCAATAAAGTATATTGAGAAGAACGAGATGAACATTTTAGGCTACCAAGGCTATACTCAGCTCACAAAGGATTATATGGGGAAATATTTCTACCAGAGTGGCGGCATTAAGGATCTGCTCTCTAAGTCCTTAAAGTATATTGAGAGTGGAAGGAAACCATTCTTTTGCAGAGAACTCCGTATCTTTGGAGAGAGCGCTAAGTTAAGTCAGGTGGAGGAGCAAATTATGGTATCGACGAATTTAGAAGAGCAGATTACATGTATTTCAAGACGGGAGGCTGAGAGGCTGCTGATGGAGAAAGGAATAATACATTAGGGATCCTGCAGCCTTATTTTTAGTAAATTTGACAAAAATTTTTTATTTAGTTTTATATAGATAACTTGTATTGGGGTAATTTCATGATTGTAGTGTTCCATTTTTAATATAGCGATCGTTAGAAAACTTATAATGATGGGACCGAAGGTCCCACCAAATCTCACTAGCTTCTCCTGCGATATAGATATCCCATAGTGCAAAGTACCATGGCTGAAAGTAGCGATTCGAAACCGGGCTGTTGTTTCACCTCTGCAGCCTCTGTATTTAGGAGGTTATTCTGCGGTTTTTGGCTTGCATCCGTGGAGCGCACGATATGTATCTCATACTCCGGCAGCTGAACAGTCCTGCGAGAGCTCTCCCCATCGGTGTAGTTGACATACGATGTCAATCTCGGCTGATCAACATCAGCAGGCAGCTTCCAGCAGAAGACCGCCTGGAAATCAGTGCTCCAGCAGTCTGACAGATCGCCAATATCCCATTCGATGGTAGTAGTAGTCCAATCCCTGCTATCTCCATTGAGACTGATATTACCTCTATCATCCGTAGCTGTGCTGTTCAGCAAGACCAAGTAGTTGGGCAGGACCTCTACCAAATGAACATCCTCTACTATTGGCTCTGCTGTCGACATTTGTGCGAGGACTACTTCAAGCTCTGACTGGTTCTTTATAGAGACTACATATCCATGATACTCCTTGGTTAACTTATCCAAGATCTTATAGGCATTTGTTTCTTTGTTGTCACCGACTACGATTGCATATATGGTATACTCAGAACCCGGATATTCGGTCGGCCCATGGTATCCACTATCGTTAGCGTCAGTGATGAATACCATCTTCTTGGCCCTACCTACACTCTGAGGTACTCCCTGGAATGCTTTCCGAGCAACATTGAGCCCTTCCTGGAAATCTGTCTGCGTCCCCTGAGCGAATGTTATATTGGCAACAGTAGATATAATTGTGCTGTAATTATTTTCCAGAGGCACCTCGATCTTGCTGTTATCCACATCGCTCCATGAGACCAATCCAACTCTTGTAACTCCTTGATTATCGTTTTCTTTTATGCTCCTCACTAAGTTCTGTGCGCCAGTAATTGCCGATACTTTGAGGTTGTTTATGCTTGGGGAATTATCCACAGCTATCACTATATCCGTTGGAACGGCTGATATGTTCTTCATTCCCCTTGACGATGGACATATCTGAATATTATAATTCACGACGTATCCATTCTCACTGTCTATATCCTCTGCAGATATATTGCTCACACTCTTTGAGACGATAATGTCGGGGGTTGAGTTAATGGGGGTCTTTGGCTCAAATATCCTGTGGCATCTCTCGCAATAGTAGTTTCCGAAAGTTGCTCTCTCGTGGTCTCCAAAGCGCAAGGTCACCGTCTGCTTACTGGATGTTGTGTTGATCCAACGATCCTTCGGGCTCTCTGTTATGATATAATCTCCAGGGCGCATTCCTTCAAGGACGATAAGACCTCTCTCGTTGGTAGGCCCAACTTCAGTATTAAATCCGCTGGGTCCATCTACCACAAACATCCAGCCGGAAGTGCCATTCTCGCTGGCATCGAGCCGTCCATTATTGTTTGTATCGTTGAACTTGAATATCTCTACAGTGGCGCCCTTTATATTGCCGAAATATACCCCGTTAACTTCACCTGACTTGATGGATACAAATTGAGAATTTGGCGTTGTGTTAATCCAACCATCCACCAGGTCTTCAGCTATGGCATAATCTCCCGGGCTCAACCCTTCAAGGACTGCGATGCCATCAGCGTTGGTTGGGCCAGCTCTAGCCTTGAAGCCATTAGGTCCTTGTACTGTGAACGTCCAGCCCGGCAATCCGCCCTCATTTTCATCTTTAGCTCCATTTTGATTTGTGTCATTGAACTTTGTAATGACTAGCTGGTTGACATTGTTACCGAATTCCGCTACTAGTGCTGGAACTCTACTTGACACTTTCAGCTGCTGTGGATTGGATGTAGTGCAAACCCAACCCGGCTTGCCCGAAAGGTTTTCCGTTACAGTGCATAATGCTTCGGGTAAAACTCCTGGTAGGCTGATATTAATTCTGCCATCAGCATCGGTGGTGAGTGTTCTTTTCGCTCCCTGATAGACAACATCGAACTCCCACCCACTCAGTTGGTGTTTGTTCTTATTATCTTCGCCCGGATCTCTGATGCCGTTCTTGTTAGCATCAAAAAACTTCTGAATTGTAAGGAGTACATCGGGGAATCTATTTACGAATCTAGATTGTTTTAGCTCTCCTGGGCCAAGTTCAACTTTTTGATCGCTTTGTTCAACATAGCCTTCCTTGGGCACCTCATGGATCATATATGTGCGCAGTGGCGGCTGGCATGGATTGCTGTAATCCGATGCGAAGTCTATCACGAAGGACGCCATTCCACTTGCATTAGTAGTGGCAGTGGGACTCCTAACGCCAGGCCCATCTACTGAGAAGGTCCAACCCATCCGCTCCTCGCCTGCATCGCCAATACCGTTGAGATTAATATCCTCATACTTTTGCACAACGATTATTCCTGGCTCTAGCATGTTACGGAAATCTACTATCTTTACTTCTCCAGGGCTTAGTTCGACTTTTTGATCTTGTAGCTTTACCCAGCCATCTCTGAGCTCCTCATGGACTATGTAAGTATTCCTGGGCAGCTCTCCCGGCGTTCTTGGATCAGAAGTGAATCCAACATCGAAGACTGCAAATCCACTTTCGTTGGTGGTAGCTCTCAGGTTTGTGTTAAGACCTGTCAGGGTAATTGCCCATCCTGCGGGACACCCCTCTCCCTTGTCATACCTGTTGTTGCCGTTGATATCCTCATACTTGTGGACGATTATTCTACCTCCGGGTAGGCTGTTCTGGATATATACAGTATCAACCTCACCCGGGTGCAATTCCCTGACTATCGTTTGGATTGGCATCCATACCGCTCGAGGAGACTCTACAATGGAATATTTCTGTGTAGGGTACTCTTCCGGATGTCCTGTAACTGATTTAAAGGGTAGCACCAGGTCTTCTGCTCTTGTGAAGCCATTATTATCGGTGGTAACCTTCTTAGAGAACTCTGGGCCCAGAATAGCTGTTACCTGAAACTCCCTATTGGGAAGACCCTCTCCCTCATCGAACTTATCATTTTTATTCCTATCCTCAAATTTTGCAATAATAAGTGAGGCTGGTTTAAGCCTATTAGCGAAATAAAACTCGTTCTCACCCTCTTTAACAACGTATTTCTCGTTATCCATCTCTTTTGTAGGTATAGATTCCCATCCCATCGAGGCCTCATGATTAGGATCTTCGGTAATTACATAATTATATCCAATCGCAGAGGGCCTGAGATATATCTTCCCATCATTTCCTGTAACTTCTGTGGCTACATTGCCCTGAGGATCCACTACCCTGAACTCCCAGCCTTTAAGGCCATTCTCCATGACTTCATCGAATTTACCATCCCCATTAAGATCCTCGAATTTGATAATAACGGGAACCTCAGACTGTCCTACATTTAACGAAACATATGCGCCTGCATCAGGAATGCTAGTAGTATTAGACGTTATGAGGTCTATGCTAGCAATATACACCCCTAAAGGATCTCCCTTCTTTAGTGCATAAATCACATTCTGATTATCAATCTTACCTGAGGTAACGTTTAACTCCTTTGAATGGATAACCTTTCCATTATCTTTAGTGGTGATATTAAAATAACCCTTTAGTATTTCGCAATTTATCGGAGTGACATTGCATTGAAATAAAATAAAGTTCTCATCATATTGCAGTATTGGATCTGGAAACAAATATGGACCCTCTTTAGTTTCGACTCTGATCTCCTTTATTATATGTCCTTCCTGGGCTGCTGCTACTGACCCTATTAACCCAAGAATTAGTATCGTAGTGGCGGCAGTTCTCCAAGTGAGACTTATACCACGTTGGAACCTGCAGCGTAACTCCTTATTACTATCGATCAACAGCTCATCCCTCCTCCGACCATCTCCAAATAAAATGATGGTATAGATGATAACCGTGCTATAAGTAAATTTTGTTGAATCAGAGAAGCTGCAGAGTCCCGAAATTATTTCGCCTATCATCTAAGCTTGGACGCATAGTCCAAGATATGAAATTAAACAAGACGAAGGTTCGCTATATTCTTCGTCAAAACCGCAAAAGGGTGCCCACAAAAGAGATTGCGCGGGATGTCAAGGTCTCACAAAGGAGA
>Ga0116194_1001856_pt1 | contig 11990 bp, 13 predicted proteins | sample AD_SCU001_MetaG_FD_89887 | JGI IMG/M metagenome (GOLD analysis project Ga0116194, IMG submission 89887) | Active sludge microbial communities of municipal wastewater-treating anaerobic digesters from China - AD_SCU001_MetaG | ecosystem: Engineered > Bioreactor > Anaerobic > Digestate | place...
AAGAGCATCGAGAGGGCAAAGAAGAAGTCCCATGCAAGCGCGTCCAGCGTGTAAACCACGGACGGCCACTCGAAGGATAAGAAGAAAGGAGCCCACGGGAACCCCGCGGCCGCGATCTGGCGGCTTACCGTGAGGACGACTAAGTGGATGCTCGAGGTGATGCCCGCCATGATGACCATGAATGCAAGCGCCGGGAGGCTGTACGCCCTGGCCCCGGGAGAGGCATACGCGTGGACCGCAACCATGACCATGACCATCAGCGGCGCCATCACGATGATGAGCAGTTCCAGCAGGGAGAAGTAGGGATCGCCGATCGGGTCCTCTGGCGACTCGAGCGAGAGGAGCCCGAGGGCCAGCGTAACCGCGTATGCGGCGAGAAGGAAGAAGACGGCCCAGGCTGAGGTTCTTCCGAGCCGGCGGTGCTGTCGGGTGAAATCTTCGTGCGCCATACTTCAACTCCTTTCACCGTTGCCCGTAAGGGCGATCGCCCCCGGAATCGGGGAATCTCCATTATATGGGTGCCTCGTCGTCCTTCTGACGGAGATTCATTCAACCCGGGCGGCTTGCCGCTCGCCGGTGCGAGGCCGTTGTGCTGACGTTCGGGGAAACGGCTACTGTGCGTTCTCGTCCGGCTGGATCACGCCGAACAGGTTCCCCTCGGTATCCTTGCAGTACGCCAGCCATCCGACGCCCGGGACTGTCATCTTCGGAAGGGCGATGCTCCCGCCGGCTTTGAGCACCGCATCGAGAGATGCATCCACATTGGTGACGCCGATCGTGCAGACGTATGCGTTCACGGGCTGTCCTTCCGCAGGTGCAGGGCCCCGGCGGAGCATGAGGCCGCCGTTGATGCCGGGCTCGGTCTCGGGTCCGGTCATCAACATCCAGTACCGGTCTTCGTCTTTCACCTCAGGGCCGGGCGGGCTCCACTCTTCTATCTCCCAGCCGAATACATCCCGGTAAAACTTCACTGCCCGCTCCGGGTCGCCGGCATGGATCTCGAAATGCACTATCCGGTTCATGTGATTCATCCTCCTTCTGCCGTAGAACAGCAGGGTTTACGTACGACCCCTGACTTAGTCGGGACGCGGATATACCTTTCCGGTGGGACGATAGATTTCCCTGTGCAGTGCGGCTTCCGGGGGCTAGGATCATGGGCAGGATTGTCGTTCATTGAGAGGGATGTTCAGCTATTGACATTTCATAGTTAAGTACACGACTAACACAGTCTCAGAAGTGATTTGCACATTCTATCAGATCGTGCTGAAAAGTTAATGTCGAGATATTAAATATTCAAAAAATATCTTAAAATTAAATCTTATTGGCTCAATCCCCAGTAGTTCCAGTTGTGTTTCAACATCTTTTTCAATGCCGGAGTTATTTCTTTCACAATCGGTGATATCACATCCTTTAGGAGGATTGTAATAGGTTAAAGCCCGACCTCCACCGTTGTTGCAGTGATACTGCCCTATAAAATCTCTTCGCGGATAATTTTCAACTTCACAGTAGTAAAGTAAATTCCCTCCAAAATCTATCCCGTGTCGCAAACCATGAGCGAATATCCAGAGGTGTGTTATCGCAGGACACTTAATTACAGCCTCTCCTTTTGCAGGTGTATCACATAGGTAGATTTTATATGGGATTTTTTTTGCCGTTAAACTTAATGTAAGGGTAGATACACCTGCAAAATACATTGAAAGCGAGTATTCATCCAGCCAGCCCCTGTCTCTGAGCGCATAATCGAGGTCGCTGAATTCAGCAGGGTATGGAGGCTATCCTTTGATGACGGCAATGTCGTCCTGAGTGATTTGACGAAGGAAGATCATTCTCGGTAGAACGTGATCTTATTGTTATTCGTTATTAGAGGTGACGGTGAATAACCGTAAATATCGCCGTACGAAGAGATATCCTCGACGTGATTGCAGGAATATTGGAAAGCAGGAAATATCCGGGGTGTTCAGGAAAACGGGAGTAATTCCGTCTCACAACCCTTTCCCCACCTCCCTTTTGCGACTGCGGTGCCGGTCCGGGGTTTCGGTCGCCCTGCAGGAGGACCGGCCTGCTCTCCGTTGCGGTGCTCACGGGTGAGGGGGTCTGTGTAAGTCAACTTACGTTGACTTAGAAGAGGGGTGTCGGCGCTACGTCAACGTAAGTTGACTTAGAAGGGAGATGTCAATGCTACGTCAACCGGGATTGACATATACACCAATGCCTCTCTGTAAGTTACACCTGGTTGACTTAGATTTCTGAATCGCGTCTAAGTCAACTTGTGTTGACTTGTAAGGCAATTTATATTGTTCTAGATTGAAGTGTACTGCATGGAGAGGTATCCCGATAATAGAGCGGGGATCTTCGTCCGCCAAGATGGGTACGACGCGTTTATTCCGCATCCTTTACCGCCCCCGGACCTGGTTTTCGATGAGGGAATTCTATATCTATTATCGAGAGCCGATGGCGCTCTTGCCCGCCTTGACGGAGTCACCCAGGTGCTCCCGAACCCGGATCTCTTCGTGGCGATGTACATTAAGAAGGAGGCGCTGTTAAGTTCGCAGATTGAGGGTACACAGGCGTCCCTTCAGGGTGTTCTCGAATTCGAAGCCCACATCCGGCCCAAAGACGACATCAACGAGATCCAGGAGGTCTTGAACTACATCAAAGCACTCCATCATGGTATAGAGAAACTGGGTTTCTCACCCCTGTCTCTTGATCTGATGAATGAAATTCACCGCTTTTTAATTCAGGGGACGCGGGGATCGCATAAACTCCCGGGCCGGTTGCGGCACGTTCAGAACTGGATCGGTGTACCGGGAGGAACCATCCAAGATGCGGTATTCGTTCCGCCGCCGCCTGAGCAGGTTCCGGGGCTTATGCAGGATCTGGAGCAATTTATCCAGAGCCACGATAGAACGCCGACGCTTGTGAAGGCTGCTCTCATCCACGCTCAACTGGAAACGATCCATCCGTACCTGGATGGCAACGGGAGAATGGGCAGGTTGATGATCACGTTTTATCTCTGCTCTAAGGATGTCCTGGCGAGGCCGTTGCTGTACCTCAGTTATTATCTGAAGATAAACCGGGAGAAGTACTATACGCTCCTCAACGGCATCCGGTACCAGGGGAACTGGGAGGCGTGGCTGGAGTTCTTCCTTCAGGGCGTCATTGAAGTCTCCAATAACTCCATCGAAACAGCAAAGAGAATCATTCAACTCAAGGAAACGCTGATTGAAAAATTGCTGGAGAACAATATCGGCGGGGTCAATGCGGTTAAACTGATCGATACGCTCTTTGATCACCCCATCATCACGATAGGGCAGGCGATGGAGGAGTTACGCATCAGTCGCCAGGCCGCAACCAAACTTGTAGGAAAATTCGAGGATATCGGTATCGTGGAAGAGATCACCGGGAAGGAACGATATAAGCAGTACATGTTTGTGGATTACGTCAGGATCATCGAGGAAGGCACGCGGATATAGTTGAGTGTCATGAAGAAATACAGCAAGCAGGACCAGGCAACGATGGCGGCCTGGGCGGCGGACTGTGCCGGGCGGGTGCTTCCCCTCTTTGAAGCGGCCTATCCCTGGGACGACCGGCCGCGAAACGCCATCGAGGTATGTCGCACCTGGGTCAGGACAGGCGTGTTTCGCATGGCCGAGATCCGCGGGGCTTCGCTCGCCGCCCATGCCGCCGCCCGCGACGCGAAAGAGGGGAGCGCGGCTCACTTCGCCGCGCGGGCCGCGGGCCAGGCGGTGGCGACCGCACACGTTCCCCAGCACGCCTACGGGGGTGCGTACTATGCTCTGAAAGCCGTCGCGGCGGCGGACCCGGCGAACGCCGTGGCGAACGTTACTGCGGAGCGGGAGTGGCAGGCGGGAAGGCTTCCGGAGGGCCTGAGGGAGGAGATTATGGGGAGGATTGTCGTTCTGGAGCGCGGGGGCGGGGTTGTTGTTAAACTGAGGAAGGGGGAGGGGTTTTGAGGGTTTAGATTTTTATGATAGAGGGACAGTCGTGCGGTTGCGAGGGAAACGTACTGGAACGATCTGTCATCGGTGCGCGATGCTGGCGGTAGAGCTGGTCGGGTTCCCTGTCCAAGAAGGTGAAGAGCAACCACTCGGAAGGTTTCATCGTTGCCGAGATCGCCCTCTCAACAGGTCAAACGTAACCACGGGAAAAGATGTTCATTTTACTGCTCTGCGGGTTCAATTTGACTAATTGAATTCTTCATAATCTTTCGTAGTAATGATTTGCCTGTTTCTTCGCTTCTTTCCAAGTATACATAAGAATTAGGGTCAATTTCATCGATAATGAAAGCGTTATTGATCGTCCCTCCAGATGTCAAATGGATATTGACTCGTACTTTGCCTTTATTGAGCAGTTGTGCAACGATATGAATCACGAGATAACAAAACAGAAGAGACAATTCAATATACAATATTGAGAATAGGTTAAATTTGAGTAACATTCCGAAATACCCAAGGATCACTGTTAAAATAATTATCGCAGATAGGTACAAATTAAATGATTTTAGGAACATGTGAATTATCCTTTTTGTCACGGGGTTGAATGGGGATTTCATTGTGTCCATAACATTGGCAACGGTTATGGTTGGCGCGGGTTCGGAAAGAACGTTATCCTGTGCAAGTGATGTCAATAGATCGTAATTGAAAAGAATATTCTTTGATGTATTCATAAGTGGCGCTATGGTGTATTTTGAAAAGAGGAAAAAAAGAATCAAGACGGCACATTCGAAGTACGATCCCATATTCGCCAGATAAGTGAGAAGAAAAATTAGCCCAACAAAATTGAACATCTTTAAAAGTAAAAGCAGCAGGCCTAATGTCTTGCTATCTGAGTCTCCAAAAGTGAGTGCTGATATACCTGCCCTGTCGATGACTATGAACATCAAATAGAAGTATGTCAATCCACCAAAAAGTGGCAAAAAACCAATTACTCCATATTTTTCATTAAATGTCTCTAAGAAACTCGTAACGTTATCAATACTCGAAAAGAACGCGAAAAATTGTTCTAGTGCAGAGAATTGTTTCAATAAAAGATAGCCTGCCGATACTATAAACAAAACTGTGATAACAAATATTACTACAGTAGTTTGTTTCCAAAGATTGATGATATTCTGATCAGTAGTCAGCGTTTCGGATAAAACATTGTCATTATCCGATTTATGTGAGGCATCACTATTGATCGGTATCATTATTATCACATTTGGGTTGTACAGGGACTTAATTAACTTACTTATTGAAGATTCCTAAATAGTTATGGGCTAAAGAAAAGAAGTGAAGGTGCATTGAGCTGGAATTCTTTTCGAGAGACAACTGCCTGAAAAGTTTGCTTCTATTGATCACCTCTAGAGATCGGTGGTTCTCTGTTTTATTGAGTAACGCTGTTGCGTGTCAAAACTTCCCAGTGTCACCATCACACTGTCAGGTCATAGAGAAAGTTTCCATGGACAACCTTTCGGAAGAGTGTGTAAAGGAAGTTATCGCAGCCGTTCCTACCTGGGGGAAAGTGTTATTTTTCCGAAAAAGAAAGAGAGTTTGTTGGGGTGTTCCCCCTTACTGTCTGTTCGACATCAAAGTGACACCAAACACGAGGCCAATGACGATTCCTGCGAGGACTTTCGGTGCGTCTTTGGTCACGATGATTGTCGGCATGTGGACGTGCACATGGTTTGCGGCCGGAAGTGCACGTTCATCCTTTTTATAACCATTCATGCATTTTCACCTCCTTTTACAGTGAGTGATGAAAGACCCGGTGGACCTTTGCATCCCCTGAAAAGTTGCTTCACCTTATTGCCCTCCAGGTGGTTTTAGTAACAGGGATGCGAAAGCCAGAAGAAAAGCACCCGCACCAATGATCGCGAGGATCAATAGGAGAGTCCTGAGATCCTCGTCACTCATCGCATTCAGAGCGTTTACATATTTATTTACAGTATTCCTATTGTGGCCTGTTGCCTCTGCAATCTCGCCATTGTTCAGCCCCTTATTCCGATAAAACATGATTTCCCGAAGTATTTCAGGGTTTAAATCATGTTTCTTGGCAATTTCGATGAAACGTTCGGTTGCAAACTCCTCATCGACTGTCAGGGTCATGCAAAGTATTTTTTAACCATTTGCATATAAATCTTTGCACACAGTTGGTATGCAATACACTGTCTTAGATGTGCATATTGCATGGCCCATGATATGATTTTACTACGGCAATTGTAATCTTTTTTAGCTGGCCGCATTCCGGTGCTGATCGCGGCAACCAAACCCCCCGCATCACTCTTCCCCTCCTGCATCTGCCCCGTCTCTTCACCCCACCTCCCGCAGATCCCGCCGCATCCGCCGCCGCATGTACCACTCCGCCACCGTGCCCAGCGCATGGTAAACCGGGTTGACCGGCACGTCAACGTAGTAGCGCCTCCCCTTCTCGAGCCACCCCTGCTTCTTCCAGTAGGCGTGGTCCGCAGGAGCCGATTCGCCCAGTTCGTCGCAGGGCGCCCGCCCGATATGAAACGCCATCACGTCGAAGAGTCCCGGCTTTGCCCGCGTTCCCCTCCGGAGCGCGGCGAGAAAGGCCTTTGCCGCCGCCTGCAGTTTCTCCTCGTTCTCCCGCAGCCGGTAGGCGGGGAGCGGCCCCATCTTCGCGTGGGAGAAGATCCCCGCCCGGGCGACGACTTCGAAGCCCCAGATGCGGGCCACCGCGTTGAGGTAGTCCAGCACGTCCTTGTCTCCCATCACACCGACGGTGGCGAGTAGCAGCGCCTTCTGCCGGAAGAAGCGGGGGCGGTGGAAGATGTAGGAGTGGCGGTCGATGAAGACCTTCATCAGCCCCGAGACCTGGAACCCGTATACCGGGGTGGCGAAGATAACCCCGTCCGCGTCGTGCATCTTCTCTTCAAGGAGGGCCGCATCGTCCTTGATGGGGCAGTACTCCTCCCCCCGGTCAAAACAGGTGTAGCACCCGCGGCACTGCTCCAGGCCGACGTCCCCGAGCATGACGTACTCCCAGTCCACCGCTGCCTCCTCCTGGAGGATCTCGCGGATCCGTTCGGCTGCACGGTAGGTATTCGCCTTCCGGGCGCTGCCCATAATGACCAGGACCTTTATAGGCCGATCTTCCATGGAAGAGTAAAGGTCTGCCTCATACATAGGCTTTCTTCCCCCGTACCGGCAGCCACGTGCGGCGGATGGGAAAGGGGGGGTTAATACAGAGAGTTAATGCACAATAAGGCGCCTGCAGAGCTCGGGCCGTCCTGCTCGGAGATCGTGTACGACAGGGCCACGAAATTCTGCCCGGAGAGTTAGTGGCTAACGGGCCCGGGATGGCGAGGCCTATCCCGGCTTTAATCCATAGAGTTCTATAAACGCATTCCTTCATTTTGATACCTGCAAAGCCGGCTCAGCTCTCTGGAAGGCACCTACAGCCTTTCAGCAAAAAGGTGTTTTGAGCCGGATTTCTTCGCCGCATCCTGCTGACGAAATCTAAAGAATTATTGGATTTATGAATCACTCCGTTGCAATGAAGGCGGATTTGCCAACCCTGGCATAGACACCGCAGACGGGGCAGATATAATCATCCGGCAAATCCTGAAACGCAGTGCCGGGTGCGATGCCGTTCCTGGGTTCTCCCCGTTCGGGGTCGTATATGTAACCGCAGGCGATGCACAGATATTTTCCTGATTTCACAGCACGGGCTTCAAAGGCTGTTTTGCCGGCTCCACATACTGGGCAGGTGTAGCCAGCAGGAAGATCCGTAAACTCCGTCCCCGGAACGATACTCTGGTGCGGTTCTCCCCGCTCGGGGTCATAGACGTATCCACACACATCACATTGGTATGGCTGAGCCATTTTTCCCATAGTCCCTTCCTCACTCGTCTGTATCGCTCTTGATACAGTGATCCCCCGGATAGGCAATGGTTATGATAAAACTATGTATGGGCAGAAAATAACGCCAGAGAGCTAACCATTACCAACCCCGCCTGATACCTCTCTTCGTTCTACCCCGCCCGGTAAGGCGGCGAGGGGTCCCGGGGCCACCGGGAAGGTGATCACCCTCTCCGGGCTGACGGTTCAGGTGCGCCTGAATCCAGCCCGGTCAACGCACCCCCTCATCGCTAAGGCTCCGTCAGGAACCCGGTGACCAGGCGGACGAAGAGTTCCGGTGCCGTGCTCATCGCGACGTGCTGCTGCCCGGGTATGACGACGATCCTGCTGTTCGGCAACGCCGCGTCCACCGCCGCCGTGCCGGCCCTGAGATGTTCCGGACTGTCCTCGCCCTCCAGGAGCATGGTAGGGACATCCAGGTCCTTGAAGCGCGATGGCTCGAAGACATAGTCCTCGTCCGCGAACTCCCGCGGGATGGTGTGCGCCGCCGCCACCCGGGCCGCCCAGGCCGGCTCCTTTCGCATCAAGGCGATATGCTGCTCCGGTATCTCGACGACATCGCGGTAAAATGCGAGCAGAGTTCCTTCCCAGTCCTCTGCATCAAAAATCGCCTGGATTTTGGCCCGTGCACCGGGCGGATAGATTGGCACCCCCGCTGGTATCGGTGGTTCATACAGGATGAGCCTGTAGAGGTTCGCGACACGGAGCGCCGCCTCGAGGGATATCAGTGCGCCGTAGGAGTGGCCTAGGAGATTCACCGGCCCGGGGATAGAACCCACCATAGCAGCGATATCCTCGTATTCACGCTCGAGAGAGTAGTTCGCCGTATCTCCGCTCTGGCCGCGGCCGCGGCGGTCGACGGCATATACGGTGAACGTCTGCTCGAGCATCGGGAGGACGGTCTGCCAGCGCGTATGATCCGCAGTTGTGCCGTGCACCAGAACCAGGGCCGGCCCCGTCCCGCTTCGTTCATAGGCGATGTGGGTTCCGTCTTTTGACCTTACCGTCTCCATCGACATCTCCTCACTCCGACTCCTGTCTCTTGGTTCCTGGTCTTAAACGTTGGCGCACCGTTGCCGCCATGCTCCGGGATGGCCTTCCCCGCCGTCGGATCGTCGGGAAAACCTCAGGTCTCTATGGCAAAGCGTTTCCCACCACAAAACCGCTTTACTTCACTGCGGCTCTCTCCAGAGTTCCTTCGCGCACTCCTCGCAAACGCCCTCGGGGAGGACCACCCCCGCCTCCTCGAACGCCGCCCGGTATCTTTCCCGGAAAGCGTCGACCATCGGGTCGTGCCGCCCGCACCGGGGGCACCGCTCCGACATCCGCTCCACCGGGACCGGCTCACCGTCTACGGTGGCCGTCGGTGCGAACACCCCTCTCGCCGGCCCTTCCGGTGGGAATTCCGCTTCATCATAAAGCCCGGTCACGCAGAACGCCCGTCGGAGCGCGTGAGCCTCCGCGCATTTCTGGAGCATCACATACGGCATCCGCCTCCAGGCATCCGAGTTCGGTCTGTTGAACTCGTCAAACCGGACCGTTACCCGGATAGGGTGCTGCATCTTCTTGTGGTAGACCGTACACGTCGCTGAGAACAGTTTTCCGTCCCGCTCCTCAAACGTCGTCTCCATCCCGTCGAAATTGCCCGACGCGTGTGCCAATGCCAAAAACCCGTCGCGCCCGACGAAGATTCCCGCAGGCGTCGCCCATATCTGCCGGGCGAAGGGGTCTAATCTGTACCTCTTCGCAAGTTCCAGCATGAGCATGAACTGTTCGGGACTGCAGCCCTTTGCCACGGTCTCCAGTAGAATTTCCCGCTGATGTGCCGAATATTCCCCGACGACAGCAATTTCAGTATCAGTTGTCATGCCTTCTCTTCCCTGTATGAAGTTCTCGCCATGGTTCCCGCGTCCGGGGGGGACCGCTCTTGAGTGCCGTTTTGCTCCGGCACTCCGAGCAGATCAGGATGATCTCCCCGCCGTCCGCGTTTTCGTAGTCGATGTTCTCCCTTCTCCCCTCAAAACGATCTTGCTTTCATGAGCCGGACCGCACAGAGAGCAGTATGTCTTGCCCTCACCCTCAACGTGCGCTGCGGCCGTGAGGATGCAGCCTTATTGCATTTCGTCCGAACACCCTTCACAGGGACCGTCGACCGCACCGCTCCCGGGGTCCGGGCAAGTCTGATGCTCCCTGGGGCAGCAAAAATACTCAGAGCGGGGGGTGAAAGTGTAGCCCTTCGGGTCGACCTGCTCACCCTGGTTAAGCACACCTCCAATCTTACTGCTCCCGCTTCCCCTGCCATAAGGTGCTGTCACGATGCATCGTGTCCTCTTTCCCATCGAATAGGGCATAATGGTTAGATTAATAGAAGCGTCATGCCAAGGAATGCATTACGGGGCGGTTCGGTATGCAGGGAGCAGCGCAGGAGACGGCGGGATCATACCGGACGCCGGAGTCCGTCATCCTGCGTGTCGCGTTCTACTCACTCGCCGTCAACGCCGGGCTGGTCGTCGCAAAACTGGGACTCTCGGTCTATTCGGGGAGCCTGGCCCTCCGTGCGGACGGCATCCACTCGTTCGTGGATGTGGTCGCCTCGATTGCGCTGATCGCCGGGGTGTATCTCTCCTCGCGCAAGCGCCGGGATTTCCCGTATGGGCTCTACAAGGTCGAGAACGTCGTCGCGGTGGCCATTGCCCTCCTCATCTTCTTCACCGCCTTCGAGATTGCGGCGGAGGCGGTGACGGGTGATGCCGCCGCCCAGCCCTACAGCGGGTGGGTTCTCCTCGCCGTCGCCGCCTTCATTCCCGTGCCCTACGTCCTCGGCACGTACGAGGTGAGGGTAGGAGAGATACAACTCCCCGAGCCTGATCGCGGACGGGAGGCAGCACCGGGTGGATGTCCTCTCCTCCTCGATCGTCTTCTTCGCGCTCCTCGGGCAGTTCTTCGGCATACCCCTGGACCGGGTTGCAGCCGTCGTCGTCGCCGTCTTCATCGTCCGGTCGGGCTGGGGGATCTTAAAAGATAGCATGCGGACCCTTCTGGACGCCTCGGTCGACTACGATACGCTCAACGAGATTCGCACCATCATCCAATCGGATCCGATGGTGAGCAGCATCAAGAGTATCACGGGCCGCAACTCCGGGCGCTACATCTTCGTGGAGGCGATGGTTGAGATGGCGGAGTCGGACCTTGAGAAGGCGCACCAGGCGAGCGAACGTATCGAGGAGAATATACGCCGTCAGGTGCCGAATGTCGAGCGAGTCCTCATCCACTACGAGCCCGAGAAGAAGACGCATCTACGGTATGCGGTGCCGCTAGAGGACCGGGAGGGTTCGATCAGCGCTCACTTCGGCGAAGCCCCGTATTTCGCGATCGTCGACATCGATCTTGTGGAGAATCGCATCGAACGGCAGGACATCATCGTCAACCCTTTTACGGATGTGGAGAAGCGGAAGGGCGGACAGGCGGCGGAGATGCTGCTCGCGCAGGAGAATGATGTGGCCTTGCTGCACCATTCGCTCTCGGGGAGAGCGGCCGGCTACGCGCTTGAGGCGGCGGGGGTCGAGATGAGAGCGACCTCCGCGGCAACGCTTGCGGATGTGATCGACGATGTGGTCGGGAGTCATGGGGAGGAGACCGACGCTTCGCCCGGTTGATCTCGTCGTTTATTCCAGACCCGGATGAGGTGCCTCGAACCGGCCGGAAGCACCGGAGTATGAGATGGATTAAAATCGCCTGGCCTTTTCTTCGATACTGGTGTTAAAACGGCTTCATGACCCTTGTCGCATCTTGATATTTCGATCCGCTTGCGTCTCAGGGTGTTCCGGCGCGCCTCATGCTTACGACAACGACGATGGCCCCGATAATGAAAGCAATCGCTCCGGCTACTGCCCAGAACGGGGATGGGCCGACAACCTCCTCGCAGTTTGCGATGCAGAGGATCGGGCGCATCCGAAGAATCCCCGTGCCCTGCAGAAACCATAGCAGGCCGAGAAAAGCTACAAAAGCGCCGATAAGTGCTCCAACTACTTCTTTCACGTTCATGCTCGATCGAACGCCGTTCTTCGATACCGGTTAAAATAATTTCTCTGCTTCGCAGGGTCGTGA
>Ga0116194_1001859_pt1 | contig 11977 bp, 9 predicted proteins | sample AD_SCU001_MetaG_FD_89887 | JGI IMG/M metagenome (GOLD analysis project Ga0116194, IMG submission 89887) | Active sludge microbial communities of municipal wastewater-treating anaerobic digesters from China - AD_SCU001_MetaG | ecosystem: Engineered > Bioreactor > Anaerobic > Digestate | place...
TCATATTATGCTTTTTGTTTCTGGGTACATAAGCTATCATTCCAGGACCTACTTCCTGCTTTTCGTCTCCTATCATAAGTATAGCTCTGCCTTTTAAAATGACATATATTTCTTCTTCATCGTCATGGGTATCTACCTGAGTACTATTCCCTTTCTCTACAGACACATACCCAAGAGCAATAGTTTCAGCTTCTTCACGGTTAACAAGCATCTTTCTTTTTACATCTTCATTTTCATCCCATATTTTCCTAACAAGCATAATATTACCCCCTTGTAGATTTTATAGCAAATGCACCAATATGTCTCCCGCCCCTATGTGCGGGAGACGAATTAGTGCAATTTTGCTGCATTATAATATGTTAATAATGCGCTTATGATTACAATTCACTTCCACTATCTTTGTCTACATAAAGCACTGCATTATCATGGGTCCTCAATATTGTAGCAGGACATGCGGTACTGATTTCGTCATTAACTGTTCTGGTAACTGCTTCAGTTTTAGTCTTGCCAGGTACCATACAGAAAACATACTTGCATGCCATAAGAGTAGGTATTGTTAAAGTTAATGCGTATTTAGGAACATCATCAATGGTTTTGAAACAACCATCGTTTACCTGCTGCTGCCTGCACTTTTGTTCAAGCTCAACTACCTTTACAACTTTTTTATCATTGAAGTCTGCTACTGGCGGGTCATTGAAAGCTATATGACCATTTTCACCAATTCCCATACATACTAAATCAGCTGGATACTGTTTTAATAAATTGCTATATCTTTCACATTCTTTTTCTGCATCTTTTGCACTTACATCAATATAATTTACAGACTTGAAAGATACCTTGCTGAATATTCTATCTTTTAGAAAATTGCTAAAAGCCTGTGGGGCATCTTTAGATATCCCAACATACTCATCCATATGGAAAGCGTTAATTTTGCTCCAGTCAATTCCCTTATCTTCTATAAGTGAAGCCAGAAATTCATTTTGTGATGGTGCTGCTGCAAAAATAACGTTAACTTCTCCCTTTTGAGAAATAAGTTCTTTAATTTTAGATGCTGCTTCTTTTGCAGCTCCTTCACCCATTGCTTGTCTTGTTTCATAAATTTTAACTCTTAATTTGTCTACTTGCATTTCTTTAATGCTGCTCATTTATAAGCCTCCCTTTAACATCATTTGTGATATATATAAATTTTTGTTGCAAGCTTAATTGTATTGAAATCCCACATTTTATCACTTGTTTTATCAGCTAAAGCAAATCTTGAATTTCACATCTTTAATATGAGATATCTTATATTTTAGCTACTGAACTTCTTATTACAAGTGAAGGCTCCAGTATTATTGATGTATCTTCATATCCATTTCCCTCAAGGCTATGCAGCAGTATCCGACATGCCAGCTTTCCTGTTTCAAATGCAGGTTGATTTACAGTTGTGAGTGGAGGACTCACCATAGATGAAACCTCAATATTGTCAAAACCTACAACAGAAACCTCCTCAGGCACTTTCACTCCATTACCCAGCAGTTCCTGAATAATCCCAAAGGCCGTCATATCATTTACTGCAAAAATAGCTGTGGATCCATTTCTTATCTGCATAAACCTTTTTGCAAGGTACCTTCCATTTTCAAATTCATAGGTAGCATTCTCATATTCTTCTTCTTTTTCTGAAACAATTACATTATTTTCATTAAAAGGAATACCATTTTTTGAAAGTCCAAGCTTGTACCCTTCAAAAGCATCTCTTCTGCTCTTCCGGTTCAGCGGAGAAGTAACAAAGGTTATGTTGTTGTGTCCCTGTTCAATAAGGTATTCTGTTGCAATCAATCCTCCCTTAATATAATCAAAACCTACCTTGCTGCATTTCATGCCTTCTATATCCTGATCAATGGTTACAATTTTTATCCCTTTTTCCTGCATTATTTCAAGAAATTTATAGTTTTCACCTATAGATGAAATAATTATTCCCTTAACCTGCTTTTGATATAATGTTTCAATGTACTTTCTTTCTGTAGCTGCATCTCTGAAAGAATTGCACAATAAAATATTAAAACCTTTAAGCCTTGCTTCCTGCTCTACTCCAAGAACCATCTCAGGATAAAACGGGTTGGAAATTGTAGGAATAATAACTCCTATATCCATGCTATCATTCTTTTTCAGCATTCGTCCAATTATATTAGGTTCATAATTCAGTGTTTCTACAGCATCAAGAATCTTCTTGCGTGTCTGCTCCTTTACAGGGTAGCCGCTTTTGCTCAATACTCTGGAAACTGTTGCTGTAGAAACACCTGCTTCTTTTGCAATATCATATATTGTTGTTTTTTTATTATGCAATACACTTCTCCTCAATAAACATTTATTGTTTTATTTATTAAAACCAGTATGCTTATGTAGTAATCGTTTACTGTTTATCTTATAACACTTTAAAGAAAAAATCCAGCTATTTTTTTGTGGTATGCTATATTTTCTTCCTATGAAACAAAATATGGTAATATACGATTTTCCAAGTATTAAATTTGAACAAAGCAACGGGTTGTAGACATAAACTCTACAACCCGTTGCTGAAATGAATACTATACCTCAAAATCGACTCTTGCCATATTTTTCAAATATAGAAAATGCGTCCTTTCTAATACCAGGTATTAACCCTGTATTTTTATCGGCAGCCCTGTATCCATAGAACGGTTGCAAGCCAAGGTAAACTCCAGAGTTCGAACGGCATCTTCATAAGGAGACCGGATTTTTGAGCTGTCACCTGTGAGTACTGCATCAATGAATGTACGATCACAAAGAATACCAGCACTGCCTTCCTGTTTGTATGTAATTTCACCGGCTTTAGAAACGCTCAATGCACCATCACCTTTAATTACGAAACCTTTGGATTTATCGGATTTGCTGTCTGCATCTGCACCGTTATTGCCGATATCGTTATTATCCTTATAACCGAATATTTTCAAATCACTCAAAATGCGTAATTCTGCTCTTGCATCACGTGAACTAAAGACAATTTTACTGTCAGCAGCATTACCACCTGTAGCATAGCATCCGGTCGAAATTGCAGCAAGCGCACCACTTTTGAATCGCACAACAGTGGTTGACAAATCTTCGGTGTCATAGTCTTCAAAATCGGTAACAAAGCCTTTTGTCCCCATAGTAAATACCATATCCGGCTCATCAAATACATATCTTATAATGTCAAATTGATGAATAGTCTGCTCAACAATCTGCCCGCCTGAAGTTGACCGCTTTCTCCACCACGGAACACCAGGAACGCCGCCAATACGTATACAATCAACAAATATAATTTCATTTTCTTTTATAAATTTAACATTTGGTCCAACAAGATTACTGTAGCGGCATTGGAAACCTGCAGCCGTAATAAGTCCGGCTTTTTTAACTTCATCACGAATCTGTCTGGCGAGATCCATGCATAATGCAACCGGCTTCTCAACAAAAAAAGGAATGCGGCGGTTTATAGTTTCAAATTCGATCTCTCCATGTTCTGTAGGCGGTATGCAGATAAATACCATATCAGGATTAATTGCGTCATACATTTCCTTATAATTTGTAAATGCTTTTCCACCGCCTGCTTTAGAAACAAAGCTTTCAGCCCGTTCAGGAATCAAGTCGCAGAAACCTGCTAATTCAATATCTTGAAAGTTCAAAAAATGGCTAAGATGATAACCACCTATTCCTCCGCAACCTATCATTGCAAGCTTTTTCATAAACAATTACCTCTCATTTCCGATTATTTTTTATTAGTACTCATATAACCTGTTATTGCATATAATTTTGTATCATTAACTATGATTACTAATTATCTGCTACTGCTAATATTAATTATTATGTCAAGTGCGTCTGATGTAATTTTGTATAAATATTCGGGACAGTCCTTTATGATACCAAGTTCAGCTGTAAGGTAACCATTATAACCTGTTTTACGTAGCGCAGGGATAACTTTGCTCCAATTAGCATCACCTTCCAGAAGATTTACAAAACATCCTCCTCTGTTAATACCATTACTGCGTTTAAAATCTTTTACATGAATTTTCCGTATACAGGTACTGAGAATTTCAATCCAATATTCGGGATTGGAAAATGCTATTACATTTCCTACATCAAAATATGCTCCGATATATGGACAATCAAGTCTGTCAATAAAGTTTTTCATATCAAATGGTGAAATAAAAAAGCCATTCCACACATTCTCGAGACCAACATTAATTTTTGCGGATTCTATTTCTGATTTGAGTTCTTCGATTGCCATAAATGAATTTTCGTATGCTTGCAATAAAGAGATACTATCTGTCATACCGCCCGGTACTGTGAGAACACCGTCTGCACCAAGCTCTGCCGCACATTCCATTTGTTTACGGATTATATCCTTGCCCGATTCGCGAACATCTTTGCTATCCGAGCCTAATTTGCCTCCGCTCAATGATGTTGAAATACTGGCAATCGGAAGATTATATTCCTCTGCAAGGTGGTTTATTTCAGTGAATATCTCCTTTCCGGAGCTCATTGTCAATGAGTGACTGGAATAGTTATCTGCGTCCAAATTCAGCTCTATTCCATCAAACCCCGCATTGGAAATATCGCGGAACATTTCCTCAAAGGTAATATGACTTGGTACCGACCAGGCATTTATTGCTTTTTTCATAACATTTTCTCCCTTCCTTTATTAATTATAATTTTTATTGGTAGTTTTTGTTTTTTAGCAAAAGCTGTTGAAATATTGTTTCATTTAAATGTATACTATGTTTAATGTGTGCTATGTTGAATGTATGCTATGTTAAATGTATACTATGCTTACAGAAGCAACAATATACAATTCGGTTATATATATGGACAAATCAACTGTATATTATAATATGTTAAATATTCTCAGTTGATTGGACATCTAATTTAAGCTATTACTATGCATATAAAATATTGCAGGAGGAAATAAATAATAATTAAGATGCTATGGAAAATCAGTCATATTATCGTATTTGGGAAAATTCAGGGTGCAATGAGGAAATTAATGACCATTATCTTGTAGTAAACTGCGCAGGATGCTGTGTTTTGCCTCATCCTTTTGCTACTCACAATAAATCAGGACGGAAAGATTATTATTTGTTATATATATGCAGGGGAATGATGAAAGTTCTGGTAAACGGTGAGATGATGGACATGTGTGCGGGTCAGTTTATTATATTTCCCCCGGAGTGTGAATATAAATATACAAGGCTTGGAGACGAGGAAGTAATATACTATTGGGCTCACTTTACCGGTTATGGTGCCCGCGGACTGCTGGAAAACTGCAAGCTATATGGGAAAAACATATTTAATGCCGGCTTCAACGAACAGGTAATACGTGAATTCAACAATATGTTTTCAGAATTTATCCGCAGGGATTACTGTTTTGAAGCAGCTGCAGCATCACATCTCATCTCGGCCTGCATAAACTTAAGTAGAAGCATGACCAATTTAGCAACCAGCAGCGACGCAGTTAATCCAGATAGAATATATGCATCAATTAAGTTTATACACAAAAATTTCAATTCCAATATATCATTAAAACAGCTTGCCGGCATTGAGCACCTTAGTATCAGCCGTTACCGGACACTTTTCAAGCAGTATACCGGCTTTTCACCAAAAAATTATATTATTGCACTTCGTATAAATAGAGCATGTGAGTTAACTGTACAAACCGATTTATCTTTAAAAGAAATTGCTGAATCGGTTGGCTACCACGATCAGCTTTATTTCAGCCGCATTTTCAAAGCTCGTACAGGTATTGCACCAAATTGCTATAAGAAAAATTATCAGAATAATGCATAATATTACAAGCGTCAAATCATAAAATTAAGCAAGTAATTAAGCAAGAAAAGGTGGACATTAAGTTCACCTTTCCCTCTTGTTAATCTTAAAATTTTCAAAGTCAGAGTTTATATCGAAGTTTATAACCTCATATAAAACCACTATCCCTTTAAAGGTAAGTTATGGTTAATTAATTACATTCCGGTTCCAATGGCCCTGCCAGTTCTTTTAAGAAAAATAATTTACCTGGCAATGTGGGCATATAGCTTGCGGGTATCCAAATGTTAGGTCCGTATCTTAGTGCTACCCAAAGTGATACTCCCTGCCACATCATCCCTCTTCCCAAGGTTCCATCACAACCACCAATGATTTTATCAGACTGCAGGAATAAACCTGGTCCAATAGTGTTTGCACGGCATGGAACTAATGTAGTCCTGCTCTTAAAGCTGGTTATTGCATTTTGCTCGATTGTAAGAGGATGAAGTTTTGCAGCTATTCTATGTGTTTGCTTCTTCCATTCTTCTTCACAGCAAAAATCTGCTGCAAAATGAGGCTCCCAGAATGCTATATGGAACATTCTTCCTATTCCAAATACTGTTATAAGTTTAGCCCCTTCAGCCTTTAATTTTGCTATCTTTTCGCCATATGTAGGCAAATTATCTTTCGTTGCGAAGTTCCTCTGTGATACAGGTACTGTCAAATTGCCAAGTGGTCCATAAAAAGCACCTTCCATGGCATTTTGGAAAGCTCCGGGATTTGTTGACTCAAGAGTATTGCCTTCTGAGTCGCTCCACTCATCCATATTGAAACCATATACATGGGAACAATCAACATTCCACTCTTTCAGGAAATAAACAGCCCAGCGGTACATTCCCATAGGGCCTACAGGAAGAATCAGAATCAGCTTTCTTCCTTCATCTTTTGCCTTCTTTATTTCTAGAGCAATTTCATGTCCCATTAATACATTAAAATCATAAATGTTATCACATGGTACAGGAGCGAAATCCTCGTTCCAGAAAGTCTGTCTTTTAGTTATTTCTTCAGGTGGGTTGGAACAGCATTCATCGATTTTTTTCATATCCCAGCCTGCAGGGAAAAATCCCTCTAACAGTGAACCCTTAACTGTGTCCAAAAAGTTCATAATACAACCTCCCTTAAACACTTGTTTTAGTTGTCATGTATATTATAATCCTAAAAAGATATAATTTCAACTATTCTGGCTTATTCGGGTGCATTTATCAAATCTGAATAAATATTTACCAGGGGCTATGGCTCTATAACCATCCGGTAAGTTTTGCAAGCAACCTTGTATACTCTATAAAGTCAGGCCATGAAATATCTGGCGGCACACCATGGTCGCACCCCGGAATAAACCCTCCATCCTTCAGAAGAGGTGGAACTACCCTCATTACCTCGTTAAACATATCCTTCCCACCTTTAGCTATAGCCCTTTTATCAATGCCCCCTGTATAAGCCATACTTTTGCCAAATACTCGCCTATACTCAACTATATCGTTATGGGCAGCAACTTCTATAGGATCACAAGCATTTATTCCTGATTCAATCCATATAGGTATCAATTCTCCAATATAACCATCAGAATCCATATCAATAATGGAGCAGCCACTGGCTTTAATCTCTTTTACCCAGCGGATATATGAAGGCATTAGAAACTCCCTGGTCATAGCAGGAGAAATCATACTATGAGCCTTATATGCCATGTCTTCGGATATATGTACCTTATCCAGCTCCATTTTATTGATAAACCGGGCTAGAAGTCTTGAAATAAATTCTGTCCAGAATTCAATCATTTCATGAATAAACTCCGGCTCCTCAATAAATTTGATACACAGATTTTCGAAACCAAGCCATTCACGCAACTGCCAGAATGGTCCGTTAAAAGAAATGCCTGCAACATAATCCCTATCCTGCAACTTGCCACATATTTCATCAAGGTTTTCCGTCAGCCGTTCAGGAGAATCGGCATTATAACGTTTTTTCATTTCCTCCCAATCTTCTCTGCTTTGGACAGGAAACTTGTGCCACTTTCTTGTGACAAAATCCTTTGCAGCCCTTATATAGGTATAATCAAATTCGTCTGATATTTCTGTTATAGCACCCATCCAGTCCTGAACAATATAGTGTCCATCTTTATGCTCCAGTACCTTTTCCTCAAACTGTGGAATCATTTTGAAATCAACTGTTAAATATGTTTTTTTAGGAGCAGGAGGATTAGGAATTCCGAGTATATCCATTAGTGCATCGAAGTAATTAACTCCCTCCGGTAATCCCTGCTTGTGCCAGGCTGCAAGAGTTGATTCTCTTGGTACTCCCGGTTGAAGAGGTATTTTGTCAGGATTCCCAAATAGCAGTGTTTCAATGTATCTTTTCCTTTCTGTCATTTTCTCATTTGACCACTTTTTCATAGTGTTCACACTCCTGTTAATATTTATAATATATTAAATTCTAATGACTTTAATTTATTACTAAGTCTTAATTTGAAAAGTTTTTGATACTTTTCGCAAGTTATGTTAATATAGTAAAATAAAATGCTACTATCATTAAACATACCTACCTACCTAAAAATATTACCGAATATTTCACAAAAAGTCTTAATTTTATTTGCTGCATTATTAAATATTAACGTATCTTGCTTTTTTTATTTACTTCTTAATTTTTGTTTTATATAATTATAGTGAAATGCGATTATATATTGAAATATGGTTCTATGATTTTAATGTAATGTAGTATCTTTTATGCGTTATCTATTTAAGGAAATTATGATAACTTAGTATAATTTGGGTGGTGACCGTAAATGCCTGATTTACAAGATAAAGTGGATTTTAACAATCTCTATGTATCAAAAACTGCTGATTTTATTACTGATTATCGTGATAGTAAGGTAGATCAGGTTTTATCCCTCGAGCATTACCACGATTCATATGAACTGGATTTTTTCATAAAAGCTGATATACAAATATTTGTAAAAGATAGAAGATATGAGATTAGCAATGGTGATGTGCTTTTCATCAGCGAATATGATGTGCACAAAGTCTTATATAATATTGGTACACATTACACTAGATATGTTATTAATTTCAAAAAAGAATTTCTCATTGATCTTTTAAGATTCTTTAAGATTGATAACCTTTTGGAAAAAATACAAAAAAATGATTACAAAAAAGTCAGAGTTAGTATTAACCGAAGGAATGAATTTGAAAGCCAATTTAAAACATTACTTGCTCTATATGATTCGTCACGGGAAAATTGTAATGCTGAAACTGCTGTATTAATTAAGTCATATTTAGTTATACTCCTTACCCGCTTTAATGAGACACTTAAGAATGCAAAGCCCATTTGTGAACAGCAAAAAAAAGATCATTTTGTCAGCAGAATAATAGATTTTATTGACTCCAATTATGCGGGTGTAATAAATCTTGATTTGCTGGAAAAGGAATTTCATCTTAATAAGTATTATATAAGCCATGTTTTCAAGGAAATAACAGGCTTTACCGTTATGGAATACATTCAAAATAGAAGAATTATTGAAGCACAGATACTGTTAAAAAGCACCAGTAAAGATATCACGGAAATATGCTATGATTGCGGCTTTAATAATGTACAACATTTTTATAGAGTATTTTCAAAAATAACAAATATTACTCCATACAATTACAGGAAAAGAGGGTAAGATAATAAGAGATCTGGAGAACAAGGGGACAGTTTTCCTGTTTTAATATTAGGTAACTATAACTATCCCCTGCTTTTCTATTACTTGCGTTTTACTTGCTTATTTCCCTTGCTCATTTACATACTATCTCATTACCCATCTTTCTACTTCCTAATTAAATCTTTCAACCTGAACATTTTCTTTTCCTTTATACTCTTGTTTGCGCATATCCCTATCATTATGGATTTTACTCCATCCCAGGATCCGGCGAAATGATTTAGGGGGTCAGACACACCACCGCGGAATATCATATTGCGTAATCTTTCATCTCCGCCCCCATGTCCGCCTGACGCCTTTGGCACATCATATGTTACAACTTCGCCTTTTCTGTTAAATAACTGTATCTGGTAGTTTGGTTCCTTTACCTTATGTCCGCTGTGGTATTCTGCCGCTTCGAGTCTTCCATTAGTACCATTTATGCTTATCTTCCAACCTTCATAAGGGCTAAATGCTATTAATGAATATGTAAGTAAAGTACCCTTATTGTATTTTACTGCAACTGACATTGAGTCATATATATTTATTTCATCAGCAAATACACATCTGTCACGGAAATATCCGTCTTCTTTTTCTGCTTTAAAGTAAAAATCCTGCATAAAAGGATTTTCATGATATTTCACAGCGAACTCGCATGTTGAGGCATATTGGCAGGTACTGCATCTCTCTCCTTTATTTTCCCTTGTAGGACCATAGAATCTTAGGTTTCCATTTGCATATATTTCTTCAGGCTCTTCTTCTATCCACCAGTTAACAAGGTCAAAATGATGCGTGGATTTATGTACAAGAAGCCCACCGCAGTTTTCCAGTTTTCTATGCCATCTTCTAAAATAATCTGCTCCATGGCTAGTATCAAGAAGGTATTCAAAATCTACGCTAAGTACATCACCAACTGCACCTTCTTTAATTAGCTCTTTAACTCTGGTAACATAAGGTGCAAAACGGTAGTTAAATGTAACTATAACTTTTTTTCCAGTCCTTTTTTCCGCATCAAGTATTGCATTACACTTATCTTCATCTATTGTCATCGGCTTTTCTGTTATTGCATCACATCCATATTCAAGGGTCTTAATAATGTATTCGTGGTGAAATCTGTCAACAGTTGTAATTATTGCAGCATCAGGTTTTGTTTCTTTCATCATTACATCATAATCTGTAAAAACAGGTATGGATGAATCTGTATGATCCCTGATATATTCCGCTCTTGTCCTGTTAATATCAAATATTCCCACGATTTGTGCAACATCTTTATACCCCTCTATAAGGGGCTTGGCAAACATTCCAAAAGCTCTTCCACTTGCGCCTACTAGAACATATTTTTTCATTCTTTAGCATCTCCTTTTCGTATTATCCTTTTTCTTTTCATATTTTTCTTAACTTCATATTGCTTTACTTCATGTTGCTTCACTTCATGTTGCTTCACTTCATGTTGCTTCACTTCATGTTGCTTCACTTCATGTTGCTTCGGGGCTGTAACAGAGCAAAATTTATATACTCTGCAATAACATACTAAATAATGTCCGCACTTAGATGCAGGGATTACGCCTTAACATAATACCGATGTAATTCGTAAGTAATCCTTAATATTAAAACATAATACATATTTGATTCTTCTGCAAAACGCTGTTACACTGCAAAAGTCTAATTTGGAACATGGCTTTCTGCAGTGGAATCATATTTACAATTATAACATTAATGTTTTTCCTTTACTTTATAAATCTTGTTGTATATAATTGAAAATGTATATATATATTGCTTTTTTAGGGGGAGATGTAATTGCAGGTTATATACTCACCGAACACATTGGACACAGATTTTTATATAGAGCATACAAAAATTGCTTCAGGCACAAGCATGAAAACAGAGCACTATCATGATTTTTATGAGCTTTACTTTTATCTTGGCGATGGAATGCGCTATTTTATAGGAAATAAAACTTTCTATGTGAAGAAGTATGATTTAATTTTAATTGACAAATTTACCTACCATAGAACTTCATATAAAGAAAAGGGTTTTAAAGAACGATTGTTGATATATCTTTATGATGATGTAATTAATATAATAGGCAATGAAATTTTAAAGCAAAAAATAGTCAACCTCTTTAAAAAGAAAAAGATTTCTTTCTACAGCAGTTTTAGCAAATATATGCTTGATACCCTTATGAACAGAGTTCTCCCTAAATACTATAATAAATCCAATCCTTCTATAAGTCAGCTTCAAGCCAGGCTGGTCATGCTGGATTTGCTGCTTGAAATAGCTGAAATGGATGAAAATGGTCAGCTGATTGAGGATAATTCAATTACAACGCCCCAGGAAAATCGTGTCTCAGATATAGTAAGTTATATTAACTCCAACTATAGTAAGCAAATTACTCTTGATGAATTATCAAAAATATTTTTTATTAATAAGTATTATCTTTGCCACATTTTTAAAGAAGTGACAGGTATGAGTATTACA
>Ga0116194_1001870_pt1 | contig 11934 bp, 4 predicted proteins | sample AD_SCU001_MetaG_FD_89887 | JGI IMG/M metagenome (GOLD analysis project Ga0116194, IMG submission 89887) | Active sludge microbial communities of municipal wastewater-treating anaerobic digesters from China - AD_SCU001_MetaG | ecosystem: Engineered > Bioreactor > Anaerobic > Digestate | place...
GAATTTCCCAAATCCATCATTGCCGATTTTCCCGATAATAGCTATATTAAGACCAATTTTAGCCATAGCTATTCCAGAATTCACAGCACATCCCCCGGTATATAAATCCAACTGGTCCACCAAGTCAAGTTTCCCTCTATCAGGAAGTTTATCAACTGTCTTTGCTATTGCATCAGCCACTAAAATACCGACACATGCTACATCGTACATAACTACCACCCCTTTATTATCTTTTATGGTGTTATAAGATAGTTTCATCTTATTATAATGTTGTAATTTAATTAATCCTATTTTACCACAAAGCAGAGGGTAAGTTCCAGTACCAGATACAAATGGGCGCAAATTATATTTATGAAGAAATTACACCCATCGGTACTTATTCATCTTCTTTAAATACCGGCATATACTTTAATCTAAATTCAAACTATTTTCAATTAGCGCTATGCTTCTCCGCGTTAATCTATGTTATATAAATAAATCACTTTTATAATGATAAAAGCCTATTAGCAAAAATTCTTGCTGCAGGATTGCCATTCAGCTTGTTTTCAAGTTTTAGCTGACATATAATGAACCTGCCTTTTCCATATTTTCTTTCTCCAACAACCATAAAGCTGGAATATTTACTATTATTATCTTTATTACCGCTTACAAGGACAGGGATGAAATCTTCAGAGCAAAATACCGCATCCAGAATTGGCGTAATCATGTCTTTAGAAGAGTCATACCAAAACTTAAAATCATTATCTTTAAAATCTTTTACAAGGGGATGTCCCGTTGCCCGAGAAACAAAATGTCTTGGTCCCATTGTGCATGGAACAACCTTTATGTGTTTCCCTGAGACAATATGCTCACCAGGTTCTAAGGTAATAAATATTGCACTACTTCCATTCTCCACTGCCATATCGATAGTATCACTTTTTTCTTTATAACTCTTAAAATCCTGTATAAGAATAATCTGTTTTTTATCATTTTCTAAACTTTCTATAGCTGCCCTCAATTCTTTAGTAAGTTCAACTGCTGATCCTTCTTTATTTCCAACTATACATACTTTCAGATTATGTTCTTTAATGCTTGAAGAAAAAACATTCAACTGAATGCAGGTATCATGTAGCACATTATTATCATCTAAAAGACCGAACCTCACATTTATGCTTTCTCTTTCATCTACATGGGGAGCTTGAAAAGAAATATAACCCTGGAAAGTTGAACAGTTTAACCTAATATCCGCCTTGGTTTTTCCAGAGTATAGAATTTGTTCTCTTAATTCTATAAACCAACATATATAGGCGTTTTCAGGTTTAGTATTCATATCATTACAAATCCAGGCTTCAATATTTATACGTTCATCATCATAATATGAGCATCTGTCTGCTCTTAAATTAGTCATAAGAGGAGTAAGCATATCTCTATATGTATAGTATGCAGGTTTGGGTGTTCTTTCATAGTCTACCAGAGCCTTCATCCAACCTGAAGGAAATGCATCTATTAAAAGATGAACAGCAAAACTATTCATTCTGTTATCCCTTCTAAATGCTCCAGCAATTATTTTCATTGTAAACTGTTGATGCTCCCAGCTGGCATTAACCCATTCCTCTAATGACTGAGGTGTATCATACCAGAAATAATGAAACTTTCCTGTTTGAGCCATTAAAATATTATCCGGAGTCCATTCTTTTTCCTCCTCCGGTGAACCGGGAAGCCATTCAGAAGGATATTTCTTCTTCATAAGATTTACCGGATCCAAACCTTCAGCACCAAATTCTCCGCAACCATAATACCAGTCCCTTTTAACAAATTGCCAAAATCCTCTATTCAGCATGCCTATATCAATACCATGTCCATTATACCAGAGATTATAGCAGTGATTATCAGGCAGACAATTAGCCGGTGGGTCGTAATCTCCATCAATATATTTAATCACTCTATCAGGGTTACAGTTAAGTACAACAATACCGGCAGCCTCAAAAAAAGATTCAAGTTCACTTCTTGTTAAATTTCTATGAGGTTTGGAATTTGCATTAGGAAAGGGCTCATTGATAAATGATATCATTATATTACAGGGGTGTCTTCTTACATGCCTTTCCATCTCCTCGGCCTGTTTTATCGCTTCACAAAACAAGTTCCTACGTAAGCTTCCAAAAAGGGGTAAATCCGTCTGAGTCATCATTCCAAGACGATCACAGTAATCATATATTTCAGACTGCACTGGTCTTTGTGTAAATCTTAGAAAATTCAAGTTGCATATTTTTGCAATAAGGATATCATCAATCAATTGTTCCCAATCCTTTCTCATCGCACTTTGTTGCATAGCTCCCATAGTATTTGCACCTCTTAGACGGATTGGCTGTCCATTTAAATATATTCTACCCTTCGGGTTACTCTGAGTTTCCATTTTAAATGAACGCATACCAAATTGTTGACTATATGTGTCAACTACTTTGCCCCTGTATACCAGTTTAAGCTGCAATTGGTATAACCATGGTGTTAAATTTGACCACAAATATATATCATCTATTTCATAAGGTATACGAAGGTAGTTTATACCTGCACTCATTTTAAGAATTGTCTTATTTTCCAGTTCCTTATCTAGATCCCCTAATCCTGCTATCTGAATTGTCTGTGGACAGTAAATCATATTCTCAATAAATTTTTTTTCAAAATTCTGTCCATAAACAGAAACTTCAAGCATAATCTCTTTTTCTTCAATGTCACAATTATATATCTCAACCCATGCCTCAGCCTTACTATTTTCAACATCCGGTCTTACGAAAACATCTTTAATGCTTAACCGTGACCTTGCTTCCACAAATACATCCTGAAATATACCCATAGCCGGAGGACAGTGGTGCCATCCTCTTTCAGGATCATCATATCCCGGACCTGTTGCACCATATATTTTATCCCCATCTTTCAAGGTTGGTATATCATTTTCAACTTTTACAACCAGTATATTTTTCCCTTTTCTTGCGCAGTCGTAAAATTCGAACTCAAATGGAGCAAAAAAACCTTCATGAGACCCTAGATATGAATTATTAATAAATACATGTGCTCTATAGTCAACTCCTTTAAAAATTATAAATAGAGCTCCCTTTGAGAAATGCGAATCTGTAAGTTCAAATTCAGTCCTATAATATGTAGCTTTCTTTCCAAGAGGTTCACCGTAGTGTGGAATTCTAACTTCTTCCCATTTTTCTTTTCCCTCCAGCACATTGCAGAACTCTTTTCTATCTTCCGGTGTCTCAATCTTCCAATTAAATCTATCCAAAGTAACCCCTGTCCTCATAGATTCTAATTTAGGTGCCAGATCTCTCATATATATTGTATATTCGTTTTTTACCCTTTTTAGCTCTTTGGCAAACTCCTCATAGCTATTCATTTTTTTACCAGGCCTGAAAACTGCTTCAGAGTTTAACGAATCTGCAAAGAGATACTTTTCAGGCAGTTCAGGTGGTTTTGGTTGTATGAGCTCATCATCTCTATATTCAATTCTTTGTAAGGCAATATCTGCAAAAATATCACCAGATTCTTTTTTCAGCAAAAGTTTCCACCTCTTTTTTTAAATTGTAAAGCTATCAACATGATTAATATAACAATATTAGGTGTTTTCAAAAAATATATACACTCTATCTAGTCATACGAATATTAGTAAACTTCTTGAAATATCAATTTGCTGGTTTTTTTACTCTATAGTTTGCTAATCCAAGCAGTTTTTCAGCATTTTTAAAGTATATCTTCTCCAGCACATGTTCCTCTAATCCTATACCATAAATTTCCCATCTACCCCTTCTAGGAACAATACTGTCCTCATAATCAAAGTATTCATCCCAAGTTTCAAGGAAACGGTAATTTCGAAGATAATTATTCCCCAATGGGGTAGAATCTGTACCGAATAATATTCTATCCTGATACTTATTGAAAAACTTTCTTGCTGAATAAGGCTGTCTGCCTAATTCAGAAATTCTGCCAGCAATATCAACATACATGTTGGAACATAAATCCATGCACTCTGATACATATCCCAGGTTTTCGGAACTTGAAGCAACATGTGATAATACAAAAATAGTGTCAGAATTCTTGCTAACCATATTATATTGCATTTCCATAAGTTCCTCAAATTCAAAATACTCAGGCCCATAGAAAGACCAATCAGGTCTTCTGTTCAATTCCTCAAAACGCTCGTTATTTATATTAATAGGCTTAAAAAAAGCCTTTGGATCAGCAATATGTGTTAAAACTACCAAACCTAAATCTGCTGCTGTTTCCCATACAACCCTTAGCCTTTCGTCATCCGGTGGTATGCATTTCCCTTGTTTATCTTTTATTTTAAGATTCAAATCCTTCCAAACTTTTAACCCTTTAATACCTTTTGACTTAAAATCTTTTAATATTTGTTTAACGTATTTGTCAAAATCCGGATTGTCTATTTTGGTAAAATCCAGCCTTCCAAATGTAGTAATAAAATTATCATTATATTGCCCCGTTTTTCCCAGCATACGATCAAGTAACTCTGGAAAGCCATCTAAATTAACAATATGTTTTATACCAAAGCTTTTGAATTCTTCAACTACATTCTTAATATCATAGTCTATTTTATTGTTATATTCTTTCAACATATATCGTAAATGGATATGAAAATCTATTGCATTAAATCGAGGCTTCCTAACTTCATGCTCTTTTACCACTAATTCACTCTTAGGAGCATATTCTGAAAGCAGAATATTTTTATTGTTTGTCATAGTTAATTACCAACCTTGTTTTTTTTAATATAGCAATCTTAAAAAGATCCACTAAAATATTTAAATATCCTGTACAATTTACGATTTGAAAAAGCTAATGAAGAATTGTAAATCGTAAGTTATATCAAGGTAACAGAACAGGTTTTAAATGTTTTAAAACCTGTTCTATACAGTGAACCTTTTTGTTTATTAATTCATCTAATTTATCACTTAAGGTTATATATTCTGTAAAGGAATGTCGCCATCTCTGCACGCATTGCATTACTCTTAGGATTAAGCATTTTACCATCCCCTTTTACCAGACCTTCTTTTACAAGTGCAGCCATGCTTTCTACTGCATAAGATGCAACTTTCCCCCTGTCATCAAAACCTTTCAGATCTTCTGTAGTACCTCCAGTTTTAAGCTTTCCAGCCAGTTTCAATGCTCTTTGGGCAAGTGTCATAGCATCTTCTCTAGAGATATATGCTTGAGGTTTAAATTGGTTATCTCCAACACCCATTGCAATTCCAAGCTTCTTTGCTATACCAAGCTCGTTGTAATAGTACTTATCGGAAGATACATCACTGAAGTTTGAGCTAAACGATGTATTAAAATCAAGAGTTTTAACCAAAAGTACAATAAAGTCAGCTCTTGTAATGTATAAATCAGGTGCAAATGTTTTTTCAGAAGTACCTTTAATGATTCCCTTAGAAGCAAGTACTTCTACTGCTTTTTTACTCCATTCAAACTTATCAAGGTCATCAAAAGATTTCTTTACATAAGCAACTGCATACTTACTGAAGTGCGTTGTAGTAAATGTTACCATTCCAGTATCCGGGTTATATCTTCCATTGGTTACAGGTACAATGCTACCATTTCCGTCAATATACCATACTACAATGTGTTCAGGATTCTCCAGCTCATCTGGTGTTGGTACATAAGGCAGTGACACTGTTACTGGTGCATCTGTATTGTTCCAATTAACCACCTTTCCATCTGCTGAAATACTAATCTGTACTATTGGTCTTTCCCCTATCATACTGCTAAGATCAGCGCCAAGAGTTGAACTATCAATATTAGTTATACTAATTTCAACCTTTTCGCTTCGTTTCAATAAGGTATTTGTTAGCATATTATTTGGAATTGAAATTACTCCAAATCCTGTAACAACTTCAATATGTTTGTTCATTTCACCATGTGTCAATGTCCCAGTGGGAAGTTCTAAGCCATATTGATTTGCACCTTCATGAAGAGGTATCTCCAGCCTGATATTATCAATAGCTTTGCTTGTAGTTCCCTCTATATCCTTCATACTGTTTTCATCAAGTCTTAATATTATATTACCATCATTATTTTCTACAATAGCTGAAGACAATTCCCGCTTGTCATCCTTGCCAACCGTTACTATTACACTGCTGTTTACTGTAACTGTAATAGTAATATTCGCTACATATCCTTTGCTATTGGAGATATTTCCCTGAAGACTTGCAAATGTCCCGCTTATTGCCCTGCTACCAGAAATAAAACCATTATAACCTTCTGAAGACCACATTACTGGAAGCATTATCTTTCTTCCGTCATCCAGGGTTACTTCCACATTTTCAGGTAAACTTATATCCTTGAAGACTGTACCATAATCAACTATTATGCTATCTAATGCAGCAACTTCTACTATTTCATTAAGCTTACTCTCTTCGGTAGTAGTGGGAGTACCTGTATTTATATCACTATGTTCTGTTTCATCAACTTTCTCTTTCACAACAACTGTAATTTCTGCTGTTTTCTCTGCACTATTTTCAAGACCCTCTGGAAGAATTGCAAATGTCCCGGTAATTTTCTTGCTGCCAGCAACTAGACCATCATAACCTTCTGCAGACCATGTTACAGGAAGCTTAATCATTCTTTCGTCATCCAGGGTTACTTCCACTTTTTTCGGTAAGTTTATATCCTTGAAAGCTGTACCATAGTTAACTGTTATGTTGCTCAGTTGTTCAACTGATACTATTTCACTGGCACTTGTGTCAGGATTTATTTTAATGCCAGACACTTGTGATGATGTGGATACATTTTCCTTCCTTGAAAATACAGCTACCCCAGCTAATATGTTATTACCCATATCAATTTCGATTTCTCCCAACTTACTCCATTGGTGGCTAGTCTTGTAATAGCATGAATACATATTGCCTTCCTTTTCAATTTTTAACTCTGCAGGAAATGTTAGCACAGGACCTGATTTATAAGCTGTTGACCAATCTGAACTAGTACGATATGTCATTAAAATACTACCATTTGGTTGTATACGTATTATTATATTCTTTGCACCAGCACCATTGTTTTCATCGGCTGCACTGACTTTCTCCCTAAACATGACACCCGAGGCAGCACTGCTATGTGTATTTTCAAGAGATTCAATTGTTGCACTAATAGATGCTGTGCTTTCAGTACATTCAATTTCCTTATATGCATATACAAAATCATCAGTGTTACCGAATATATCAAAACCGCTGCTTGCAATAGTCAATTTACCATTATCGAAAACACTAATACCATCTGCATTGCCATATTTTTTCATTGTCCATCCGCCAAAAGCGTTTTCAACACCATCCCATGGCTGCTCAGGATCGCCTTTTATATAAATTTCTGTTGTTGTTATTTTGGTAATTCCCTTATAGTTTACATTAGTTATTATTATAGCATTACCTGTTCCAGTCGCTGTAACTTTTCCGCTATTATCTACGGTGGCCATGCTTTCATCTGCTGAAGTAAAGCTAATTTCAGCCTCATTAATATCAAATAGGGAATCATCACTCATTATTCCTTCTACCGATAGCTGGGTGGTATCTCCAATATACAGCTTATTAGAATCGGCAGTAGCAGTAACTGAATCAAGTGTATTATCAACAACATAAATTATAATGTCTTTACTGTAAACATCTTCATTTTTCTTAACATTTACAGTAATAGTCACAACACCAACCTTGCAGGCTTTGAAAAGACCATTATTATCAATAGTGGCAATGCTTTCATCACTGCTGGCATATTCAATAACATAGTCATCCGAGCTTATATGCTGATTATAGTCTGATTTTCCGTATACATTAAACTGCATTTGCTCATCTACATTTGCCCATGTTTTCTGTGCTTCCAGAAATACTTCCGATATTTCACTACCAACTATTACATGCATTTGTACAGTCTCTGATACACTGCCCTTTTCTACTACTACACTAATTAAAGCAACACCAGGGTTATTCGCTGTTACTGTTCCATTATTGTCCACAGATGCCACAGAATCATCATCACTTGAATAAGTAATAGCTGCACCTGAAAGGTTTGCTAAATAGCCGGTAACTGTCCTTGCTGTAACTTCAAGATTTGCTGTTTCTGATACATCAAGGTTTATAAAGGATTTATTAACATCGCTGCCAGATTTTCTTACGAACACTCTTCCAATATCTTCATTAACGTCACTATATTTGAATTGCTCTGTAAGTCCTATACTCTGGATGTCTATATCTTCTACCCCTAGTAAGTATGCCGGAGAATCATATTTAAGTCTATAATCGGAGTTATCTGCATCCATAAATATTGGATCGGTTGTAAGAGAATGTGAATCATACCTGTTGTTTTGCTCCATTTTCCATAACTCAAAGCTATTACATGGAGTTCCTCCACCAATATTATATACCTCATCATCGTTATAATGTAAGTTGTAATCTGAATATTTTATCTTATCGTCCTTATAATCTGAATAGAAGTAATAAATATTTTCACCTGTATTATAGGTAACATTGTTTTTGTATTCAAGGTCATAGTTTGGTTCATTAAACTGTGAACGCATTCTTGATATTATTGCTGTAGCATTGTTTGCTATTATGTTGTTTGTAAATTTATTACCAATACCTTTAGCAAATATTGTACTCGATAAGGAACCTCCTCCTGAAACGGTAAAATCACTGACAATATTTTTTTCTACAATCCACCCATCAGCTGCATCATCGAGATATATCCCATATCCGGAACCAAAGGGTACACTACTGTCATGAATATAATTGTTCCTTAAAATATTTCCCATATTTGTTCCATTTGAATATATTACACCTGTATCTTGAGAATCTGTATTTGCACGTGACACATCATTGTATTCAATAATATTACCGGAAGTATGGATAAAATCACGGTAATTATCAGTTGTTACCAGTACACCATCAAATTTTTTGCCTAAAGTCTTGCCCGACCTGGCATTTGTATCAGCGGCAATGGCAAAGCGGGTAGTATCATGGATAAGGTTGTGTGAAACCAAGTTATCACCACTCTGACGAATGTATATACCGTAACCTGCTCCAGTAATACTGCCAGTATCATAAATGTGGTTATTGACTATATTATTATTCTTGCTTACATGATAAATAGTTGCAACAGCTCCATTGTAACCTGTGACCATAATGCCTGAGCTACCTATATCATAGATCAAGTTCCCCTCAATCACATTAAATTGAGCAAAACCTTTAATATCAATAGCATTGCCACCTGTGTTATGTATTTTACAATCTTTTACTACTATATTTGATGCATTTTTCAATGAAAAAGCATTTTTACCTCTATCCGAGTTCCTGATTGTAATACCTTCAAGCACAATACTATCTACCGGGTCTTCTCCTGAATTTCCAATAAACTTAATAATATCATCATTCATAGGTGCTATTATTTCCTGATCTTCAATTGATGTTTGACGTGGCCAATAATAAAGGGTACCCGTTGAAGAATCAAGGTAAAACTCCCCAGGCTGATCAAGAAGCTCCATGGCCCCCTGTACATAATACCTTGATCCGGTATCCAAAGTATAAGTACAGCCAGAAGCCAGAGTAACCAGACTGCTTTCATAATTAATTGATGATACACGAACAGTGTCTGCAGACCAGTTGTAAGCACCTGACCACATTAAGACCTCCAGTCCAGACGGATTTGCAACTACAGGTATATCACCCTTGTCACTATCGAATACAAACTGTGATTTTGAAAGTGGATTTGCTGCAATAGCTTTGTTGTAGCCTGAATTGGGATATCTTGCTATAACGCTGCGGACTCCATTCTCATATAAGGTAGAAAATCTATTGTCACCTACATTTGTCTTATAAATACTGCCTTCATGCAACTCCCATCCAGTCACCGCAAAACCGCCGTTAATAATCGGTGTTTCGTCGTTGTAGTTCTTATATATGATTTTATATCCGTCCCTACCACTATCATCTGAATTAAATTCTAATGAAGAAGTTAAGTTATATGCACCACCTCGCAAGTAAACAGTAATATCTGAGGTCATGCCATCCGCAATTACCTGCCTTATAACATCTCGTACATATTCAATTGTAGCAAATGGTAGCTCAAAGGTACCATCATTATCATCGTCCCCATTTATAGGATCTACATAATATACATCTGAAACAGGTATCGGCTTTTCTTCTGTAGAAGGTGAAAGAGTAAATTCAATTTTATCAAAACGGCCATTGTCACTTCCATTACCAGTCACATCAACTCTGATGGTATCATTGCTTATAATGCTAATACCTGTTATTTGCTTAAAGGTATAAGTATCTGTATCTGGATTGGGTGAACCAAGATCAACATCAGCTTCCCATGTTTGTATTACAGTATCTCCAACAGTCAATTTATATATTGCTTTTCCATCATTTTCATCGAAATAGTATATTTTTGCATCATATGTGCCGTTATCACCAGTAAATGTTCCTTCGGCATAGCCAGTTTGTCCCCATGGGGGCCTTACTACAATTGTATTAGTTGGAGTGTTTTTCTCCTTACTTAGATTGCTCAAAGTCATGCTTTCTGCTTCCATAACGATCACAATCGGTTCAGGAGGAATTGATGTGCTTGTAAGCTCTATCTTATCGAGATAAGCACAGTCATTGTTTTCCGATGTTCCTTCTATTCTTATAACATCATTTACATTTATACTTACCGACATAATTTCACGCATAGTTAAAGTTTGAGCATTTATTTCAGAAGAACCTAAATTCTGGTCAGCTGTCCAACTGTCAATAACTACCCCACCTACAAGCAGCCGGAAAATTGCTTTTCCATCATTTAAATCGTAATAATGTACTTTTATATTATATTCATCTGCATCCCTGTAAACACATGCTCTACATATCCCGAACTGCCCTCAGTCAATCTTATAAGTTCCTTACCGGAAGCTGCATCATTAGAAGTTGCATTGTATCCTCCTGAAAGGGACATATCTTCTGCTTCTACAATTATAGGTTCCGTCTCTTCTTCTGGATCAGATTCTTGTTTTGAAATTATTTCAATTTTATCTACACGGGCATGGTCATTTACATTTGCTGAAATGTCCATTCTAATTTCATCATTGTTGTTTATTTCCACATCAGTTATCGATTGGGAAGTATATGAAGTAGCATCTGCATTGGGTGAGCCTGTATCATTAGAATATATAGAACCTATCCAATCTTTAACTTTAACTCCACCTATGGATAAACGATACTGTGCTGCTCCGTCATTTTCGTCGAAGTAGTATACTTTTACATCATATGTTCCGCTCACACCTGAAAAATTGATGGTTGCATATCCTGTACTACCATAGCTAGGTCTTATAACGTACAATCCTGATGCTACAGAGTTTGACTCTTTGTATAAGGTAGAGAATAATGTCATATCCTCTGCTTCAATAATTAGATCAGTTGGGGCAGGACATTTAGTTATCTCAATTTTATCAATACAGGCATAGTCACCAAGATTAGCTAAAGCAACAACTTTAATTATGTCATCTGTGTTCAGACTTACTTCCTGAATTAATTTGCTTGTTAACGTTGTTTCATCTGCATTTTCAGATCCAAGATCCTGGTCAGCCGCCCATTCGCTCACAAGATTATCACCAACATATAATTTGAAGCTGGCTTTTCCATCGTTTTCATCGAAATAATGTACTTTTATGTCATATTTACCCGGATCTCCTGCAAAAACATATTCTGCAGTTCCCGAACCTCCATGGGCAAGTTTTACACCTCCTCCACTAGAGCTTGAATCACTTTCGTAGTTTGAGTATCCAGAAAGCTGCATACTTTCCGTCTCTATTGTAATAGTTTGAGATTCTGCATAAACATTTGTGTGACCACTGAAAAGACTTGACATCATAACAAAAACTATTACAATTGCAATAATTTTTTTACAGATTTGCATAAA
>Ga0116194_1001876_pt1 | contig 11908 bp, 6 predicted proteins | sample AD_SCU001_MetaG_FD_89887 | JGI IMG/M metagenome (GOLD analysis project Ga0116194, IMG submission 89887) | Active sludge microbial communities of municipal wastewater-treating anaerobic digesters from China - AD_SCU001_MetaG | ecosystem: Engineered > Bioreactor > Anaerobic > Digestate | place...
AATTCTCTAAACGTGGGGTATACCGATGCTCGAAAAAGTAGGGTGAAAAACATGCAAAAATTCCGAAAAGTTGAACCCATTTAACATGTATCCGGCGAGTTGTCTCATAGGTAGTCAAGTGTCTGCGTTGTGTCGGATCGTGACCGTTCGTTCGGGTATGAAACTGCGAACTGGTACCACCTATCGCCCACCCGTATGCGACCGTTGAAATGATAGACCAAATGTACCCAACGTAGTGTAAAGATCCTTTGGGTACTTTGGTGTATACGATAGACGCTATAGACGCAATGATCGCTCAAAATCGGGCGGAAGCGATTATCCGTTTTTCGCAATTCATTGCGTCTATATAGGCACTGCTGTATGATACGTATGGCATCATTACGACTTGTATGGTATCTTATGGCAATAGGATACGGAACTGAACCCGCCAAATTTCAGTTCCGTATCAGTATCAGAATAATAGTTGCAAAGGTTATACGCTTCATGGTTTCGTCTCAGATGGGGGTTGACGGGGCGTTGTACGCCTCGCACACCCCGCAACAGGTCCTCGGGTCGCTGTATAATCGTCGAACGGTCGATGGCAGGTTTCCTCGCTGTCGGTAGTTACCGCTCCAGCGTATCTACAAGCCTTCCGGACGCATCGTAGAGCGACGCAACATCGCCGTCATTATTCCAGATCGGGCTGCCGCTTCCCCAATATAACTCCGTCGCGGTATTGGTGCCCTTACCAGTATGTAATACGACAGTACTTCCCGGACTCAACGTGAATGACCCGAAAGTATAGGTGTGTTTGTTCCCATCATCGACCATCTTCCATCCCGATAGAGAGACAGATGAAGATCCCGTATTTCGGATCTTTACCCACTCGTCCTTGAGGTTCAAGTCTGAGACGGTAACCGATGACGATACGCTTCCCGTAGCAGTGGTTCGAACTGCAGTTGGCGCTACGGTTGGAGCGGTGGTTACTGCTGTGGTCCACATTGTGGTCGGTACAGTCACCGTTGTGTAGGGAGACGTTCCCGCAATCTGCGTCTTAATCGTATACGCGACACCGTCACTCGTGATGATGATGTGTCCATGCGTATCTGTCCGGTATATTGTCGAGCCGGTGTTCTGCAGCGCTGAAAGAGTTTCAGTGGTTGGGTGTCCGTAACTGTTGCCGGAGCCGACTTGAATGATGCTGACTTCCGGACTTACCCGCGAGAGGAACTGTGAGCTCGACGAGTACCTGCTTCCGTGGTGGCCGACCTTGAGGATATCGCTGTCGAGATCAGTATTTGCGGATATCATGTTCTTTTCAGCTTCAACCCCAGCATCACCGGTCAAGAGAAACGAAACCTGACCATGTGTCAGTTTGAGTACTACGGAATCTTCGTTCAGATCGTCGAGCAAGACCGAGCCGGGATTCAACACTTGAATTGAGAGTGCAGGGTCAAGGGTGACAGACTGTCCACGCCCTGCCACAGTGAATGGAATGTTCTTCTGCTCGATGAGTATTAGCATGTTCTCATACGTCTGTGAGGTATGCGGATTTCCACTGTCGACGAATCGCCCGACCGGGAACGTATTTAGGACCGATGCCATTCCTCCGATGTGATCGGTGTGGGCATGCGTAGCGACTACCACGTCCAGTTTTGCAACGCCTTGATCTTTGAGATAGGAGACGACACGGTTCCCCATGTTTGACTCCCCGGCATCGATGAGCATATTCTTCCCGTTGAGCTGGATCAAGATCGAGTCGCCTTGCCCGACATCAAGAAAGTGAACTGTGAGATCTCCACCACTGACAGGGCGGGAGGTTGCCGTCGGGCTTTGCGTCACTGTGGTGGTAGCTGTAGTTTGTACGGGCGTTACTGCTGAGGTGACTGTTGGTGATACTGTTGGCGATTGTGTCGGGGCAGCAGTCGGATCTGGACTTACGTCTCGTGAAGAAGCGCATCCCGATATCCCGACGAAGAGTAGTAGACATGCAAGGACGACAACGAATTTTAGGACGCGTGATTTTTCAGGGAACGTAATATCACCTATTTATATTGGTGATATAGTTGAACTCAACTACCTAATCTTTTTCCGATTATATCAATACAGTCACTTCTGCTTCCACATTAAGTGGATGCTACCAGTTTTACTGCACAATAAACCTTTAAACTCCTTCGCACCGGATAGAAATTCAGACACTAATTCTTCATTATTCTCAAAATATCCATCATGAACCTGTATCGTACAATTATCAATACTAACGTTTTTGCCAAGAATTTGATACACCGTTTTCAAGCCGTTTATCTCAAAGTATCCTCCATTCTTAACAGATTCAACAAATTTTCGTTCATCAACATTAGAGAAATTCAATTGAATCGGGGGCAACTTGACTAATTCTCCATTTATCAATTTCTTCACTATCTTCACGTTTAGATAGTCTTCGTCGGGTATATCTTCGAATTTTGGGAATTTAATCTTAAAGCATTTTTGGATTTCAAACAGATCTGAGTACAGTTCGTATAAATAACGGATTGCTTCAGTAAACTCATCCCGAATCGCGATTTGGGAAAATGGGATAACTAGTGGTTGCTCCAAAAAATCAACAAAGATTTGTAATTCATCAGACTTTATCCAGTCCGCAAAAAAACCATAGACATCGTATCCCTGAGCAACAGTGTCTGGATGATGGAGTTTAATGCCTATTTGCCATCGACGTTTGTTTTCCTTATTAATGTATATCCTTAGCACGAATCCCGGGGGGGTTAACTCAATTTCTGCTGCGTATTTTGAAAGATAGTGATTTCCTTTAACATTGTGGTAACATCTGTCGGAATGCGATAGAATTAATTCAGCAGAGACTCTTTTTTGTGGCGTACTCTTTATTTGGATTGAGATCTGATCAGATCTTTTCGTTTCGATCAGATCCATCTGTCCAACACGACTTTTGAATCTTAACTTTCCTTGTTTGGATGATAATTCACATTCTCCAAAATCTCTTCCTGTGACAATCCTATCAATCTTTTCCATCTCTGTAGAGTGCTCTTTTGGAATGCAATATGTAATGCTCCCGAGAATCTTTACCGAATCATCTAATGGGGTAATGGATTTTAACGCAAACTTTCCATTTTCAAGAGCGAATCTAGGCTTAACACCTTTTCCTTCGATTGCTTTCTCGATTGCGTCGACAGGAATGTACCCATATTGTGCATCTGTCAAAAGGTTTTTTTCGACAACTCGAGATATCTTATTGATTGCTTTTTGAGCCGTTAAATCAATATATTGAATCGAATACTTTTCTTCAAGGTGCCGTCTTTTATGTAATGGCATGTGAGGAGCGATTAAAAACCAATCCCGCTTACCCGGACCTAGCCTTTCAAAGATATCATCGAGAGTAAATTTCACATTGCTATCCTCTAAGGAGTATCCAATAAATAAAACGGATTTTTCTGACATTAATGATCTAATTTTATTCCAAACCAAATTTTCCCGATCCTGCTGATAGAATTTCGTATAGTCAGAATTTGTAATAAGCATCGTTTCTGGATAAATTACATCTCCGTGTACTTTGTACAGTGTAACACATCCCTGCTTTGGATAGGCAGTAACATCAGCATCTTTGACCACTTTATAATGTCTATTTTCATAGGCATGCTCAAAGCAAAGGTCATAGTTTGTAGTAATGACATGAGATATTTGGGGGATCTCAGACATTAACTTATGATAATGCAAGTTACTCGGTTCTTGACTAAATATACGGACTAGTATCTCCTCTAGTCTCGCCCTAGAATATAACTGAACGAACTCTTCTGCGACAGTGCTTAATTCGGTCTTATTCTCTACGTTCCTCGCATCCTCTTCTTTTATCTCTTGTTTAATAAGTCTGACCAGATCGGATCCTGATGGAAACCCAGCAATCATTGAAACACCTGATCCAACCCATAAAATAACCTCCCCACGCCGAATTTGTTCAAGTAGTTTGGAAAAAGGTGATTTTGACATTCAGTTAGTTTATTCAAAAGAGCTTCTATTAAATATTGTCATAGGTTTTCGAAATTAGATGTGTACCGGTTGATCTTTAGTTCATTCTCCCAGTGACACCATCAATCCACCTATATCGTCCACGTTCGTATCATGATAATAACCGATCTTCACAATATGGGAATTATAACCGCAACATACGACACGAACAGCATGAGGGGAAGAAGCCGAATTATTAAACTCAATGTTGAACCCCAAGATATTATCGTGGCATTGGCGAATTCCGATACGAAGTATGATTATTCCAAAGTATTAACAAAAGACCTGTAATTCCTGTATTTCTTCAATTATATTCAGATGAAGGGTATTAGGGATGATACGCTCCCCGATCCCATTACTCGCTCTCAAACTCGGCGGGTTTGATCTTGAGAACATTGCAGTTCTCTCGTATCGCCCGCTGGAGGTTATCGTCAAACCCTTTCTTATCCTCCGCTACGATTTCGATCCGGATCTTGACTTGCGTATCCGGCCGCGACGCAAACTGTGCGATAACTTCATCCACGATCTGGCTGAATTCTATCTTCACCTTAATCGGATCGAGCTCAGTATACCCGTAGAACCGGTTCTTTGGTGGAACAGTCCCGTCGTTTTTCTGTGAAGTACCTGTGGTGATCTTCCATTGAGTATCCGGGGTCGATGTACTGTCATCTCCTGTCTTACCATCGTCCGCATCGCTTCTGTCGGTGCCTGTTGCGTTTTGTGTATCGGGCAGCTTGATGCTCTCCGCATACGCTGCCGCGACTGAAGGCTCGATCAGAAGAAGCGAATCATCGACGATGACCGATCCTCGCCGTCTCCCAAAACTGAATTCAACGTACTTCGCACCTTCTCTTCCTGCCGAAAGGCCGAAATAATCCGTCGTGCCGGCCCCAGCCTCGATCGTCCGTTTCAGGACGTCTTTATTCAGAAGACGTGGGAGATAGAGGTACCGGCACGTACTTTCCCAAAACTCGCCTGCTGTCATCTCAACATTGTAGTCCGTCCAGAACCAGCGTTTAAGTTGGTTGGAGAGATGGATTGGTGACCACTCGGCGATAAGAGCTTCATTCTCTTTAAGAACCCGCTCGATCTCATCGATCGGTCGTTCTGCACCGGGATTGATGCTATAATTCTCCCATGTGATATCCGATGCGATCCGCCCACCACTGATCTCCTGTACCGGCACAAGAAGCCAGCGGTAGGTCTCCCGGATCGTCCTCGTCACCGTCCGGCGAGCCGTATCAAGGTTGCTATCCGCATTCTTTGCCATTAGGTTGTCGAGTACGATCCGGTTATCTCGGTAGTCATCGACGATCGACTTCCACGCGAGCATTGAGCGGACATGATCCGTGAGCAAGCGGACGTTTTCGGCATCGGCGGCGAGGAAGATGAGACGGTTCTGTCGATGCCGGGGCTGATCACCCCGATTCTTAAGATATTCAGCGGCACAAACGGTCGCTATCTGAACATCGTTCTTCCCGGAGTATGCATGCGGTGGGAGGACGATGAGACGAAGGGCAGAATCGTCGGGAATGTCGCCACTCGGAGTAAAGATGTGAATACCGTCGAAAATCCCCTTGGGGTAAGCTTTCTTCACGCCATCTGCGATTGCCGGGATAACATCGTCTTTTTCATTGAAACGTTTCTTTCGTTCTTCCATCTCACGCCTGAGATTGGGGCGGGTGTCGAACCAGTAACGGTTGTCTGCACTGTTCAGATAGTATAGGCGATCGGAGAGACGACGGAGAGCGTCGCGGAAGATGCTCGTCTGCTGTCCGGGCTGGATGCTCCCGAGCAGGATCCGTTCTTGCTCGATCCCCTGCATCATGCGGTTGGGAGTACCCGGGGCACTGCCGAGGAAGACTGTCCTCGCTACCCGACGGCAGGCCTGCACGCTTCCGAACCGGGTGTCACGGCTCTCGATCTCCGTAGTCTCTGCACGGTCACCATCGATGTCACGTTCGACGACAGGGTCCCAACCCTGTGGGAGATAGTAAATCGCCTCGTTACGGGTATCACCATCGTACAGAGGGAGGTTACCGGGCATGATCAGGTAATCGTTGTTACCGTCTTTCCAGAGACGGTGGATCACCTTTGCCATCAGTTTCAGAACACCGCGGGTACGCTGGAAGTTCTCAAGCGATGACCAGTCCTCATACAAGCGGTCGAAGATCTCAGGGTGTATCGGGTAGGCGTTGATGAGTCGCTGATAGTAACGGCTCTCCTGCGTCTCCCGCGGGAACTCCACTCCCGACATGATGTAGAGGTCAGCAAACGAGCGACAAACCGACTCCACGGCGGCTGTTTTTGTGATCTCGGCGAAAAGTCGTCTCCGGACGATCTCAAATGCCTCTTCCGCAGCGACTGGTTTCCACAACGCCTGCACGCGGGCGAAATAGTGCTCGAGGGTACGAAGTGCGGCGACACCACGCCGGCTTCCGGCCTCTTGGTCCGACTCCGGGAGGGATGCAAGCAGGACGGCGTTCGGCACGGCTTTCAATGCCTCGGTGAGGGCCTGCATGAAGGTGATGTTGGAGTCGTAGGTTCCGCCGGCAAGCCGGGTCTTTTCGTCGAACTGTCGGATATAGGCGACAAGTTCATCCATCAGGATGACGCAGGGTGCGTATCGGGCAATAAGACGGGCGAGCGTATCTTTGCCCGGAGAGGTACCAGACTCGTCCGCCCCGCGGATTAGTGCGTAAGCCTCTTCGCCACCGAGCTGCCAAGCGAGGTCACCCCACATGGTGTGCACCTTGACGTTCCCCCTCTGGTCTGGCATGTTCGGCGAAAGTTTGGTGCCGTCGATGACGACGACCCGGGCCTTTGGCAGATCGATGACGCCGGTGGCATCAAGGATTGGAGGGATGCCCTGCAGATCGGCAACCGGGACGGTACCGCGGGCGAGGTGGTAGACAGCAAGCATGGTGTGCGTCTTACCGCCACCAAACGCGGTCTGGAGCTGGATCACCGGGTCTCCGCCCTGCCCGGTGATCCGTTTCACCACGGAGTCGAGGAGGAGGCGCATGCCCTCGGTAATGTATGTACGTCTGAAGAAGAGTACGGGATCGCGGTACTCGGGACTTGCGGTACCATCATGTACGCGAGAGAGGTCGGCTGCAAACTCTGCCTGCTGGAAGGTGCCTTTTAGAACATCTTCGTGCGGGACGGCGATCTCCCGCCATGGTCTCAATGTCGTCATAGTTTACCCCACATAAGAATCAAGTCTCCTTTGAGGCTGGGTTGCCATCGCGACGGGCGTCTGTGCCTCGACGGCTCCCCACGATGTGATCAACTCGTTGTACGGGCGAGCATCTTCGGCCCAACCTTTGCGCTCGCAGAGAGTATAGAGCCGGTAGGCGAGCTGCCGGATCGCCGCTGCCCGTCCGGGCATACGGGCGAGGAGTGCGGCGGCTGTGGCATCACCACCCCCACACTGGTGAACACGGAGGAGGTGGTGAAGTGCCTCCCAGACGGGTGTCCGGCTGTCGGTCTCCGGCGACCAATCATCGGGATACTCGGACCATTTCAGAAGCCTGACCCTCCCGGCACCAGCTTCTACGACGCCGGCATCCCGAACGCCGTCGACGGTCGTGCCTCGAGCACGGGCGAGTACGTCGGCCTCACCGAACTTTCCGTCCTTCCAGCCGTTTTCTTCGAACCAGCCGAGACAGAATCGTGTATCGGCGTCGACGTCGCCACTGTCGTCCGAGAAGTACTCGTCTAGTTCGCGGTTGATGAGGACAAGGGCATCATGAACCGACATCGGTGTGCCATCTGCCTCAAGAACGGCGGAGTACTGCGAGAAGACCCCCATCCCCGGCCCGATCGAGGCTTGAGCTAAGTCGACGGGAGCGATCGAGGAGGCGGTCATCTCGTCGAGCGCCTCAGGGATCGCCCGCTTGAGTTCGCGGAGGAACTCTTTGCGGGAGACGGCAGGAGCGACGGGATCGCGCCGGCGGCAGACGAGGACGATGGATGAGGCAAGGGCGTTGGCATCCCTTCCCGCCATCCTGTTACCAAGTTCGGTACGCATCGGCCATGTGCCAGTGACGGCAAAGCCAGCCCTCAGCACCGCTTCAAGGAAGGACTCCCAGCCGTTGGAGGCAGTCTCCACTCCCTTTGTCTCCGACTGCTTGAAGGCATAATAGATCGTGACCGGGAAGGCCGGGTGCGCCTGTTCGGCGAGACAGCGCATAGCTTCAGTCATCCCAGCCATGAAGAAGGTCTCGGCCGCCTCCGCTGAACCGTGGCGGTAAGGTGTCGCCACGAGTTCCATTGCCTTCGGTACTGCCATTGTGGCAAAGATGGAGGGCAGAACCGTCCTTAACGAACGGCGGAGCCAGACGTAAAAGAAATCAGAGAGATCGGAGTAGCAGATGTTATCATAATAGGGAGGATCTGTCGAAACCACATTATTTTGGGATATCGTTTGATTTGAGGCATCTGATTGGAGGCAATATCCGCGATTATTGCAGGGGAAACGGTCGATTACCTTCGATAGCGTGTTTAGGCTAACACCATAATCTCCTGCAGCGTCTGCAAACAAATTTGGTTCGGCAAAATCCCAGACCATGGGTATTGCTTGTCGACCGAAGAGGTTGCGAACCTGAGTTTTCGACACCTCCCATCTACATAGCGCATTACAAATATCGCTGAGACGACTCACTCCTAACCCCAGATACACTGACACAGCATCTGCATATGCCGCCGCCCCGTCGCCTCCCGCCTCCAGCCCCCGGGCATCATCGGGCACCCCAGCGGCGATGGTGTCATGAAACACCTGTGCCCGGGCCTCGTCCACAAGATCAGAGAAGGTCGTGAGGGCAACAAGTTGGCGGGGGGTGAAGAGACTGCCATAACAAGTCATCCCATAATTTGGCGTCTTGAAATCTCGTGGATTATTAGGTAGGGGCATATCTGGACACCAAGTTGGCTGAGCAGAGTTAGCAGCGCCTTCCATTCCTTCGGTCGGGGAGATATACACACGCCCACGCCTGCCTTCTGCCACCACCGCCATCAACCGTTCACCTATCCGCCCGGCTTTCCCCTCTGCACGGATGTACTTGAAGTCTATCGGAGCGCCCGACATCACGCAGACGCCGCCCTGCCGGGATACCGTCCCCTCCAGTTCTGGCTCACCGTTCATCCGAACGGCGAAGTCGTAGCCGCTCCCGGCCGGCCGGATCACAGGCTCCACCCAGACCTCTTTACCCTTTTTTGTCGATAGAGAGAACTTAGAAGTGAGTGGCACCTCTACATCCTTGTACGCTGGATTCGGACTTTTGACCGTCCGCGCCCATAACCACGCGATCACCGTCAGGTCCTCGCCGACGTACTCCTTCAGATCCGGTCGTTCCTTTGCCATCTCTGCGGTAATGTGCACCTTTGGGTACAGATGGCCGATCCGCTTCTCCGCCTCATCGCGCACCCACTGTCCATAATACCGGATATCCTCGGCGAGCCCCGCCGCTCCCTTCCACTCGGTACCGACTCGCTTCTGTTTCCTGCTCTCCGGGTTCACCGGCGGCCTGCCTGCAAACTTCGGCGGAATTTCGATCATCGCCTTGTTGATCAACACCGCCACCGGGTTCAGGTCAGATGCCCACGCCTCGAGGCCGAGCCGCTGTGCCTCAAGCGGAATCGCCCCGCCGCCCGCAAACGGGTCGTGAAATGCCGGTAACTTGCCCGGGTCGAAGAGTTCCTTCGCCTGCGGGTGGTTCTTATTTAAGGCGCAAGTCTCTCGCCAACTCTTCTGGATCTCTTTTCTCGCCTCCCCGAGTACCGTCTCGTCTGTGGTGTTCTCCCATTGGACGAGCTTCTTCACCAGTTCAAAGAGTCGTTTCCTCTCTGCCTCGGCCTTCTCCTTGTTCACACCCCGGCCGAGTTCCCGCTCGTAGCCGGGGTCGTTCACGAGCTGGGCGAAAAGCACCGCCCGCGCCGTTGCCAGAGGCTTTCTCGACCACCAGAGGTGGAGAGTCGAAGGATGGCCGTGGCGGATCGACTTTTCCCGCACCGATGCAACGTTAATCTCGTCCAGCGGCAATGCAACTTCAATCAGTTTCTTTGGTATCTTGACTGTGTCCATGGTATCCCTGTATCATTGCGGCTGTTCTGCTCGGCCGAGGACCGACGTTAGGTCGAGGTTCACACTTGCAACGGCCCAATCGGGTTCGTGTTTGAACGGGTTTCTAATGTAGAACGGTCCTTCATACGCCTCGCCATCGACCAGTACAACGGCGAGCACGAACTTGTCTGCCTGATTGAGACCGTAGAGGATCTCATTGCGTGATACGGTAATGGTCGTCTGACCTTTCGCACGGCCTTTCACCTCGATATGGCGGGTTGTTGGCGCAGCTCCGTTTCCACCCGGCAGGATGGAAGTGACATCCCAACCGCACTTCTCGGCTGATACGTCAATCACTTCGTGGCCGAGGGCACGCTCAGTGTCCATCACCACCCGCATCGCTACCGCCTCGACATGCTTCCGGGCTGCAACATCAACACCTGCCTCATCACCCCGGCGTGTTGCAAGCAGTCCGGCCGGTATCACCAACGCACCACCAGCAATCACCGGTGTCGCCGAGATGATGTGTCGCATCGCCGCCAGTTCGCGTTTCCGTCGCTCCAACCGCACCGTGAGATCATCCACCGTCCGGCGGGCGTTCTCAAGGTTCATCCGCACTTCCTTTCCAGCCCGCTGGTCGTCCTGCAGTTTGAGGTACCGGTCGGACCAGAAGTTGATCTCTTTGACCAACCGCGCCTGCACCGCTGCGAGTGTCCGGTCGGCTGTCCGCTCCCGCCGTTCTTTCACCTCGGTATAGTGCTCTGGCACGATCCGCTCAGTCGCATGGGCGAGTGCCGACCGTTCGAGCCCAGTGTTTACCCACGGTGAAGTGAGGATGTCATTGATCAGTTCTCGCTCATCCTCACTAATCGGCTGAAGGTCGAGATGAGGTGCCCATCCTGCGTTCTCAGCCATTCCATCGGCATCAATTGCTACGAACTGCATCCGCCGCGAGACTGTGCGGTTCTCATCGTTTCCGTCCCGTATCGAATGGTCGATGATGAAGAGCACTCGCGGCGTCACACCGGGATCGTTCGGATCGACCAGCACCGTTCCCTGCCGGAGCTTCGCCCGGTGCGTCTCGAGCACAAGATCGGTTACCGCCTGCATGAGTGGGTGCCCGGGATGAATCATCTCCGCCATTGGCGACCCTACACGGTCCAGCAGTCGGACGTACTGTTTCTCAAAGCAGATACGCTCATAACGGTCCAGTACAGGTTGTCTATACCGGCGGTCCCGTCCTGAGATCTGCCGATCACGCTCGCGAATCGGTGCCGGAACATGCGTGATCTCCCACCGTCCGGGCTCTCGTGATCGCAGTTTGCCCCCATACTCTTCGAATGCCTTGGTGAAGAACGCCCGGATGAAATACGGCTGAAGCTTTCTTGCTTCGGCCTTCTCCATCTCGGCTTTGATGGCAAACAGTTGGCGCTCATCCATTACCTCTTCACAGAGAGCATTCTGTTGCATGAGTGCCCGCAGGTGCTCAGTATCAAGTGCACCCTCGACCCGCTGCAGGAGTTTCGCTCTCACATCGGGATCGTCACCATAGCGGATTGCTTCGATCAGAAGGTCACGTAGGCTGCGTTCGTCGAAGACCTCGCCGAGGATATCAAAGACCCGGCCGCCAAGTGCCTGTCGCTCGATGTCCAGTTTCGAGAGCAGCCGCTGGAAGACATCGCCCTCCCGCGTCTCGGTCGCCACCAGATTCCAGAGACGGCAGACCTCGGTCTGTCCGATACGATGGATCCGGCCAAACCGTTGCTCTAGCCGGTTGGGATTCCACGGCAGGTCGTAATTGACCATGAGGTGAGCGTTCTGAAGGTTCACACCTTCACCAGCAGCATC
>Ga0116194_1001885_pt1 | contig 11865 bp, 8 predicted proteins | sample AD_SCU001_MetaG_FD_89887 | JGI IMG/M metagenome (GOLD analysis project Ga0116194, IMG submission 89887) | Active sludge microbial communities of municipal wastewater-treating anaerobic digesters from China - AD_SCU001_MetaG | ecosystem: Engineered > Bioreactor > Anaerobic > Digestate | place...
CACCTGGACCAGGGCTTCGTTTCCGTTGTAGAGCCAGGGAGCAGTATGGTAGGGTTGTGTCAGGGGGAGGTATCCAAGCGTACTTAACTGCGTATTCATGATGCCGTTGTTGTAAGGGCCTTGTAGAAAGGCCCGGGCCAGCAGCAGCTGGTCGATCTGCACCCTTACTTCGGGTTGGTGGAACCCCTGGGTCAGGATTAATCCGTTGGCTGCGCCCTGGGAGGTTATTGGTTCACCAAGAGAGAACGCTATCCAATGGCTTCCGAGCTGCACACTGGAGCCTGATGTTCCAAACAGTTGCCTTTCAATGCTTTGGCCTGATGTCAGGTGCACAAGACACAATAATCCAATAAGGGGTATAAGGCGTCGCATATCTAATATCATTATGGAAGGCAGGAAGATCGCGAGATTCTGTATAAAATACTTGCCATAAATATAACAAGAATATTATTTATAAATAACATAAATGTAATCTATGTATTTTACCTGGAAAAACCGCCAGAATGTCTGGTCATGCAATTCACTTATCATGAAGACAGCACTTTATCAATAAGACATGCACCCTTCACCCGTCATGTGTATCTTTGTATGAAATAACTTTCCTATGATACGTTCCATGACAGGATTTGGACGGGCGGAATGCCTGGCTGCAAACCGCAAAATCCTGATCGAGATCCGCTGCCTCAACAGCAAGCAGCTGGACTTGTCGGTCCGCTTGCCTTACCTGCTTCGCGAATACGAACAAGCTATACGTACTGAGGTGTCAACTGCCCTGGTACGGGGAAAGGTGGAGGTCTTTGTTTCCCAGGAAACCACGGCAGCCGAAGACACGGCTTCTATCAACACCGCTCTCCTCAGGAAATACCATGCTGAGATGACGACCCTCATCGCGGAATTGGGACTGACGCCCCCACCTGATCCGCTGACAACCCTGCTCCGCTTTCCGGACGTATTCAAACCCGAGCGGGATTCACTTCCGGAAGATGAATGGCTCAAGGTTCAGCAGGCCCTAAAAGAGGCCATCACTGCCGTGGACCATTTCCGGCTTCAGGAAGGACAAGGCCTGTCCTCTGATCTGCAATACCGCACCGGACTTATCCTTCAGTACCTTCAGGAAACCGAACCATTTGAAGCTGAGCGGATACAAACTATCCGTCAACGTATCCTGCGTAACCTGGATGAATCCCTCAAAAACATGTTGCCAGATCAGAACAGGTTTGAGCAGGAGATGATCTATTATCTTGAACGTTTGGATGTTACAGAAGAAAAGACGCGACTGAAACAGCATTGTCAGTATTTCCTGACAACCCTGGAATCAGAAGCCTGGCCTGGTAAAAAACTGGGCTTCATTGCGCAGGAAATGGGGCGGGAAATCAATACCCTGGGCTCCAAAGCCAATGAGATGGAGATACAGCGAAGGGTGGTTATGATGAAAGATGAGCTGGAAAAGATGAAGGAACAGCTGTTCAACGTTCTATAAATCTGTCTAAGTATGAGACTAGAGGATAAAGGAAAGCTGATTATTCTCTCCGCACCCTCTGGGGCCGGAAAGAGCACCCTTGTCCGTGCCGTCATGGCACACTTTCCTGATCTTGTCTTCTCAGTATCAGCATGTAACCGATCGCCTCGGGTGGGTGAAACGGATGGGCATCACTATTTCTTCCTGAGTACGGAGGCCTTCCTGGAGCACATAAGACAGGATGACTTCCTAGAATGGGAAGAAGTCTATCCGGGGCGTTATTACGGCACATTGAAATCTTTTGTTGAGGATAACCTAAGTCAGGGCAATGATGTCATCTTCGATGTAGATGTGAAGGGCGGCCTGAAAATCAAACAGTATTACGGGATGCAAGCCCTGGCCTTGTTCATTATGCCCCCTTCCCTGGAGGTGCTGGAATCCCGGCTGAGAAAACGTTCCACAGAGGATGACAACAGCCTGAAAGTCAGGCTGGGGAAAGCAATGGAAGAGATGGCCCATGCTGCAGCCTTCGACAGGGTGATCGTCAATGATGACCTGGAGGTGGCGATAAACCGGGTATTGACAGAAGTAACACAGTTCCTCTCTACCTAATTTTCAACAAATGGCTGCAAACATCAGGACCGGTTTATTCTTTGGCTCTTTCAACCCAATCCACACAGGACATATGATCCTGGCTCACTACTTTACGGAATTTACGGATATTCAGGAGGTATGGTTTGTAGTATCCCCGCATAATCCACTGAAAATGAAGCAGACCCTGCTTCCGGACCACCACCGGCTTGCCCTGGTTAAGGAAGCCATACAGGATGATGCGCGGTTCAAGGCCTGTGACATCGAGTTCCATATGCCGCAACCTTCCTATACCGTGCATACCCTGGCTTATCTGCAGGAAAAATATCCGTCAAGGTCCTTCGTATTGCTGATGGGCTCCGATATCCTTCCCAGTTTTCACAAGTGGAAGAACTACACTCATATTCTGGAAAACTATTTATTATATGTATATCCCAGGCCAGGGAAGTGGGAGAATCCATATACCGGTCATCCTCACATACATATCATTGAAAATGTACCCCAGATAGAGATATCATCTACCTTTATAAGAGAAGCAATACAATCGGGTAAAGATGTGAAATACCTGGTCCCTGACCCAGTGTACAACTACATCCGGGAGATGCATTTCTATAAATAAGGAAATATGGATCAGGCTTTGCGGGCTTCCAGTACCTCTTCGTAGCCCTCAATAATATCTCCCACCTTGATATCATTGAAGTTCACGATGTTCAGTCCGCACTCAAATCCGGTAGCAACCTCCTTCACATCATCCTTGAAACGTTTAAGCGACCCAAGTGTACCGGAATAAACGACAATACCATCGCGGATGAGGCGCACCCTGTGCTGACGGTTAATTTTTCCATCCAGCACATAGCAACCTGCAACCGTACCCACCTTGGTGATCTTGAACACGTCACGAACCTCGAGGTTGGCAGTGATCTTCTCCACCATCTTGGGCGTAAGCATCCCTGCGATTGCTTCCTTGATCTCGTTAACGGCATCGTAGATGACGGAATACAGGCGGATATCGATTTGCTCCTGCTCTGCCAGCCGGCGTGACTGTAGTGAAGGACGTACCTGGAAGGCCACGATGATGGCGTTGGACGCGGAAGCCAGCAGGATATCAGATTCAGTGACCTGTCCGACATCCTTATGAATGACATTAACCTGCACCTCTTTGGTGGAGCATTTCAGCAATTCATCCGTGAGGGCTTCTACGGAGCCGTCCACATCACCCTTGACGATGACATTGAGTTCTTTGAAGTCTCCGATGGCGATACGTCTTCCGATCTCATCCAGGGTGATATGCTTGCGGGTTCTCAGTCCCTGTTCACGCTGCAATTGCTGGCGTTTCAGGGCGATGGACTTGGCTTCTTTTTCATCCGGTTTCACCATGAAGGTATCACCAGCCTGGGGAGCGCCTGCAAGACCAAGTACCAGCACTGGGCTGGCCGGCCCGGCCTCCTTGACAGGTTTGTTCCGTTCATTGTACATGGCTTTAACACGCCCGTAATGCGATCCTGCCAGGACGACATCTCCGACACGCATCGTTCCGTTCTGTACCAGCATCTTGGCAACAAAGCCCCTTCCCTTGTCCAGGGAAGATTCGATCACTGTTCCCACGGCCGGACGATTGGGATTGGCTTTCAGATCAAGCAACTCAGCTTCCAGCAACACTTTTTCCAAAAGCAGGTCGATATTGAGGCCTGCTTTGGCTGAGATTTCCTGGACCTGGTATTTACCGCCCCAGTCTTCCACGAGGATATTGATGTTTGCGAGCTGTTCCCTGATCTTCTCAGGGTTAGCGTTGGCTTTATCAATTTTGTTAATCGCGATCACGATGCTGACGCCGGCTGCTTTGGCATGGTTGATGGCCTCAATCGTCTGGGGCATCACCGCATCATCCGCCGCCACAATGATGATGGCGACGTCCGTAACCTTGGCACCGCGGGCACGCATGGCAGTAAAGGCCTGGTGACCAGGTGTGTCGAGGAATGTGATCTTGCGTCCGTCTTCCAGCTGGAACTCATAGGCACCGATATGCTGGGTAATACCTCCCGCTTCACCTGCCACCACATTAGCATGCCGGATATGGTCAAGGAGTTTGGTTTTCCCGTGGTCGACATGCCCCATGACCGTTACAATCGGATGCCTTGGCATCAGATCTGCAGGGTCATCCACTACGTCCTCAAAGGATTCGGCTTCATCAGGTTTCAGGAACTCCACCTCATAGCCAAACTCATCCGCTACCACCTGGATGGTTTCAGCATCCAGACGCTGGTTGATAGAAACAAACAGTCCCATCTCCATGCACTTCGCGATGACATCGGTGGGTGAAACATCCATCATGGCAGCCAATTCACTCACCGAAACAAACTCAGTGACCTGTATTTTCTGACCCATATTGCCCTCCATTCCTTCAGCATCCACTTCCTCTGCCTTGCGTTTCTTGTGGCGCATGGCTTTGGGTTTCCCCTTGGAGGTCAGGTTAGCCAGGGTTTCCTTGATCTGGCGCTGGATTTCTTCATCCGTCAGCTCCGGTCGGCGTTCATCCTTGCGGGGTGCATGTTTGCGGTCACGTGCCGGTGCTTTTTTATCCTTATCCTTTGCTTTGGCCTCTGCCGGTTTCTCCGTTTCAGCCGTGGCTGGCTTCTTGATACGCTTGCGCTTCTTTTTGGCTTTCAGTTTATCATCTGATGATGAGGCGACGGGCTTACGCTCCTTCTTTGCCAGCTCTTCCAGGTTCATTGTACCCAGAATTGTGGGCCCACTGAGGCTGACGTATTCAGTTTTCAGGAAGTTTTCCGCTTCCGCAGGCAATTGAGGTTTTACCTCTTCGGGCAAAACAGGGATTTCCGGTTCAATGGGAGCAGGTGCTTCTTCTGCTGTCGGTTCCGGATCCTTTTCCTGTTCAATTGCTGGAATATCAGGTGATTCAGCAAGGGGTACCTCTACATGCTCAGGCTTGCTTTCTTCTCTGGCTTCTACTGTCTCCTCCGGAACATCGGCAGGAGGTAGGGTTTCTGAAGCTTCCTTCGCAGGCTGATCCTCCTTGCCCCTGGCAGCCGGTTTCTTTTTGCCACCTTTCTTACGCCCTGATTCCAGGGAACCAACATCAATGGTACCCAATACCTTGACACCCAGGTCAGCAAGGCCTTTTTCGGCTGGTGTTGCCTCGGCAACAGGTTCTTCAGCATGATGGTCAGGAGCTGTCTCTGCGCTTACTTCTTCCTGCGCAGGTGCCTGATGCTCTATGACAGGCTCCGGTGCCGGTATTTCAACCGGTTCGGGTGCTGCAGGTGCCGGCGCCGGTGCCTCAGCCTTCACGGCTTCTTCTGCTTTCGGCTGGGGAGGCGGTGTCTCCTTTTCCTTCCGGACTTTGCGCTTGTCCGTGTCCATGCCACCGAGGCTGACCTGCTTAATAATCAGATCTTCCTGATCTTCATCTTCATCCAGGAGCTTACGCGGACGGCTGTCTTCAATCGTCAGGGTCTCATGTTGTGTGTAGCTCAGCCCTTTCTTCTTGGCTTCCTCCTTGACCTTCTGGTCAGAGTGAAAAGCTTCCACAAGGAGGTCATATACCTCCGGGGGCAGCTTGGTATTCGGGCTGCTTTCTATCTGGACCCCTTTCTTGTGAAGAAACTCCACAATGGTATTGATCCCGACATTAAAGTCCCGGGCTGCCTTGCTTAACCTGACAATTTCATTTTTCTTTTTCAACAATGACATACAATCAAGGATCAGTCCTAATTCCGCTAAAAGCGGGCTAAAAGTACGATAAATAATCAAGTCTGCTCCCCTGCGCTGCGGCCAGGAAGAGACCCTATGCTATTCAAATTCTGCCTTCAAGATACGAATGACGTGGCGGACGGTCTCTTCTTCCAGGTCTGTGCGGTTTACCAGCTCATTGAAGTCGTGTTCCAGCACGCTTTTGGCTGTATCACAACCGATGTTGCGGAACTGCTCCAGGATCCATTCGTCAATCTCATCCTTGAATTCCATGAGATCCACATCCTCCATGTCAGTATCTGTGTCACGGTAAACATCAATTTCATAACCGGTTAATTTCCCTGCCAGTTTGATATTGAAGCCGCCTTTCCCGATGGCCAGGCTCACCTGGTCGGGTTTCATATACACCTCTGCCCGCTTGTTCGTGTCATCCAGGTTGATGCTGGAAATCTTGGCAGGGCTCAGGGCCCTGGTGATATACAAGGCCGGATTAGAGGTGAAGTTGATCACATCGATATTCTCATTCTTCAGCTCCCTTACGATCCCGTGGATACGTGAACCCTTCATCCCGACGCAGGCGCCCACCGGGTCGATGCGGTCGTCATAAGACTCAACAGCCACTTTGGCCCTTTCACCAGGGACGCGAACGATGTTGCGGATGGTGATCAGACCATCATACACTTCCGGCACTTCGGCCTCAAAGAGGCGCTCCAGGAAGGCCGGCGAAGTGCGTGAGATGATGATAACCGGGGTATTGTTACGCATATCGACCTTAGAGACCACCGCCCGGATGGTATCTCCCTTGCGGTAATAGTCAGAGGGGATCTGTTCCGATTTGGGCAGGATAAGCTCGATGCCTTCATCATCAAGTACCAGCATTTCTTTTTTCCACACCTGGTATACCTCCCCATGCACGATTTCGCCGACACGGTCCTTGTACTTGCGGTAAACACTGTCTTTTTCGTATTCCTGCACTTTCGATATCAGGTTCTGGCGAATAGTAAGAATCTCGCGTCTTCCGAAATCCACCATGCGGATCTCTTCCGAGACCTCCTCTCCCACCTCAAAATCAGGCTCGATCTTAATGGCTTCAGAGTAAGGGATCTGGAGGTTATCATCCTCCAGCTCATCGTCCTCAACGATCTCCCGGTTTCTCCATATCTCAAGGTCTCCCTTGTCGATGTTGACAATGATATCAAAATGATCAGCGCTGCCATATTTTTTTGTCAGCATATGCCGGAATACATCTTCCAGTATCCGCATCATTGTTTCCCTGTCGATATTCTTGAATTCCTTAAATTCAGAGAAGGTTTCAACAAGATTATTGATTTCCATGTTGGTTTGGCGTTAATCGTGATATAATCAGGAGAAAGTTACAAGCCGCCTGACTTCCCTGACATCAGCAATGGCGATTGTCAGCGGATTGACTGTTTCCTGTGGTGTTTTCTTCTTATTTTGTTTAGACTGTGATGGTTCAATGATATAATGAGTTTCTGATGCTTCTTTCAAGATGCCGGTTTGTTTTTTTCCATCTTTCAAACGGATTTCCACTTGTTTGCCCAGGGCTTTGACAAACTGCCGGGGATGGCGCAAGGGCCTGTCCATGCCGGCAGAAGACACATTCAATTCAAAGTCCTGCGTCTCGCGATCGAGGCGGTGTTCGAGGAACCGGCTGAGGCTGACACAGTCATCAATGGTAACACCGGCTTCGCCATCGATGAAGACCATGATGCGGTCACCCGGAAGCAGGTCCAGTTCCACCAGGAAAAACCCTTTCCCTTCCAGCCATTCCGCGATAATACCTTCAATGATCTCTTTCGTCATTCGTGGTTCTGTTTAGTAAAAGAGGGGACACCAGTCCCCTCCCTTTCATCCCCTTACATCCGTAACTTGTCTTTCGGATGAAACCTCTCTCCTGCAGGAGAGATTCTTTCGTTGTCCGACTAGGGCTCGAACCTAGAGTCTTCTGAACCAAAATCAGACGTGTTGCCAGTTACACTATCGGACATCAGCTCCTGTAAGGGGCTGCAAAGTTAATAACTTTTTACAACACACAACATATATCAACATTCAATAATTCAAAGCCAGCTTGATACCCTGCGAAGAATAAGCCATTTTTCGTATTTTCGCCGCGTAACAAGCTGCTGTATTCAAAGATAGGATGCATATCCGGATCGGTCAGGCGGCAGACAAACCGTTTCTCACATGAAACAATTCCGATGGATCAATGATGGTTTGGGATGGCTGGTGTTTTTCATCGCCACCACTGTGTATTTCCTCACACTGGAACCCACTGCCAGCTGGTGGGATTGCGGGGAATATATCGCAACCGCCTACAAATTGCAGGTTGGCCACCCCCCTGGAGCACCCTTCTTTCAGATGGTAGGCCGTTTCTTCAGCCTGTTTGCTTTCGGAGATACGAGCAAAGTGGCGATGATGATCAACGCCATGTCGGCCATCTCCTCCAGTTTGACCATCATGTTCCTTTTCTGGACCATCACCCTGCTGGGCAGGAAACTGCTACCCTCAGAGGATAAGATGTCCACGGGCCAGAAAATCGGTTTGTTTGGGAGTGCATTGGTGGGATCTTTGGCATATACCTTCAGCGATACCTTCTGGTTCAGCGCAGTGGAAGGAGAAGTCTATGCCATGTCCAGCTTCTTTACCGCCTTGGTGTTCTGGGCTATCCTTAAATGGGAAAGAGTCGCCGACCAGCCCCATTCCAACCGCTGGCTGGTATTGATCGCCTTCATCATCGGACTGACCATCGGTGTTCACCTTCTGAACCTCCTGGCCCTGCCCGCTGTGGCTTTCGTCTATTTCTTCAAAAAATATCCCTTCTCCTGGAAAGGGGCCTTTGTAACCGCACTCATATCCGTGGTCCTGCTCTTCCTGACGCTATACGGCATCATTCCCTGGATTGTCGACCTCAGTGCCCGCTTTGAGCTGTTCTTTATCAACGTCATCGGCCTTCCTTTCAATACCGGCACCCTGATCTATTTCGCCCTGCTGATTGGCCTGATTACATACGGAATCCACTACACAAGAAAGAAAGGGAAACCCCTTACGCAAACGGCCATCCTGGCATTTGCTTTCATCCTGATCGGTTACTCCTCTTTCCTGATGCTGATCATCCGCTCCAACGCCAACACCCCCATCGACGAAAACAATCCGGAGGATGCCATCAGCCTGCTGTCTTACCTGAACCGCGAACAATACGGGACCTATCCCATCTTCTACGGCCATTATTACAATGCTCCCCTGGATCCCAGGGAGCCATACAAGGATGGGAGAGCGGTCTATATCAAGGATCGTGAGACCGGTAAATATATCGTTGCAGACGACCGGAAAGGGAATATCCCCAATTACGATTCCCGGTTTGAGAGCATCTTCCCTCGTATGTGGAGCAATCAGAAAAGTATTCATATTCAGGAATATGAGCGCTGGGGAGGAACCGGAGGTATCCCTATCCAGGTCAGAAGGGGCAGTGGAGAGACAGAAACACTCTACCGTCCCAATTTCACACAAAACCTGCGGTATTTCTTCCGTTACCAGATCGGCCATATGTATTTCCGCTATTTCATGTGGAATTTTGCGGGAAGACAAAATGATGTACAGGGTCACGGAAGCTTGCATGAAGGCAACTGGATCAGCGGGATAGGGTTCCTGGATGAAATGCGGCTTGGCAACCTCAAGGAATATCCCGAGATCTGGCGGAACAATGTGGCCCACAATAAATTTTATATGTTGCCCCTCCTGCTTGGGCTGATCGGACTGTTCTTCCATATCCGCAAACACGGGAAAGGTGCTTTATTGGTGGCTTTGCTGTTCTTTATGACCGGATTGGCCATTATCATATACCTGAATCAGTATCCTTACCAGCCCAGGGAAAGGGATTATGCCTATGCCGGCTCTTTCTATGCCTTCAGCATCTGGATCGGATTGGGTGTTCTGGCCCTGCACGAATCATTGAAGAAATACATCAAATCCATTCCTGCCGCTGCCGTAAGTACTGCTGCTGCCCTTGTCCTTGTTCCCGGAATCATGGCCACCGAAGGATGGGATGATCATGACCGTTCAGGAAAGACGGCCGCCAGGGACTTTGCCGAGGTGTACCTGAGATCCTGTGCGCCCAATGCCGTTTTGCTCACCAACGGCGACAATGACACCTTCCCACTATGGTACGCCCAGGAAGTGGAAGGGGTACGGACCGATGTCCGTGTCGTCAATTATATGCTGGCTTCAGGCTCCTGGTATGTGCATCAGCTTGCTACCAAAGTATATGATTCAGAACCACTTCCATTGTCATTAACCAAGGCGCAATACGAACGGGGTACCAACGACTATGTGCCCTACGTCGGCAGGGAAGGCGTTGACCGGGTCGATGTACAGGAAATCATACGTTTCATTGCCAGTGACAACTCCACAACCCAGGTGCAGGCCAGTAGTGGAAAGCGGCTCAATTTCTTCCCCACCAAGAAATTCAGGCTGAAAGTGGATTCAGCGGCCTGCGTCGACAACGGCATCGTTCCCAGGGAGCTGGCCGATCAGATCGTCCCGTACATTGAATGGGATGTCAAGAAGAATCATTTTTTCAAGAATGACCTGATGCTGATGGACTTCCTGGCCAACTTCAACTGGAGTCGTCCCCTTTACCTGGCCAGTCCGGCCGCCATTGAAGACGTGTTCGATGTATCGCAATACTGTCACCTCGAGGGCTTTGTGTACCGTTTCATGCCTGTGCGTGCCAACAATTATATGAGAAGAATGGGCGGGTTAACCACCACCGATATCTGCAAGGATGCCCTGATGCAACAGGAGCGCTGGGGTAACCTTCACCGCGATGATGTTTCGGTGGATCGCGAAAGCTATCGTAATACTGCCATTCCTCGCAACAACTTCCTGCAGTTGGCCCAGGCTCTGATCAGGGAAAACCGGAATGAAGAAGCCATTGTGGTCATGGACAGGGTCATGGAGAAGTTCCCGGATCATAAGGTCATGTTCGATATGTACATGCTCGGCTACATCGACCTGTATTTCCAGGCCAAGGCCTTTGATAAAGGCGCCGTTGTGGCCCGCAGGATCGCGGATAACTACACCCAGATGCTCAGGTATTATGACTCGCTCAAACCCGATCATGCCAAGCTGTTTGCCAGCGACCGGCAGCAAGCCCTGAGTGTGATCAACAATATCGTCTCCATCGCAAGGGAATACCAGCAGGAGGAATTGCGCAACGAGGCCAGCCAGATCCTGCAGACCTATATGCCCGGGACAGAAGTCCAGTAGCCTGGTTCTCACATTGTGCCTGAAGTGGGCAAAGTTAGGGAGAGGGAGAGGGAGAGGAAGAGGAAGAGGGAGAGGAAGAGGAAGAGGAAGAGGAAGAGGAAGAGGAAGAGGGAGAGGGAGAACAACGCTGTGCAACTTCTTTTAACTCGGTTTAACTCTGTGGTTAAACAACCCAGCCTTTACAATAGGTTGACAAATGGCTTAGGAGGTGAGGCGGACACCCGAATAGGGAGCATGTGCTTCTGTCTGAGGCATCATTAAACCACAGAGTCGCACGGATAAAGTAACTGATTTTCACGGAGTTGTTAGTCTTCGGATCAGAGTCAGCAGGCAAATCCTACAGATAACAGGGTCATCCCGGAGTAAAACGAACACAATACGCTCATTCCGGAAATCCATCATAGCGATCTTTGCGTGAAACCAATGTCAGTCCCTTGATTAACAGTATCATTTTCTCGCGGAGGACGCAGAGGGGGCTGCCGGTAATTAATCTTACGATCTATGCGGGAAAAAATATACAACTTCCAGTAGATGCGCAAAATATAGCGATTCATTTGCATTCATCTCTTATTTCAATACTTGGCTGATCTTGTCAGCCTTTTCTCCATCCGTTCACCACAGCAGCCTTGCAGCTTTTGCAGCGTGGAGCGGTTCGGGGAATATGGACAGGGAGAGGGAGAGGGAAAAGTCTGCGTCCGGCTGAGTCAATTTTTTATTGGATCAACATATTTCTGTAAAAACATATATTTGTAGTATTCAAAATCGCAGCAACATGGAAAAGATAGAAGCATTGGGATATATCCTTAAAAAGGAAACCC
>Ga0116194_1001909_pt1 | contig 11759 bp, 5 predicted proteins | sample AD_SCU001_MetaG_FD_89887 | JGI IMG/M metagenome (GOLD analysis project Ga0116194, IMG submission 89887) | Active sludge microbial communities of municipal wastewater-treating anaerobic digesters from China - AD_SCU001_MetaG | ecosystem: Engineered > Bioreactor > Anaerobic > Digestate | place...
AGGCCGGAACTCGCCCCAATCACCGCGCTACGGACACTCCCGGCTCACCCGCAGGCAACTGTTCGGACCGGAGACAAGCAACCCGGGGCGTGCCCTGGGCGGCCCCTGCTCAGACGGAGCCCCGGCGGACAATCTTGCCCGGGTGTTCGTCACCTCTTTGTAGATGTCGGTCCGACCCTCGGTCAGCGTCTTCGCCACCGAGCGACCAGCCTCCAGCATCTCGGCCGGCTTGACCGGCTTGGCCGATGAACTGAGCTGTTGATCGACGTACTTGATCTCCCACTCCAGTTGGCTCAGCCGCTTCTCGCACTGCCTCACCTTCTCGACAAACGTCTCGAGGTTGTCGCTGACGACAACGGCCTCGGCGTACTTGTCGCGATCGGACTCGACACGCGCCCGTTCGGCCCGCAGGGCGGCAGCCCTGGCACCGAGTTCTCCGCCGTCGCGCGTCATCTGCGCCGTCAGCTCCGCCAGCAGACCCCCTGCGCCTTCGGCGGACACCAGGGCATCGAGGACCGCGGCAGTAATCCGGCGATCGGTCCGCTCGCGATTGCAGATGCTCTTGTTCCAACATCTGCCGTCGATCGCGCTACTGCACCGATAGCCTCGTTGCACGGTGTCGCCACACCTACGCCCCAGGCCCTGGCCGATCATCTTGGAGCCACAGATGCTGCAACGCAGGTGGCCGCTTCGGAGGCAACGAGCCGTGTAGGGGATGGCCGCTCGCGGCCACGCCTCAGGGCGACGATATTCCACCAGCCGGACAGACAACAAACGCGGCGATCAGAATCGGCGTTACCGCCTCAGAAATGCGGTCCGGTTCGAACTGTGTACCGTCGCCCCGACCATATTTCTGTAGCGACCGCGAGGGCTCCACCTCGCGGTCGTTTTCGTTCCTGGCCGTGTCATAAATGCTGGCCCAGCGGTTCAGCGAACCAATGTGCCAGCGATTGTACGAGCGCTTGTGCTTGTTGGGGGCGTTCGGGGAGTGAATCTGTCGTCGCCTGCCACGGGCCTGGCACAACGGAGGCAAGTGCCGACATTTCCAGAGGGGGTCACAACTCTGGCCCCGTGCGCAAGATAGACGCCCGGTGACCTCAGGGGGTCAGCGGGCGTCGATGGTTATCGGTGGAGCGGGCGATGGGAATCGAACCCACACAACCAGCTTGGAAGGCTGGGGCTCTACCATTGAGCTACGCCCGCACAACGTGCAGGACGACGGGATACGGCTCGGCGACTCGGTGAAGAGAAGAAAATGGTGGGCGGAGAAGGATTCGAACCTCCGAAGGCATAGCCAACAGATTTACAGTCTGTCCCCTTTGACCGCTCGGGAATCCGCCCACGCATTTGTCTGCGGACCACACTCGCGTCGCCGGCCGCCAAGGAGCGGCACGGACGGGCGAGGCACTATCCACTTGTCATCATCCCGGCCATCGCAGCCGGCATGAGAAGAACACTGGAGCTGGCGGCCGGACTTGAACCGGCAACCGCCGGTTTACAAAACCGGTGCTCTACCATTGAGCTACGCCAGCAACCCGGTCGAGCAAGGAATGATACCCCCCTGCGACGGCAATTTCAACTGATTTTCGCGGTTTGTCGCCATTCGGGGGCGACCGCAGCGCCACTCACATCGGCCCGATCCGCCCGGCGTCTTGACGATAATCGACGGGACCGTCGCCCTCGTCGGTCTCCTCGGCCGGCTTCGGGGCGCCATTCTGCCGCTCCTGCCGCTCCTGCTGCTCCTGCATCCGGCGGCGCATCTCTTCCTGCATCTTCATCTGCATCTGCTGCGCGGCCATCTGGAGCCGCATGAAGCTCATGAACGACCGTTGCATGTCGCCCAGGGGCACGTGGACCTTGAGGGCGGCCTCGCCGCGAGCCATGGCCATGCTGACCACCGACAGGGCCAGCTCGGGCCCGGCGGCCGGCGGCGCGGCCGGCGGCACGGTGACGCCCGCGCCCTTGGCCATCACATCGGCGATGGTGTCCAGGTAGGTGGCTGCGGAAACGCAGACCACGGTGTTGGCCTCGGGCAGGGCCTTCTTCATCGCGGCGGCAATCTGCGGCGACCCGGCCAGCCCCCCCTCCTTGAGCTTGACCGCGGCGGCCAGATCGGCGATGCGGTCGGGCTTGTCGCCGGTCACGGTGAGCATGTGCCCGTCGGCAAAGGCGATCCACTGGCTGAGGCCGTCAGAGCCGTAAACGCTCTTGAGCAGGTCGTTCGGATTCATGCCGGGCGGGTTGCCTTCCACCTGCGGCATCTGGAACTTCGCGATCATGTTGTCTACCGACAGGTCGCCGACTTTCCGGACATCGCGGACGTACTGCATGACGACGCCCATTTTCGGAGCGTCCGCAGGCATGGAAGCGGCCAGGTCGTCGATGAGCTTCTGGTAGGCCTCCATGAGGCCCTGAATCTGGGTACGACAGGCCTCGGCATCCTTGACTTCGGTGGCGGAAACCATGTTGCCCATCAGCGGCCCGTTGGGCACGGCATAGGCGGCGAAGGCGACGCGAGGCCCCACCACCTGCCCGAGACCGCCGGCCTTCTCCATCAGGCCGTTGAGGTTCCCGATCATGCCGCCGAGCTGTGCCAATTGGGGATGGGTCTGACACAGGGGTTCAACAACCGCGAGCATGGACTTGTAGGCGTCGATCACCCGGGGCATATCAAGGGAATACCAGCCGGCCACCCAGGGCAGTCCGTCGACGGGGAGGTTGGGGGCCAGGGTCTCGCCCAGGACGGGGTGGCCGCTGAGGAAATGGCCGATCCGGCCCTCGGGATCGGCGCTGCCGCGAACCTGGAAATCGAGACCGGCCGGCGAGACGCCGAAACTGAAGCCGATCCAACGTAGCTCCCCGGCCCGGACCCATGCATCGTCCAGGAGCTTCAGGACGCTCTCCTGCTGTGCGGCCTCGGCGGCGCCGTCCTCGCCCAGGGCTTTGGCTTCCTCGATGCTGGTGGCCAGCTTCGCGCGAAGCTTCTGGAACTGCGGTTCGCCGGCGACCTTCAGTGCGGCCAGATCAACCATGCCGTACACATCGGCGTCGTCGGCCAGGACTTGCTGCGAGGGGGACATGGCAAAACCCAGCGGTTGGCCCTTGATACCTTGGAGATCCTTGAAACTCGCCACCAGCACGTAGTCGTCATAGCGAATGAGGAACGAGTTCTTGTCGTCGCCGAAGGTGTAGATCCCATCAACATCGGGTGGCGCCTCGCCCACGAGGGCCTGGAAGTCTCGGGGCTTGACAAGAACGCCACTGACGGGGCGTTCCGGCCTGTCCGCGGGCGCCATGACCCATACGGCCATCGGAGCGGTGGTGTCGAACTGCTCGGGCGAGACGCGGAACTTCGCCAGAAGATCGGCGAAGGCATGGATTTCCAGTCCCTGCTGCCCGTTCTGCATCGGCACAACGCGCTTGAGCAGATCGGTCAACTGCGCGTCCAGGGTCGAGGGGCCGCGAATGACGATGACACCCATCGCCTTTTGCGGCACTTTGGCCAGGATATCGTCCTGGGCCAGGGCCTGCGAAACGGTGCCGCAGGCCACCAGCGCCACGAGACCAGCCAACATGGAAATTCGAGACATGTCGAGGCTCCTAAAGGGAACTCAGTCCGCCACCGCACCGGTGCGGCTCTCTTCCTATGATGATGACGCCGACGGAGGTGGCTCGCATCCCGCCAAAGCGCGGCCGTTGCCCCGCCCGACCGCACACGGGCCAGACGCCTTGCCACGACCAGACGAGGCTTAGCTCTGCAACCTGGCCAGTTTCAGGAGGTTGCGGGCAGCGTCGTAGTCGGGCGAAGCCGTCAGCACTTGGAGCAGCGTGTTGGCCGACTCCGTGTATCGACCGTCGAAGTAGTAGACGTAGCCGAGCAGGAACTGTTTCTGGGCGTCGTCGGGACGGAGCTTGGTCATGTGCTCCAGGTCCCTGAGGCGCTGATCGAGCCGACTCCGGTCGCTGTAGAACTCTTCGAGGCGAAAGTTGTAGAGGCCGATGTCGGGCTCGATGGCCAGGGCCTCCTTGAGCCGCTTGGCGGAATAGACGTATTCGCCGTTGGCAAAGGCGGCGTGGCTCTCGGCGAACTTGGCAATGGCGTTGTCGGGGGCCATCTGGACGGCCCTTCCGTAGGCCTCGGCGGCGATGGGGTAGCTGCCCATGAAGAAGTAGAAGTCGCCGCGGTGCATGTAGTCTTCGACGGTCTTGGGGTTGGTGATCGATTCGACGAGGGCGGCTCTCTCCTCGCGGGTCAACTCGATGGACGTGGTCAGTTGCTCAAACTCGGCGGCGGTCATTTTGCCGTCGGGCGAGGCCGGAAACTTGATCCACGGCCCCACGCGGCCGGTGCGCAGCGCCCGCAGCAGGCCATCGGCGTCGCGGTCGCCGGCGGCGGCGAGGGACTCCAGCCGGGTGTCGGCGCGGTCCCACAATCCGTGGAACAGGTCGATGTAGGCCATCAGGAACTGGAGGTTCTTATCCTCAGGCGCCCGCTGCAAGGCCAGCTCGAGCACCTGGCGGGCCTCGGCCAGGGCGCCGACGTCGTGGTAGATGTCCTGAAGGTTCACGCCGCCGATGCGCAGCGAATCGTCCTTCCAGCCGTGAGCGGTGGTGAGCGACCGCCGGAGCAGCCGCGCGGCGTCGGGGAACCGCTGCGCGGCGAAAAGGCTCTGGCCGGCGGCCTGTGCGAAGAGGCTGCTGGTCGGGTCGCGGGTAGCCAGGATGGACCAGACGTCGGCGGCGGCCGGGTAGTGGCCGTTACTGAACAGGTAGTTGCCCATGGCCGCCAACTGGCTGTCGTACAGAGCGTCGAGGGACTGTCCCTCCGGCGGCTGGTCGGTGCGGTACACGGCGGCCACGGCGTCGAGGAACGCCTTGTTGGCGATGGTGCCCTGGGCCTCATCGGTGAACTCGCCGAGGAAGAGCTCGGGGTTCTTGATGCGGCCGCGCTGGAGGCAGTTCAGGCAGTAGTAGCCGTAATCGTACTGCTCGGGCTTGTCGCGCAGGCCGAACGGGAAGACGAACTGGAAGAACGCCTGTCGGAGGTCATCCGGCCGGGCGGTCTTCTCGCCGCCCAGCAGGAGGCCAAGTTCGAGGCTGCCTTTCTGGAGCTCGGCGAAGCGTGCCCGCTCGCCCAGGGCGAAGCTTTCGAGGCTTCGCAGCCGCCGACCGACCAGTTCGGGCCGCAACTGGCCGAGGTCGAGGTTCGCCGGCGAGAGCTTGCCGCCAAATCGCGAGGGACTGACGCCGAAGGGCGCCGCCAGCAGTCCGGTCGGCGAACCGCCGGTGCGCCGTGTGAACTGCGACGCCGAGGTCACGGCGCCGATGTTCTGCCCCAGCCGTTCGCTGGGCAGATTGCCGGTGCCGTACATGCGTTTCTGCGCGGCGGCCACGTCACTCAGGACACAGACCATCGCCACCGCCATCGCCCACCGGAACCCTGTCGCCATTCGATTCATCCGTCATCCCCCAAGAGGTGCCACCGGAGGAAAGCCTGTCGTATCCGCACGGACGCGGCGCCGGACGGCCCGCGCATGGGATTATTCTACTTCGCCGCCCCACGGTCCGCAATGCCACAGTCAGTTTTGGTGCGGTTTGACACTCGCAAGCGGCCCTGATAGAATGGCGACCTTGCCGCGGCCAGTTCGGAAGTTCCGGCAGCAGCGGCGTATGGGGCGACGCGACGTGGCCCTCGGTGGCCGAAGGCACGTCGGGCCGCCGGCGCCGCGAGGCGGCACGCATCCGCAGCGGATGAGACAGGCAGCGGGCGGAATCGTCCGGATCGGCTGCGCGGCGGCGTTTCGGCGCCGGCGCCGGGGCGGATCACGGCGGGGAGCATCGCAAGCATGGGACTTGAAGGTCTGGCGGCCCTGGTCGGCAAAGGGCTTCGACTGATATTCGGCAGCCGCAACGAGCGCCTGGTCCGCGTCTATCGGCGCAAGGCCGAGGACATCGGACACTGGGAGGCCCAGTTTGCCTCCCTGAGCGACGAGGCGATTCCGGAGAAGACGGCCGAGTTCCGGCGTCGTCTGGCCGGCGGCGAGCCGCTGGAGTCGATCCTGCCGGAGGCGTTCGCCCTGGTGCGCACGGCCGCACAGCGGACGATCGGCCTGCGCCCCTACGACGTGCAGTTGATCGGCGGCCAGGTGCTCAGCGAGGGCAACATCGCCGAGATGGTGACCGGGGAGGGCAAGACCCTGGTGGCCGTGCTGCCGAACTACCTCCAGGCGCTGGCCGGCAAGGTGCACCTGGTGACGGTCAACGATTACCTGGTCCGCCGCGACTCGACGTGGATGGGCCCCATCTACGAGAAGCTGGGCCTGACGGTCGGCTGCATCCAGACGCCGATGACGCCGCAGCAGCGCATTCCGCAATACCGGTGCGACATCACCTACGGCACGAACAACGAGTTCGGCTTCGACTACCTGCGCGACAACATGAAGGTAAGCCGGGCCGAGCAGGTGATGAACGATCTGGACTTCGTGATCGTGGACGAGGTGGACAGCGTGCTGGTGGACGAGGCGCGGACGCCGCTGATCATCAGCGGCCCGGCGTTCGAGAGCACGGAGCTGTACGCCCAGGCCGATGCGGTGGCGCGGCGGCTGAAGGCGGGCGCAGACTTCGAGGTCAAGGAGAAGGAGCACACCTGCTCGCTGACCGATGGCGGCACGAAGCGGGCCGAGGAGCTGGCGGGCGTGGGCTCGTTCTACGTGGCGCCGAACACCGAGTGGCCACACAAGATCGAGCAGGCGCTGCGAGCGCATCACCTGTATCACCGCGACAAGCAGTATGTCGTGCAAGGCGACGAAGTGATCATCGTCGACGACTTCACGGGCCGCCTGATGCCGGGGCGCCAATGGTCCGACGGTCTGCACCAGGCCATCGAGGCCAAGGAGCAGATCCGCATCAAGGAAGAGACGCAGACGCTGGCCACGATCACGTTTCAGAACTTTTTCCGCCTCTACGGCCGCCTGGCCGGCATGACCGGCACGGCCATGACCGAGGCCGAGGAATTCCACAAGATCTACAAACTGGACGTGGTGGCGATTCCGACGAACCGCCCGCTGAACCGGCTGAGCCACCCGGACGTGGTGTTCATGACGCTGCGCGAGAAGCAGACGGCCATCGTGGACGAGATCAACGCGTACTCGAAGCGCGGGCGGCCGGTGCTGGTCGGCACGGTGAGCATCGAGAGCAGCGAGAAGCTGTCGGGCCTGCTGGAGAAGACCCACGGCACCGAGCACGAGGTGCTCAGCGCGAAGCATCACCAGCGCGAGGCCGAGATCGTGGCCCATGCCGGCGAGCGGCATGTGGACCGCTCGGGGCACGTGTGCGGCAATGTGACGATCGCGACGAACATGGCCGGCCGCGGGACGGACATCAAGCTGGCCGAGGGCGTGGTGTACGAGAAATGCCACGGCCCGTGGGACGAGAAGTTCCAGGAGCGGCCGGACCACTTCGGCAACAAGTGCTGCATCAACTGCCCGGAATACGACGGCGTGTGCGCCCACTGCTTCAAGCCGAAGCTGGACCCGTCGTTTCCGAAGCGCGGGCGCACGGAATGCAAAGAGAATCCGCCGTGCGGGCTGCACATCGTCGGCACGGAACGCCACGAGTCGCGCCGCATCGACAACCAGCTTCGCGGTCGTAGCGGCCGCCAGGGCGACCCAGGCAGCAGCCGCTTCTTCCTGTCGCTGGAAGACGACTTGATGCGCATCTTCGCGAAGGACTGGGTGACGAAGATGCTTCAGCGCCTGGGCATGGAAGAGGGGATGTCGCTGGAGCACGGGTTCCTGAGCCGCGGCATCGAGAACGCGCAGAAGAAGGTCGAAGAGCACAACTTCAGCATCCGCAAGAACCTGCTGGAATACGACGAGGTGATGGACTCGCAGCGGAAGGTGTTCTACGGGCGACGGCAGGAGATCCTGGAGTCGGCGAGCCTTCGTCCGGTGGTGTGGGCGCTGCTCACGGAGAGCCTGGACGATGTGCTGGCGGACCGCCTTCGCGAGGACTATCCGTACGAGTGTGTGGCGGACTGGGCCCGGCGGAATCTGGACGTGGCGGTAACGAGCGATTCGCTGAAGAGCCGCGAGCCGTCGGACATCGTGGACTACATCAAGGAGCGCGCCATCGACGAAGCGCGCAACCGGGTGGTCGAGACGCTGGGCGAGTTCATCGACTACGGCGAGGACGAAGCCGAGGGCGCCGACGAGGACGGCGACGCGCCGCGACGCGAAGCCGAGCCCCAGGTGGACTACAAGGGACTGAGCAGCTGGTTGCGGCGGCAGTTCCAGGTGGACCTCCAGCCGCACGAGCTGCGCAAGCTCTCGATCGACCAGATCGAGGAGCAGGCCCAGCAGGCGGCCGAGCAGCGTGTGCTTCAGTACGACTGCGCCGCCGTGAACGAGTACCTCGATCCGGACTATCCGCTCGGGGTCATCGCCGAGTGGGTCAAGCGGAAGTTCGACCTCGACGTGACGCCCGGCGAGTTGCGCGAGCACCTGACCTCGGACCTGGGCGACTGGCTGAAGGCGAAGCTGGCGGCCGTGTACGACGCCAAGGAACGGCAGTACCCGATCGACCACGCCATCGAAGAGTGCCTGAGCCCGAACGTCGGCGCGGGGGCGTTCGACTTTGCGCGGCTGTCGCGGTGGGCGACGTGGTTCTACGGTCTGCCGGTCGGCGAAGAGGAACTGAAGCTCGAAAGCTTCGCCCAGGTGCGGGACCGCCTGCTGTCGGTGGACGAGCGCAGCCGGCAGGAAAACGCCCTGGCCGGGACCATTCATCGCGGCCTGTCGCGGTACCTGTCGGCGGACGATGCCGTGCTGAGTGAGCACAACCAGCCGCACGTGCGCACGTGGGCGGCCGAGACGCTCGGCGTGGAGCTGACGCCCGACCAGGTGGCGGAGTTGGCCGCCCTGCCCCGCCGGGAACTGGAGTCCGAGCTGCTGAAACGCGCCGCGACCGTCCGCCGCAGCGACATGAACCACCTGGAACGCTATCTTCTGCTCCAGGTGTACGACACGAGCTGGAAAGATCACCTGTACGCCATGGACCACCTGAAAAGCAGCATCGGGCTGCGCAGCTACGCCCAGGTGGACCCGAAGATCGAGTACAAGCGTGAGGGTCTGCGTCTGTTCGAGCAGATGCTGGGCGGCATCAACGACAAGTTCACGGACCTGTTCTTCAAGGCCCGCTGGGTGCAGCGCGAGGCCCTGAACCGCATCTGGTCCGGCCAGAGCGCCGAGCACGCCGAGGTGGACCCGAGCCTGGCGAAGTTCGAGGAGCAGCGTCAGGCCGCGCTTCAGAGCCTCCAGCAGCAGGGACAGGAGAAGCTCAAGCCCATCGTCCGGGCGACGCCGAAGGTCGGCCGCAACGATCCGTGCCCGTGCGGCAGCGGCAAGAAGTATAAGAAGTGCTGCGGCCGGTAGGCGTCTGCAAGACACCGGTCGGCCCGCGCACCGCGGAGGCCCGTTGGCATCCCATCCATGAAAGCTCCCCGGGTTCCATCCTTCGCTGCCCGTCTGGCCCTGGACCTGTTCTACGGGTTGCTAGTACTGCTGGCATGGCCGGTGCTGCTGGTGCTGTTTCTGTGCAAGCGCAAATGGCGCGAGGGGCTGCGCGAGCGCATGGGCGGCGTGCCGTCGCTTGCCGCTCACCCGCTGCGCATCTGGGTCCACGCCATCAGCGTCGGCGAGACCGAGGCCGCACGGAGCCTGGTGCCGGCCCTGCGCGAGCGATTCCCCGAGGCCGAGATCGTCTTCTCGACGACCACGCGCACGGGCCGCCAGAGGGCCGCGAAGCTCTTCCCCGAGCTGCCGCTGTTTCACTACCCGATGGATTTCCCGTGGTCGGTGCACATGACCCTGGGGCGCATCGAGCCGACAATGGTCGTCGAGGTGGAGCCGGAGTGGTGGCCCGACTTTCTCTTCACGGCCGCGCGACGCCGAATCCCGGTCGTCGCCGTCAACGTGCGGATCACCGAGAAGGCGGTGCGCGGCTATGGGCGGATTCGCGGCCTCGTCGGCCGCATGATCAACTGCATGACGGTCATCGGCGTGCAGAACGACGAGTACGCCGCGCGGCTGAGGGGCCTCGGCGCCGACGCCGACCGGATCGCCGTCACCGGGCAGATGAAGTACGACAACGTCACGTTCGACCGCGTGGCCGGAGCGGATGCCCTGGCGGCCGACCTGGGCCTGCGCCCGGGCGAGCGTGTCATCGTCGCCGGCTCGACGGGGCCGGGCGAGGAAGCGACGCTGCTGGACGCCTTCGCCGCCGTCCGGGCCGCCGCCCCCGGTGTCCGCCTGGCCATCGTGCCGCGCAAGCCCGAACGGTTCGACGAGGTGGCGCAGCTCATTGCCGCCCGCGGCTATCGCCTGGTGCGGCGGAGCGAGACCACGGGCCGCCCCGCGGCGGCCGACGCCGAAGCGATTCTCCTGGGCGACACGATGGGCGAGCTGATGAAGTTCTACCAGATCGGCTGCCTCGCGTTTATCGGCCGCAGCCTCATCCCGCTGGGCGGCAGCAACCCGATCGACCCGGCGAGCCTGGGCCTGCCGCTGGTCTTCGGGCCGCACATGTTCAACTTCCCCGAGGCCGAGGAGTTGTTCGTCCGGGGCGGCGCGGCTCGCATCGCAACCGACGCGAAGTCGCTGGCACAGACCCTGTCCGAGGTGTTACAATCCCCCGAGCAGTTGGCGGCCATGGGCCGGCGCGCCCGCGAGGCCATCGGCAGCCGCCAGGGCGCCACCGCCCGCAACGTGGACCTGATAGCCCGGGCCCTGGAGGCCCGCGAGGCCGTGCGATGAGCGAGAAGATTCGCAAAGAGCTGTTTGCCGGAGTCTCCAGTGCCGTCGTCAAGGTCGGCACCAACGTCCTCACGGACGACAACGGACGGCTGGACCATGGCCTGATCGGCGACCTGGCCGGCCAGATCGCGGTGCTGCTGAAACGCGGACTGAAGCTGGCCGTGGTCTCCAGCGGCGCCATCGGCGCCGGCATGGACGCTCTGAAGATGACGCGCCGCCCCGACGATCTGCCGCGGCTCCAGGCCTGCGCCGCCATCGGCCAGGCGAGGCTCATTCACGTGTTTGACCAGGCGCTCAGCCGCCACGGGTTCCACGCCGCCCAGATTCTCATCACCCGCGACGATTTCGAGCATCGCAGCCGCTACCTCAACATTCGGCACTGCATCGGCGCCTTGCAGCAGATGGGGGCCGTCCCGATCCTCAACGAGAACGACACCGTCAGCGTGGACGAAATCCGCTACGGCGACAACGACATCATCGCCGCCCTGGTCACGCACAACCTGCGGGCCGACGCCCTGGTGCTGCTGAGCGTCGTCGAGGGGCTCTACCGCGACAAGGCGCGCGGCGACCTGATCGACGTGGTCGAGACCATCGACGGCCGGCTGACCTCGCTGATCGACGGCTCGCGCAGCCGCAGCGGCACCGGCGGCATGGGCTCGAAGCTCGAATCCGCCCGGACCGTCACGCAGTCGGGCGAGGCCGCCGTGATGGCCTGCGGGCGTCGCAGGAATGTCCTGGTGGACCTGTTCGACGGCAAGAAGGTGGGAACGCTGTTTCTGCCGACGCCGTGCCGCATGACCAGCCGCAAGCGGTGGCTCGCTTTCAGCGCCCGCAGCCGCGGCAAGGTGACGGTGGACGCCGGGGCGGTGCGTGCCCTGGTCGAGGGCGGCAAGAGCCTGCTGGCCGGCGGCATCACGCAGGTCGCCGGCGATTTCGAGGCGGGAGACG
>Ga0116194_1001916_pt1 | contig 11725 bp, 8 predicted proteins | sample AD_SCU001_MetaG_FD_89887 | JGI IMG/M metagenome (GOLD analysis project Ga0116194, IMG submission 89887) | Active sludge microbial communities of municipal wastewater-treating anaerobic digesters from China - AD_SCU001_MetaG | ecosystem: Engineered > Bioreactor > Anaerobic > Digestate | place...
ACTCCGGCAGTGGGAGCGGGAGTACCGGGAATCTCTCCTGGCTCTGACCCCGAAGGTGAGCGCGTACAACAGGTACGTCCGGGCGTGCAACCGTCAACCCTCTTCCCGGGAGCCCGGCGGGCGCTCGACGAAGATCCTCTCCTCGCTGATCGAGGGCTATTTCTCCTGAAGAAGATTATGGTTTCCCACCATTTCCTCGATGCAAACATTCTCATCGGCTCCCTGACGGAGTGGGATGGGCAGCTACATGCAGCAGGAGGGGTTTTGGCGGCACACCAGCGAGCGCATCTACCGCGAGTGTACCGGGGTGCCGGGTCGGTTCAGGAGGACGATCCTGCAGTACCTGGAGCAGAACCTCCCTGCCTATCCCGACCCCCCGGCGTTCGACCGGACCATCGACCGGCTCACCGAACGGCGGGTGCGGGCGTTCTCGAGCAATCGGGAGCAGAGCGTGCTTCACTCGTTTGTCCGCGGGAACATGGAGGACCTCCGCAACGCCGTGTTTGGAACGGAGGAGGAGCGGCGGGCGTTCAGGCGGGATGCGATCGACGCCATCAAAGGAACGCTGGAATCTCTGGACAGGGACTGCCGGGACGACCCCACCGCCCCGGTCTTTTGCTACACCTGCTGCCCCGACGATTACGATGCTCACTTCCCCGAGCAGAAGAGCAGCCTTATCGATGCCCTTCAATACGAGCCGGATACCCTTGTGGTGCTGGACTCGTATTTCCTCCAGGTTCACCGGATCCGGGAAGAGGTCTGTTTCGTCACCGCCGATAATGCCCATATCCTGAGAAACCATGACCGGATCGAGGAGATCCTGCCGGGGATCACCGTCCGGAACCCCGACTCGTTTCTTGCCGGTGAAGGGGGTTGACCGATCCCGGGGCGGTGGAGCGGGGAAGAGACGCCCGGGAGGGTTGGCTGCCAGCAGGAGAGTCGGAGACTGCGGGGCGAAGGTGGGGGGATACCCAGCCTCTCCCTCTGCCAAGAGCACGGCAGCGAGTATGGCGAGAAGAATCTTGGAGCCGTGGAGATGCGATGTAAGTGGTGTAGGGGGGCAGAATATCACCTCAAGAAGTGAGACTCATTCTCTCATTATAACCACCCATGTTGTTGTTTTAGTGGGATCAGTCGCTTTTGATCGTTTTTCTGTACCCCACTTCCCCTCTCCAAATATCTCATTCATTGCCCGTGGCAGAATGTTGTACGCCATCTGTTTCCTTTCATTTTTGTCGATAAAGTCGGGTAGGGCATTGATTAACTCCACTTGAATCCCCCACCAAGCGGATCCATTTTGCCTGATCCTCTCAATAAAGAATATATTGTTATTTAATGAGGAAATAGCAGAAGATATATACTCTTCATAGCGGTCTATAGGTTCACCTTCCTCCTCTTCTGACACGGGTTCTTCTGCTGTGGTTGCCTCTGCGCCTAAGATCTGTGTGGGTCTTGGTTGAGGTTTTTCCACTATTGAAGCCTTAAATCGTTTTTTCAACTCCTGGGCGAATGTTGCAGCAACAGGACGTTCATATTTCGGATCCAGGGCTTCATATAACTCTTCAAATGGCAGCACTCTTACCGGGATCGGGTAACTCTTACCTCCTGCACTGCTCCAGAAGATTCCATTCCCTATCAGGGGCTCATTTAAAAGTGCACTCAATAAATCATCAGAGAAGTGGGCATTGGCTTTCTTTAATGTCTGGAGATCGACTGAAGAGAGTAAGTGAAACACAAACCAGTTGTCGCCCTGACTGAGAATTTCAGAAGCTATACTCCCGGGCTGCTGAGTGATAAGCACAGCGCCGAGATCGTACTTCCGCCCTTCTTTCACCCATGCCACATAAGGGGGTGAACTCCGGGAACTCCCAAGGACAGATTGAGCTTCTTCGACCACAGCAATTGTAGGAATAGTCTGCGGTTGTGCCTCGGTAAATTGCTCCTGGTTGTAATCAAATATCTTCTGGAGAAGGATCCCGGAGAGAATAAGGGCCGCTTCCCCTCGCAACTGTGAGATGTCAATGATGCAGAGTTTTCCTTCTTTAAGAGAGAGGAGAAGCATGTCCAGCATCTGACTGCTCGGATCGTGGAGCATCTTCACGATGGCGGTCATATTTGCCCGTGCAGCAGCCATCTCTGCCTCCTGTGTATCAGTAAGATGCAGTAACCCCTTCAGAAGTTCTCCATCTGTGAGATTCCCGTGCTCATATATTTCATCAACTAGTGTCTTCCAGTTCTGATCGTTCATTCCTTTGAGTTTGCGCACATTCTGCTGTTCCTGTTTCTCTGGAGAGAGTGCGATGGAGATCACATCCGAAGGTCTCAGCCTGCGGATATCAAGTTTGATGTCACCGGCAACAAATGAGTCGTAAAACGGACTTGGCCCTTTCTTTTTGGTGAATACGACCAGTTTGTCTTCGAGTTCTGGGACATCACAGAGTCCGGGACGATTCTTGTCGTCCGGCCAGTAATACTCACCATCAGGATCGAAGATGATCGTTCCTACAGGAACTCGGCGACCCCCTCTTTTCTCGATAGTTGGGGTCTTTTTGTAGAGGCTGCTGAACAGCAACTTGTTGAGGTTCGATTTCCCGAAGCCTGCCCGGGCAAAGACAAACGATCTCCGTGAAACAAGGTTCTGGATCGCGAAACGAGGGATTACTGTTGGATTTTTCACGATAATCCATGGTTCCGGTTTGAACCGGTCATCGCCTGCACAGTAGACGAATTCACCGAACGCGAGAAATCTGAGGTCGACGCCATCAATATTATGGCCAGCGACTTCTTTGAGCAGTTCATCGGAGAGGAAGGCCACTTTACTGCCCACATGCGGGAGGCGCCTGTGGGAGGCGGCAAAGACAACCTTTCCATCGACTGTCCTGAGCACACCGAGAACGCGGATATCAACCCGGTACTTAAGGTACTGCTCTCTGAGGTCCTCAGGGATCTCCCTGTTGTCGGCTACGGCCCGAATACCATAATCTTCACCAGAACTAGATGTCAATCTCCCTTCGGAGGCGATAGAGGTGATTCGCCCCAGGACGCCTTCATCTTCAGATTCCAGTTGAATGACAAGGAATTGTCCATGCATCGGTGCACTCTGGAACCCGTTTTGATAGGGGAGCACGAGCTCGGCATGAAACTCAAGGCCTCCTTGTTTGAAGCCCCTGAATATTCCTACAACCTTTTCCTTGGGGAATAACTTCATCCATACCTCCGGGCGGATAAATCTGAGTTAAGTTTCCACGAATCGATCACGCCGCGTTTCTCTTTGGGGAGCAGATTTCGAACCGCAGCGTAGATCTCGTCCTGGAAGATCAGCAGATCAAAATCAACGATCTGTGCATGTTCGTGAGCCTTTTGTAAACAAAGGGGATAGAAAGGAACCGGAAATCCATTGATTGCATCGTTGAGAAGATAGCCGAATATTTCCTGAGCACGGGAACTCTGGCTGGAGAGTATATCGACCGCCCAGATAGGATCCCCCTGATGTTTCCCGAAGCGGACGAAGAACATATCGCCAGCGACAAATTTCGGCGCTTCCCCTTCTCCCCCCTCACTCTCCGATCCTCGGGCATACTCGTCCCAAAGATAGGCCTTGGCTTCCAGATGCCGGGGAATTCTCACGTAGCGCGGTTCACCGCCGGGGAAAATACTCTCGATTGCCATTGCAAGCCGGTAGCGATCGATGACTTTGCTATGCTTGGCAATTCCGACAAGGAATACACGCCGTTTGTCTTTGCGGTATATTCTTTCAATCGCTGCTTCGACGTTTTCCCGCCATTTGATAAATAGATCCTTCGCAAATATCTTTGCCCGCAGTTGCCCGTCCCGGACGATGAGGGTATCGGTGGCGAATGAATCGAAGACGATTCTCTCGTAGAGGACGGCCCATTCGCAGAGATCACGATAGGCCAGCACCCACCCTGGCTTGACCTTCTCAGGGGTATCCCGCATCACTGATCCTTTGGGGATCATGGGACTGAGCCCGTTTAAGGTTTGAACGTCCAGGTCCCGCATCATCTTTCCCAGAGCAGTCTTCGGCGTGCCACCAGGCTCAAACTGGGCCCGGCTCAGTTCATCGGTATCCGTAGTAGGGGAAACTGCATCCAGACACAACTCTTTGCCATAGGAATCAGTTACCCGCACAAGTTGTACGTAAAAGGGATCAAAGGCCAGTTTGTTGTTCCCCCCGTCACTTGCGACAAGAGAGACAGCTGTTGCCGAGCGGGGCTGGATTATGTGGATATCTCCCGCAAATGAGCGGACTTCTCGCCTGAGGGTATCGAGTAATTTCTTATCCGCTTGTGCCCGGTCATTGATCACTTTTCTGAGGACTGGCAACACGTCAGGATCGAACATAGGCGGTCACGTCAGAATAGCGAAATAATCGATCTCTTCATGCGCCGTCCTCTTGGTATCACAGAATTGATCCGATTGCCTTCTACCTCTTTTTGCTGTCCCTGCATTTTCAATCTTCTCTTCTTTCCAACCGCAGTCTGCACAATCTATGGATTCCCGCAAAATTTCGGAGGGATTACAGGCCGAACTTGGGAGAGCACCCAACCGAACGATCATTTTAGCTCCCGGGGCGCAGGCTTCCGTGATGCTTCTCCAGACTGCCGCCAGATCTCTGGCGAAGTCCAGCCGACTTGAGTGCTTGAGTTGTCCAGTGACAGTGTAGTTGACTGTGTCTTCACCGCCGAGGAACCAGTTCCTGAGCCATTGGTCCTGAGCGTAAGTTTTCATCTGATAGTAAGGCGGGGAGGTGATGACCCAGTTGAACCCATCTTCCGGGATGAACGTGAGGGGTGCGCGAGAATCACCGTTGATTATTCTTCCTCCGGTCCGGGCGGGAAGCGTGCTGAAAGAATATTCCGCTTTCCTGGAGACAACATCGAGAACATCGACCTTTTTTGGGTGCAGCCCATGGCGTTCCCAGTATCGCACCGAATAACCGGGTTTGCAGCAGTAGGTGCGGGGCATCTGGTTTGAGAGGTAGGAGGGTTGATTTTTCATGGTGGGCCCGTGCAAAATCCCCAGCATGAGTGCTCGTAGCGCCCGTGCTGTGTCGGTGATGCATTCTTGGATAAGGTTTTCCCGGAGTTTGCAGATGTCATGGAGTGTATCCGAATGAAAACAGAGATCCCAGAAACGTCCCTCGGGAATATAGTCTGGCTCTTGATCACTGTTGAGAATAGTTTTGCAGAGTTCGATAATGTCTGCAGGAGTCGTATCGATAAATTTTGCCGTGGATATTGCGGCGGCAACAGGATTTGAGTCGATCCCTACCGAACTGAGGCCGCGCAACCGTGCTGCATAATTTGTTGTTCCTCGACCACAGAAGGGATCGAGGACCCAGTTGTCCGGGTTGGAGGAGGCCAGTGCATTAAAAGGAAACTCTAAGGGAAACATTGTAAAATAGGGGCATATGGTGTGAAGCCTCATAATTGGACTCTGTTTTTTGGGGAGTGTATCGATCTGTTTTTGAGCGGGCTCCCGGCTTGAAAAAGGTGTGCTCATGAGGATTCGCCATTCAATGTAGTTGCTAATTGGATCTTATTTTTTGATTATTTAAATATATAGCAAACTATAATGAAACAGAAAGCAACAATCTACTCTTTCAAGTGATAGAGAAGCTATTACTCAGTTTTAAATGAGTTCGGGTAGCGTAACGAAGTTTATGAAAAATCGTGGATGTTAACGAGGAATGGATCATTAGCAGAAAGTATTTGACGGTGGAGGAGGAATGATCAGGCGAGGAGACAGAGCTCGGGCAAGCTGCAGAAAAACTAGAACGTTACCGTTGAGATCCTCAAGGACGGGCACCCATGACTCTGGATATAGATGAACAAATCCTAAAATGCCATGATGATTATACCCCGGTGCGGTTTTGCGCTAATAGTAGCACAACTGTAGGGGTACAATCGTTCAAATTGAAGGAGGGCTCGACATGTTCATGGGTGAAGCAGGGAGAGCCTTTTGGCCCTGACAAGTTGAGGTCGCGCATCGAGCCGTGGTTGACCGCTCTTTTTCAATCAGAGCACCTATCTGTGCTTGTGGGTTCCGGTTTGACTCACGCTCTCCATAGGATGGCAACTAACAACGGTTTGCCAGGAATGGATTTAGCCACCTTTGGCTCCTTTGACGATGAAATTACTGCTGAAGCGAAATATTCTGCTGAGGCTGCAGGACGTAGTAACGGAAATATTGAGGATCAAATCCGCGTAGCCAATGAGCTGCTTCGGGGACTGGAAATTATTATATCGAAAAAAACCTGTTTTGAACAGGATGTTTCACAATTACGAAGCGATTTGACGCGTGTTCTTAATGATTTTGCCGGTTCTATTCTCAAAGGAGAAGCAGGTATAGTCTCAGCAGACTCTGATAAGCGCGAACTCGCTTTCAACTATCTCGTCAGTTTTCTGATGAGCTTTGCCAGCAGGACCGGCACCCGAGATCGCCTCCATCTTTTCACGACCAACTACGACCGATGCATTGAGGCGGGAGCCGATATTGCGGGGTTACGTCTGATTGATCGCTTTGTTGGTACGCTTGCGCCCATCTTTCGGTCTTCACGCCTTGACGTAGATATGCACTATAACCCGCCTGGTATCCGTGGAGAACCGCGATACCTGGAGGGGGTTGCCCGATTCACGAAACTGCACGGATCTGTGGATTGGGTGGAGTGCAATAAGACCATTCGGCGGATAGGACTTTCTTTTGGGGCTCAAAATCTCAATTTTTACCTGAACGCTCCCGGATTAGAAGGTGCCGGGGCAATGCAACTCATGATCTACCCGAATGCTTCTAAAGATCGGGAGACTGCAGCGTATCCCTATGTCGATTTATTCCGCGACTTCGCAGCGGCGACGTGTCGGCCAAATTGCACCTTGATCTGTTACGGCTACAGTTTCGGCGATGAGCACATTAATCGCGTGATCGAAGATATGTTGACAATCCCGTCGGTGCATCTGGTGGTGATAGCACATGGCGATCCTCTCGACAGGATCATGCGTACTTACGAGAAATTGGGCAGGCCAGCCCAGATCACGCTTCTGATTGGGAACCACCTCGGTGACCTCCAGACTCTGGTGGATCACTACCTGCCAAAACCAGCGATCGATCGAACAGCTTTCCGGATGGCCGAGTTACTGAAAGCCCGTTGGGGCCCAGTCCATGGTGAAGACGATGTGTACAGCACCAAATCGAAATCTGACGGTGATTCGACGTCATGAGTCAGACACCCTTCGAGCACATCGGTAGTCTTCAAATTGGAACTGTAGACTTCGTGTCTTCTAATGAGATAAAGGTCGCTCTCGACATCGAGACACCCGAGTCCATGGCACTGAACACAGGAGGGCCGCGGCCATTCCCCCGGGTCAATAGTTACGTGTTAATTCCCGTCGATGCTGGCTTTCTTGTCGGGCAGGTTGAGTGGCTGACAGTAGAACGATCTGCATTCCCAAAACGCCGAGGGATGCAGGATTTCGGCCTCATCGATCTCCCCTACCCACTGCGCAGGCTAAGTCTCAATCCACTTGGCACCTTACGGAAGAGTCCCCACGACTCAGGTCAATACATTTTTCAGCGAGGTACTGACGCCTTGCCGTCAGTTGGTGCGGCGGTTGTACTCCCCACCGAGCGCCAACTTCACTCAATTGTTGAGTCCGGGGAACGAAGGCGTGTGAAGATCGGAACCAGCCCCCTCGCTGGCAATGCAAAGGTGTGCGTCGACCCCAACCGGCTGTTCGGCCGTCACCTCGCTGTACTTGGAAACACAGGCAGCGGCAAGTCCTGTTCCATCGCCGGACTAATTCATTGGAGCCTCGAACAAGCTCAAGAAACTTGCTCAGGGCAGCCTAACGCCAGATTCATCATATTGGATCCAAACGGTGAATATTCCCATTCCTTTAGGGAAGATAATTCTACAGTCAAAGCGCGAATTTGCAAAGTTAATCCAGCGAACGGCGAGCGTTCACTGAAAGTGCCGCTGTGGCTCTGGAACAGTGCTGAATGGTGCTCGTTCACACAGGCGAGTGCGAAGATACAGAGACCGCTGCTCAAGCGGGCATTACGTGAGGTCAAGGCGGGCTGGGTAGGGGTTACTGGATCGACTGATGAGGAAAATAAGCTATCTCTACGCAGATATTTGTCTTCAACACTTATCACATTACAACGAGATCTCCGGTCGGGAACAATAAAGACTGATGAAACTAAGTTTGGATTTCGCCTGAAGGCGATCCGCAACGATTTGGAGTACAAGCAAGGTGAATGCGCAATTCCTCAGCTCAATGAGATCTCCGATGTGATAAATAATGCTTTGCAGGCAGCATATAACTCGTTCGAGAAAGATGGTAAACAAATTGAGTTTTACCGCGCTTTCACGGAACAACAAGTTGAGATGGTTATTACTGCGATCAAGTCCTCTCTGGAAACGCTCGGAGGGATTACCTATCCGGAAGGGCCGGACGAAGATGTACCTCTATTCTTCAAAGGCTCGGATCTAGCTGATCATCTTGAGATCCTCGCTAATCAGGAAAATGTCAGTCAATATCTGGATTTCTTGATCTCCAGGATTCGCGTGTTGCTTTCAGATTCAAAAATGAACGCCGTGATTGGCTGTGATAACAGCATCACCCTCGAACAATGGCTCACAGACTACATCGGGAAGGATAAAGCTGAAGGTGGTTGCGTAGCGGTTATCGACCTGTCATTGGTGCCGACAGAGGTTGTCCACGTCGTGACGGCCGTGATCGCCCGTATGGTTTTCGAAGCACTTCAGCGTTACATGAAAATCAATGGGGCTGCCCTCCCGACCGTACTTGTGATGGAAGAGGCACACACGTTTATCAAGCGTTACAGAGACGATGTTGAGAATTACGATGCAGCTGCAGTTTGCTGCCAGGTTTTTGAACACATCGCTCGTGAAGGGCGAAAGTTTGGATTAGGACTTGTGCTTTCGTCCCAACGACCGTCAGAGTTATCTCCCACCGTTCTTTCGCAATGCAACACCTTCCTTCTGCACAGGATCACCAACGACCGTGATCAAGAACTCGTCCACCGGCTTGTGCCCGACAATCTGAAGGGACTACTACGGGAACTCCCTTTGTTACCGTCCCAAAGTGCAATTCTGCTCGGCTGGGCGTCTGAACTGCCGATACTCGTGAAGATGAGGGACTTGCCTGCGTCGCAGCAACCAAGATCTAAGGATCCTGATTTCTGGGGTGCATGGGTGGGCAAGGACGAAAAAGGCGGGCCGTTATCGTGTGACATCGACTGGGTGCCCATTGCAAAAGATTGGCAGACAGGTCCGAAGAGTGAAAGCGAAGGTGAAGAAACATGATCACCGACTTCAAGCCTTTTTCAGCTTATAAGGGCTTTAGTGTGGAACAATTCGAGAGATCTGTTGGTGCGCTGGCGGTGTGCATGGAGTGCGAGAGTTTGCTCTTTGAAATCTTCGGGAGATATTCTCAATGAGTGCTATACCATGCTTTCCGGACGAGCAGATAGAAGCGCTGGCTCGCGTCCTTGGGGAGTGCGGAACCGGTTCGGATATTTCTCGTACGCTGGAAACTTGTGGGCTTGTGGACAGGTCCGGTCAGTCCACCAAATGGCGCCGCCTTGAGTGGGTGTTTCTCGAATCACAGAGGCAATATCAATGCGCAAACCATGTGCTCAACTTCATCAGTTCCTTCATGAGCCCCGTTCGCTTCGCCGGACAGAGCGATGCCTTCGATATGCATCGCCAGAAACTTAACGTAATCCTGGCCTTTTCCGGTCTCGATTATGGCCCGGATGGGAACTTCCGACACCGCGAGGTTGCAAAAACACTTGATGATGCCGAAAAGCGCGTCAAAACACTTCGGGTGAAGTTCCGGGACCGACGCATACACCCTGAAGTTCTGAGGTACTGTCGAGCTGAGCTCTTGCAGGACAATTACTTTCACGCCGTCTTCGAGGCAACCAAAGGTCTTGCACAACGGATTCGCGACATGTCCGGGGTCCAGACGGATGGAGCCGCACTTGTGGACAGGGTGTTTTCGATCGATCAGCCGCTCCTTGTCCTCAACTCGCTTCGGACGGAGACGGAGAAATCAGAGCACAAAGGTTTTGCTATGCTCCTGAAGGGATGTTTCGGAGCCGTTCGGAATCCATTGGCCCACGAACCAAAGATTCTGTGGGAAGGCGAAGACGACGCAGTAGATTATCTGTCGCTGATTTCACTTCTGCACAGAAAACTGGATGATTGCATACCAACCGGGCTGGGGGATACAAAATGATCCGCGACCTCAAACTCAACGGCGTACGGATACAGGGATTCCGGAGTATTGGGGGAGACGTGCGAAACGGTCATTTCGGAAATCGCACCCTCCGGATCGTCGATCCTGTCATCGACCCGCTCGACGTGCGTGTGCAGTGGCGGGCCTGCCTAAAGAAGTCGGGGAGACGAAGCCGTTTGATAATTCGGATGATCTGGATGAGGACGATGGAGGAACCATCGAGCTCGACATCATCGTAGAGGTGAATTGAAGCATGACAACCGACAAGAATGCCACTCTAGTGTCGCACGAAACTGACATTGAGGGGGAGGGAGATCTGAAGATCCGATTCCGCAAGCTGGACGAGCAGAATGAAAACACTTTTTCCAAGAACTATATTACATTATCAGAATCCGCTCTTTACTGGGCGTCGATGACCGTCGGTGCCCCATCACTTGCAGCTGCGATGCAGAATTATAGTGATGCGCCTGCATTTGCACTTCACAAGTGGTCTGCCATTTGTTCTGTCGCATGTATTCGGGATAGTCAGATACATCTGAGAAAATCATATCATATGCTAGATCCAACCGAAAAAGGTGTTCTATCTTACTGGGCGGGAATGATCTTTGCAAAATTGGTTGCAGAAAAGATTCTTCATACCCCATGGGCAGCTCATGCCCGAATACTTCAAAAAAACGGATTCATGCAAGTAGATCCCCCTAAAACGAATTCCCTTCCCGATCTTGTGTGTTATGAGGGGGACAGCGAAATCTACCATATCGTTGAAGCTAAAGGGCGCTGTAAACAGAATTTTGCACAAATAGAAAAATATAAAGAACAGACAAGAAGAATCGCCTTCATCAATGGAAAAGAACCGACATCTCGGAATGTTTGCGTAACATATCTCAAATCTCCATTCGCGATAGATCTCTTTGACCCAGAAACTGATCCTGAAAAAAAGGCTGTCGTGGAGATTAACCTGTCTGTTCTTCAGAAATATTATTACATGCCTTTGGTCGCCTTTTTGACTGAAAAGGGGTACGAGTCCGATGAATGTACAAGCGATCCTTTCATATATCGTCAGTTTGCATGTGATCATGTCGATAAAAGGAAATTCCGCATTGGAATGGTCAAAGATATGTTTGAACAGGTAAAAAACGAGGAATTCATTGAAAGGGGAAAATCACTTGAGCAAGCCGATGTATCCAAATTAAGAAAAGATCCATTTTTTTCAAATACTGACTTCTTCATCGGCTTAGATGGGATATTTGTGCAACTATTTTGAGCGAAAACCAGATGGCAATGACGATCCCTGCCGATATCATCGAAAAGGCCTTGAACGCCTGATCTGCACACTCGGTGAAACTCAAACTCATTGTTTAGAACTCCAAAAAAAGCATGGTGATCGATCGCGTCAAGATGAGAAATCCGCTAAGTATCGAGCTTTGGATAGGAAATATATC
>Ga0116194_1001917_pt1 | contig 11722 bp, 8 predicted proteins | sample AD_SCU001_MetaG_FD_89887 | JGI IMG/M metagenome (GOLD analysis project Ga0116194, IMG submission 89887) | Active sludge microbial communities of municipal wastewater-treating anaerobic digesters from China - AD_SCU001_MetaG | ecosystem: Engineered > Bioreactor > Anaerobic > Digestate | place...
ACACGGATGCAGCGGTTACAGAGTATACATTTGTTATTGTCTATCTCCACATAGGGATGCCGGAAATCGACAGAATAATCCCTGTAGCTGCCCTCATAATGCTTTTGCTCTGCACCGTATTCTTCCGATAATCGCTTGAAATCACAATCATAGTAGGCTGTGCACCCACATTCCAGGCAGCGTGTCGTTTCTTTCAATGCGATCAAAGGACTTTCATAGCCCAGCTCAACCTCTTTGAAATTATTTCTCTCTGCAGGATCCAGGGTTGGCATTTCCTCTCTTTCCTGTGGGAGATAATGGCCGGCATATTCTGTCGGATGCTGTTCCCTGAAATGATCCTTGCGACTGATGAACTCCTTTTTTGGGGGTGTGATGGCCTGACCACTCAGAAACTGGTGGCAGGAATGAGCGGCCAGCCGGGCTTGTCCGATGGCCTGAATGAGGGTGGCCGGTCCGGTCACCCCATCGCCTGCAGCAAACATACTGTCGATACCTGTTTGCAGCGTCTCAGGATTGGCATCGATATCCCCCCAGCGATTAACTTTCAGCTCACCCTGCCGGGTGTGGCCATTGATATCGTTGAGGAAATTCACATCCGTCTTCTGACCGATGGCTGCCAGGATGATATCGACTTCCACATCAAACTCCGAACCCTTGACAGGGACGGGGCGACGACGGCCGGAAGCATCCGGTTCGCCCAGTTCCATCCGCAGACAGGTCACTGATTTCACCTCACCGGCCTTGCCCTTGTTCACCATCACCGGGTTGGTAAGGAACATATATTCCACGCCCTCCAGTTTGGACTCGTGGATCTCGATAGGGTTTGCAGGCATCTCCGCCTCGGTGCGGCGGTAGATGACGTATACTTTCTCAGCCCCACAGCGCAGGCTGGTCCGGCAACAGTCCATGGCCGTATTACCACCGCCCACCACGGCAACTTTTTTGCCACGAAAGTCCATCTTGACACCTGTCACTTCCATCTCTTTCAGGAAATCAATACCGGAGTACACGCCTTTCGCATCTTCGCCCTCGGCTCCCAGAAGGGTACCGGTCTGGGATCCGATGGCCAGGACCACAGCATCGTACTTTTCCTGCAGATCAGCGTAGTGCAGGTTGTCGCCCAGCCTTTGGTTGTAATGGATCTGCACACCCAGTGCGCTGATTTGATCCACTTCCTTCTGGAGCACATCATTCGGCAGGCGGTATTCAGGGATGCCATAACGCAGCCATCCACCGGCAGCCGGGGCAGCTTCAAAGACATCGATGGCATGCCCCTCTTTGCGAAGGAAAAAGGCTGCTGACAATCCGCCTGGACCGGCACCAATAATGGCCACGCGCTTGCCTGTGTCAGGCTTAACGACAGGGCGGTATGGGTGACCCGAGAAAAGGTCCTGGTCTGCTGCAAATCTCTTGAGATAATCGATTCCGACCGGGTGTCCTTCCTGCAGAAGGTTGCGGCGGCAGGCCACCTCGCAAGGCCTGACACAGACACGTCCGCATACGGCAGGGAAAGGATTGGTTTCCTTGATCACCTCCACAGCTTCATGGTACATCCCCTTCTCGATGTAGGAGATGTAACCCTGCACATCGACCCCGGCAGGGCATGTAAGCCGGCAGGGAGCAGCACAGTCTGCATAATGGTTGCTGGCCATCAGATCCAGGGCCGCCTTACGGGCAACCCTCACCTTCTCGTTTTCTGTCCAGATCTTCATGCCCTCCCCGATGCGGGTAGAGCAGGAAGGCTGCATGCCTCTCATGCCTTCCACTTCCACGACACAGACAAAGCAAGAGGAAAAAGGCTCTAAACGCGGATCATGACACAAGGTGGGTATTTGAATGCCATTTCGCCTGGCCAGCTCGAGAATGGTCTCCCCTTTCTGGCCGGTTACTGCCTTACCGTTGAGTATGACATTGAGATTATCCGACATGGTTGTATATCCTTGTATTATAAATATTCATTAATTGATATTGATGGCTTCGAAACGGCAGCGGTTATAACAGTCACCGCAACGAATACAAAGCTCCTGGTCGATGAGATGGGGCTGCTTGCGCTCACCGCTGATGGCGTTCACCGGACACTTCACTGCGCAAACCCTGCAGCCGGTGCATTTGTCTGCCACTATCTCATAGGTAAGCAGCGTCTTGCAAACCTTGGCAGGGCATTTCTTGTCCCGTATATGTGCTTCGTACTCATCCCTGAAGTAGCGCAGGGTGGTCAGTACCGGATTGGGGGCCGTCTGTCCCAGTCCGCACAACGAATTATCCTTAATAAGATATGCCAGCTCCTCCAGCATGTCAATATCGCCCTCCCTGCCGTTACCGGCTGTGATGCGATCCAGGATCTCCAGCATGCGCTTGGTGCCGATACGGCAGAAGGTGCACTTGCCGCAGCTTTCCTTCTGGGTAAAATCCAGGAAGAACCTTGCCACATCTACCATGCAGGTGGTTTCATCCATGACCACCATCCCTCCGGAACCCATGATGGCACCGGTGGCATTTACACTGTCATAGTCGACAATAGTATCTGCCAGATACTCCGGGATACAGCCCCCGGATGGGCCACCCATCTGCACGGCTTTGAACCGCTTATCCCCTTGGATTCCACCGCCCAGCTTAAAGATCACATCCCTCAGCGTGATTCCCATGGGCACCTCCACCAGTCCTGATCGCTTGATCTTTCCGGCCAGGGCGAACACCTTGGTTCCTCTTGATTTTTCAGTCCCATAGCGGGCATAGGCTTCAGGACCATGATAAATGATCCAGGGTATGTTGGCCCATGTTTCAACATTGTTGATATTGGTCGGTTTGTTCCACAAACCTGCCTCAGCCGGGAATGGGGGTCTCTTTCTGGGCATCCCACGCTGCCCTTCCACCGAGGCGATAAGGGCAGTTTCTTCCCCGCATACGAAGGCCCCCGCACCTTCCTTGATGTGGATATCAAAATGAAAATTCTCTATTCCCAGTATGTCATTCCCCAGGTAGCCACGCTTTCTTGCCTGACCCAGGGCGATATCTAAACGCTTGATAGCCAACGGATACTCAGCCCGGCAATAGATAACGCCACCGGTAGCACCAATGGCGTAGGCACCGATGATCATTCCTTCCAGTACTGCATGCGGATCACCTTCGAGCAACGAGCGGTCCATGAACGCGCCAGGGTCACCTTCGTCCGCATTGCAGATGACATATTTTTCATCACTGGCATATCCTGCAGCAAAGCGCCACTTCAGACCGGTTTGAAAGCCTCCCCCTCCCCTGCCTCGCAATCCGGCATCAATGACCATCTGGATGACCTTGTCACGGGGGATGCCATCTTCGGCGATCTTGCGCAGAGCGGCATACCCCTGCCGCTGTTCATACTCCTCCAGCGACTCAGGATCAATATACCCGCAATTGCGCAAGGCGATCTTCACCTGCGCACCCAGAAACGCCTGATCTTCAGTCTCGAAGAGGTCCGACTTCACCACGAGGTCCCGGACAGGCTCATGATGCACCACATGGCGGTCCAGTATCTGGATCACTTTCTCCTCATCGACATTACCGTATAGAAAGGCACCATTCTCATCAATCACTTCCACCAGAGGTTCACGGTAGCACATCCCGATACAACTCGTTTTGTGCAGATCAAAATCAAGGTGCTCCGATTGGCGGATGGCTTTGATCTTCTCAAATGTCTTACCGGCGCCGGCAGCAATACCGCAACTGCCCAGACCGACCACTACTTTCGTCTTTTGCATAGCTATGCCTGTTTCATTCCATGGTTCCGTTTTCCGCCATTTCACGTATGCGGATGTCCTTAACAATGCGAACAGCCTCCTTGCCGGTCAGCTTGCCATAGGTCTCATCACCAATCATCATCACCGGTGCCAGGGAACAGCATCCCAGGCAGGCCACCGATTCAATGGTGAAGAGCTTGTCATCCGTTGTACCCCCATCGGGAATGCCGAGTGCTTCGGTCAGGGCTTCGCTGATGGCATTGGCATTCTGCACATGGCAGGCTGTTCCATGACAAACCTTGATGATGTGCTTACCCACCGGCTGCAGCCTGAACTGGGCATAAAAGGTTGCTACACCATACATCTCACTAAGGTTGAGACCCGTATGCCTCGAGAGATATATAAATACGTCACGTGGAATATAGCCGTAAATGTCCTGGGCGCCCTGCAGCAGTGGAATAAGGTTTCCCTTTTTATTCCTGTATTTCTGAATCAGAGGATCCAGTAGATTAAGGTCGATCCCGGGTTCCGCCTGAGGACGCTCTCGGGAATCTATCCTGACAACACGCATATAAGTGAGATTAAGTGTGAAGTTATTTTCTGAAGGGGGATAAAAGTATGGAAAATGCTTGCAGCCATCAGCAGTAGTGACGTATTTATACTTAGTCCAAATTATCAGAAACAAGACATAGCAGGCGGGCCAGGGATCCAAAGCGACCATGTAATAATTCCCGGATCGGGAAGGAGGTTTATAGAAATCAACTACATTTGTTCCTCTCAAAAACATAGAGATATGACGATAGGTATCCTAAAGGAACCGGTAGGAGAAAACCGCGTGTCCTTGCTTCCCGAAGGTGCAGCCAATGTTATCAAGCTGGGCACCGATGTGTTACTGGAGACAGGTGCCGGCGTTCATGCCCGGGCGCATGACAAGGTCTATGAACAGGCTGGGGTGCGCATCGTTTCCCGCAAAGAAGTGATCCAGGGTTCTGACATCCTGTTGTCGGTGCAGCCTCCCGACCAGGCCAGCCTTGAGCTGATGCGCGAGGGCCAGGTGCTGATGGGTGTCTATAACCCCCTGGTTGAATTTGACCTGGTGAAACGTATGGCATCTGCCGGACTGACCGTATTCAGCCTCGACACCATTCCCCGCATCACCCGTGCCCAGTCGATGGATGTGTTATCGTCCATGTCGACCGTATCAGGTTATAAAGCAGTGATAGATGCTGCCCATAACCTGCCCTATTTCTTCCCTATGCTCATGACGGCGGCCGGGACCATCAAACCGGCCAGGGTCCTTGTCCTGGGTGCCGGCGTGGCAGGACTGCAGGCCATCGCAACATCCCGTAAACTGGGTGCCATCGTACATGCCTTCGACGTTCGCTCAGCGGTCAAGGAACAGGTAGAAAGCCTGGGCGCCAAGTTCGTACAAGTCGAAGGGGCCACCGAAGATGCCGCTGCCGGAGGTTATGCCGTGGAACAAACAGATGAATTCAGGCAGAAACAGGCTGAAGCCATTCACAACAGGGCTGTTGAATCCGACGTCATCATCGCGACTGCCCAGATCCCTGGCAAACGGGCACCCATCCTGATCCGCAAAGAAACCGTGGAAGCCATGGGGCCGGCTTCGGTGATCATCGACCTGGCTGCCAGCACGGGCGGCAATTGCGAGCTTACCCGCGACAATGAAGTAGTGGTGCATAACCAGGTCCGCATCATCGGCAAATCCAATTACGCCAGTGATATGCCCTCCGACGCCAGTAAAATGTATGGTAACAATGTTATCAACTTCCTCAAACTGATCGTCGACAAAGAAGGCAAGCTGTTCCTGAACTTCGAAGATGAGATCGTTCAGGGCACCTGCACCACCCATGCCCGGGAAGTCGTTAACCCCAGGGTCAAAACATTGATGGGCCTGTGATCAACCACTATTATGAACCTTTCAAAACATATGCCATATGGAAAGTGTACTTGAGTTCTTTTACCTCCACCGCGAGGCCATTTTCATCGTGATCCTGTCCATCTTCCTCGGGGTGGAAGTCATCTCCCACGTCCCGGCCATCCTCCACACCCCCCTGATGTCGGGTGCCAACGCCATCCATGGCGTCGTCATTATCGGTGCCATCATCGTGATGGGGCATGCCAAGGACAGCCTTTCCATGATCCTGGGCTTTCTGGCCGTTGTGCTGGGCACCCTGAATGTGGTGGGAGGGTTTGTCGTCACCGACCGCATGCTTGAGATGTTCCGGAAGAAAAACAAGAAATAAGGAGAAGCCATGAACGAGATTCTATCTTTCACCAAAAACATACAGTTCTCCCTGGGCGATGCCACCCTGGAGATTTCCTATGTTATCGCCAGTATCCTGTTTATCTTCGGACTGAAGATGTTAAGCCATCCTGACACAGCCCGCAAAGGCAACATCTGGGCTGCCATCGGCATGGGACTGGCTATCCTGGCTACCCTGCTGTTTCACCGCATGGATGGGGAACCCATTGGCAACCTGGGATTCATCATCACGGCCATCGTATTGGGAACCATCATTGGCTGGGTCGTCGCTATGAAGGTGAAGATGACGGCCATGCCACAGCTGGTGTCCTTGTTCAATGGGATGGGTGGAGGCGCCGCAGCCCTTATTTCCATCATTGAATTCCAGCACCTGGCCCGCCTGGGCGAGGCTGTTTCGATGGGCAGCGGACTGATGCTGGCCATTTTGCTGGGACTGATGATCGGCAGCGTCTCCTTTGCAGGATCCATGATTGCCTTCGGCAAGCTGGACGACCGCATCGGCGACATCCGTAACCCTATTATGCGCTACATCAATATCGGCTTCCTCCTCGTTCTGATCGGATTCATCGTCTATATCATGACACGGGGAACCATCATGCCCGAGAGCATGCTGCCGGTGCTGTACATTATGTTTATCATCGCCCTCATCTACGGGGTGAGCTTTGTCATGCCCATTGGCGGGGCCGATATGCCGGTGGTCATCTCCCTGCTGAACTCATTCACCGGAGTTGCTGCAGCCATGGGTGGGTTTTTGTATAACAACCAGGCCATGCTCACCGGCGGTATCCTGGTCGGATCAGCCGGGACCATCCTGACCATCCTGATGTGCAACGCCATGAATCGCTCCCTCTTCAATGTCATTGTGGGTGCCTTTGGTGGTAGTGCTGGGGGCGTGGACAAGGAAAAAGGAGCTGTCAAAGAGATCAGCATTTCCGATACCGCTGTCCTGATGGCTTACAGCCGGAAGGTTGTAATCATACCGGGTTACGGACTGGCTGTTGCACAGGCCCAGCACCTCTGTCATGAGCTGGAGCGTATTCTGGAGGAAAAAGGTGTTGAGGTAAGCTATGCCATCCATCCGGTGGCCGGCCGTATGCCTGGGCATATGAATGTTTTGCTGGCCGAGGCGGATGTTGCTTATGAAAAACTGGTGGAGATGGATGATGCGAATCCCGACATGCCCAATACCGATGTTGTGGTGGTGATCGGGGCCAACGATGTTGTCAATCCTGCCGCCGAAGACGATCCTTCCAGCCCCATCTACGGCATGCCCATCATCAAGGCTTACCAGGCCAGGAATACCATTGTGATGAAGCGCGGCATGGGTATGGGTTATGCGGCCATCGAGAATTACCTCTTCTTCAGTGACAAGACACGCATGTTGTTTGGCAATGCCAAAGACAGTCTGCAAAAACTCGTCACCGAGTTAAAAAGCCTCTGATCGGGCAACAGACTTCCGGTAACGAACCTTTATTACGAAGAACGCGGAGCCTTATGCTGACGCGTTCTTTTTTTTCTCTGCGACCTCTGCGTCTTCTTCGCGGTCTCTGCGTGAAATCAAAACACTGCTAATAAAAGGACTTGACGTGAATCACAGAATGGAGTCAACAGGTGCCCTGGATACAGAGGGAGCAGGTCGAGCAAGACCTGGTGATTCGTTTCAATTTCTAAACTACGGCTATTCGCTTAGTGGTGACTTCTCGTTTTGTATCACTCTCTCCAATTCCTCACGATTAAGCGGCAGACTCTTCCTGATTATTTCCCATACCATCTCGTAATCAATCCCAAAATACTCATGAGAAAGCAGGTTTCTAAGCCCATACATCTTCCGCCACGGTATTTCAGGGTACTTGTCCTTTACGTGCGCGGGAATTTTTCCTGAAGCTTCTCCGATAATCTCAAAATGCGTATGACCGCGTCAACGATAATATACTTTTTCTTAAACGAAACAAAATCAAGACCTTCTACATACTCTTCTATCCGTTGCATGGACAGCAACATATCTTCAAGATAAAGGAGATAGGTTCTTGCGGCTGGACTCATATATAATTGACCGAGCTTAGGATTATCTGTCTGAGCTGCTCTCGCAGCGCTTTTTCCGAGACCAGGTCAACCTTCATGTTCAGCTCATGTTCCAGGAAATCATGCAGGTCAAAAAACTCCCAACCTATGGGTTTCCGGAATGATACAAGGATATCGATGTCAGAATCCCGGGTTTGTTCATCTCTGGTATAGGACCCGAAATAACCAATCCTATCCACGTTAAATCGTTTGAAGAGCAAAGGCTTAAGCTCCCTCAGTTTATCCTCGATCTCGGACCTGGTTTTCATGAACCAAAGTTAGCGAGTATTTGATTCTTTCCCAACTATTACCACCTTTCATAAGATAGCTGCAGGCTTCGCGATCTCCGCGTGAAATACCGGACAAACGTTTGCACGTGTGCAGATATGAACGTACGAACGTGTGCACGTGAACGTTACACGTGATCACGATAATGTGCACACGCGCACATTTGCACACGCCCAAACGTGCACACGAATTGAAAAGTGAACTTTCTGGAGTAAGCTGATTGCTTCACGATCCCTGCGAGAAACAAACATCATACCCTTGATTAACTAACACTTAGAATAGAGTATACCTTGAAAACCGGATGCGCCGCGACGCATCAATGATGGCCCCGCTCATAACCTTGATAATATCTTAATATGAGCATGAATTGTCAGCATGCTTATTTAGACTACTTTTGCAAAAATTTTGACCATGCCACTTAGTAAACTCAGGAATATTGGTATTGCCGCCCACATCGATGCCGGCAAAACAACTGTCAGTGAACGCATTCTCTTCTTCACCGGCACCAGCCGTAAGATGGGTGAGGTACATGATGGACAGGCTACCATGGACTTTATGAAGCAGGAACAGGAGCGCGGGATCACCATTGCCTCTGCTGCCGTCACATGCCACTGGAATGATTATCAGCTTAACCTCATTGACACCCCGGGTCACGTGGATTTCACCGTCGAAGTGGAACGCTCCCTAAGGGTGCTGGATGGGATGATCGCCGTTTTTTGCGCTGTGGGTGGTGTGGAACCCCAAAGCGAGACCGTCTGGAACCAGGCCGACCGTTACCGGGTACCCCGCATCGCTTTCATTAATAAGATGGACCGTGTCGGTGCTGATTTTACCGAAGTGGTCGGACAAATGAACAAATACCTGGATGCCAACGCTGTACCCATTCAGATTCCCATGGGATCAGAAGAAGACTTTCAGGGGATGATCGACATCATCACCCGCAAAGCATACCGTTTTGCGGACTATGAACGTCAAGAAACAGAGATTCCCGCATCATACCTGCCACAGATAGAAGAAGCTCGCTCAAAACTGGCAGAAACCCTGGCAGAATGGGATGAACGGATCATGGAACTCTTCCTCGAAGACAAGGAAGTGCCGGAAGACGTACTCAAAAAGGCATTGCGGAGCGCCACACTGAAGCTGCTTATCACACCTGTGCTTTGCGGCGCCGCCTATAAGAATAAAGGGATACAACTCCTGCTGGATGCCGTGGTGGATTACCTGCCATCGCCCGTCGATGTCGGCGCCGTCGTCGGATTAGACATCGATGACCCGGAAAAATCGCATACCCGTTGTCCCTCTGTCAAAGAACCCTTTGCAGCCCTGGCCTTCAAACTGATCAATGATCCATATGTAGGGCAGCAAACCTTTATCCGTATCTTTTCCGGCAAGCTCAACAGTGGCATGCAGGTGCTAAACACCACCAAAGGCAAGCCTGAACGCATTGGAAGACTCTACCGCATCCATGCCAAAGACCGGGAAGAAATCCATGAGGCAGGTCCCGGGGATATTGTTGCCCTGATCGGTATGAAATACACCAAGACAGGAGACACCTTGTGTGATACAGCACAGCCCCTGCACCTTGAAAACATCCACATTCCGCCTACGGTCATTGAGCTTAAGATCACTCCGGGCAACCGCAAGGACCAGAGCAAACTGGGTGAAGCCCTTTCCAAGCTGGCCAATGAGGATCCCTCCTTTACGGTGAGGTATGACGACGAAACGGAAGAAACCATCATCTCGGGGATGGGTGAGCTGCATCTGGAGATCATTGTCGACCGTCTGAAACATGAGTTCGGGGTTGAAGTGGTCGTGGGAGAACCTGCTGTGGCCTTCCGTGAGACGATCACGATGGAAATTGAAAGTAACTATCGCCATGTGAAACAAACCGGTGGCAAGGGTCAGTTTGCCCATACCGTTATGCGGATCGAGCCCAACGAAGGCAAGGGTTACGAGTTTGTCGACAAGATCAAAGGGGGAGTCATCCCTGCCGAATATATTCCTTCCGTCAACAAAGGCATCCTGAAAACCCTGGAAAGAGGCGTGCTCGCCGGATTCCCGGTGGTGGATGTCAAGGTGGTCCTGCTGGATGGGAGTTTTCATCCCGTCGACTCATCGGATATGGCCTTCCAGACCTGTGCTTCCGTCTGTTTCAAACAAGGATTCATGAAAGGCACCCCCATCCTGCTTGAGCCTGTCATGAAGCTGGAAATCAACACCCCTGATGATTATATCGGGGCTGTCGTCGGTGATATGAACAAACGCAGGGGCAAGATTGAATCGATGCGGCGTCACCGCAAAGGAGCCCAGAAGCTGAACGGTTTCGTTCCCCTGATGGAGATGTTTGGCTACGCCACCCAATTGCGCAACCTGACAAGCGGCAGGGCGAACTATTCCATGGAGTTCTACCAATACATGCCCCTCCCGAAGGCAACCCAGGAGGAGGTGCTGAAAAAACTCGCAGAAAAGAAGCGCCTGGAAGCAGGGAAATAGTCGTGCTGTCCTTAGCCTCATCGTGCGTAGCGTGGACGCCACGCACAGCATCTGTGCCTTGTTACCGCGTTACGACGGCGATGCGCTTCTTTCCGTCCATGCGGATGGAAAAAGGTTGTTTGAACCGCACATGGCGGAAGAAGGTCCCCTGATAAACGACCTCCTGTTCTTCCAGAACGGGGTAATTGATATAACTGCCCGACATCTCCGGCTGAACGCTGAAGTAGCCCACATTCATAGAAACGACGTTGTGGAAAAAATGGCTGCCTGAAGACGCATCCAGTGGGAAGTCTTTCAAGCTGGTCTCCACAATCACGCAGGCATTGGAAATCTGGGGCCAATAGACAGGAATCCCGATCCAGCGGTCACGGGTGCCCCATCGGCCCGGGCCTACCAGGACATATTTTTGTCCTTTTTCCAACATCTGTTTGTTTAGCATTTCAATTTCCGCTGCCATCTCCTGGGTCCGGCTCTTGTCGAACAACTCTCCCGGGACATATATCACATCTTTGATACTGGATATCAATCCATTGCCCATGGCCTTTTCAGAATACAACACGATATCTGCCGATGGGATCTCTTCCATATCCACCTGGTAATCCTGGGCACTACCCAGTAATGGTTTGATTTGCAGCAGATAGAAGGAAGCCCGCATCTGGGCATCTTTGTTCAGGTCGACGGCAAACTCAATCTCGACCGGGGTTCCCATGGCTTCATGGACCACATCCAGCACTACTTCTATCGTTTTTGCCAGCGGTATATAGTTATATTTCAAGATATTGGCAAAGTTCACGATGCGGGGGCCCTGCTGATTGAGTCCCGGAGAGATGCGGTCATTCTCGATATCGTAGACCGAAGCCAGGTGCTTCAGGCTGCC
>Ga0116194_1001920_pt1 | contig 11715 bp, 10 predicted proteins | sample AD_SCU001_MetaG_FD_89887 | JGI IMG/M metagenome (GOLD analysis project Ga0116194, IMG submission 89887) | Active sludge microbial communities of municipal wastewater-treating anaerobic digesters from China - AD_SCU001_MetaG | ecosystem: Engineered > Bioreactor > Anaerobic > Digestate | place...
ACCGACGGCTGCGTGGCCTTCCAGTTCAAGCACTGCGGCCAGCTGATCTTCGCTCCCGGTACCGATGAGGCGGCGCTGATGGACGCCGCCATCGAAGCCGGCGCCGACGACGTGGCGACCAACGACGACGGTTCGATCGAGGTGCTGACCGCGCCGACCGAGTTCATCGCCGTCAAGGACGCACTGGAAGCGGCCGGTTTCACGCCCGAGTTCTCGGAAGTGACGATGAAGCCGGAAGGCGAGAACGTCTTTGTCGGCGACGACGCGGTAAAGATGCAGAAGCTGCTCGACGCGCTGGAAGGCCTGGACGACGTCCAGGAAATCTACACCACGGCGGTCATCGAGGAGTGAAACACCACCCCTCTTTTTAATTTTTGCAACATGCTTTTCCGGATATCTGATGTGACTACCAATAGCAACGAATCGGCAACCCATGCGCGTCTTCGCGACGAATACCTGCGGGACGATCGCCCATGGGTAGTTGCCTATTCCGGAGGCAAAGATTCCACTGCTTTGTTGCAACAGGTCTACAAGCTGGTTCTTGAGCTAGGGTCGCGGGCCGGTAAACCGATTCACATCATCGCCTCCGACACCAAGGTAGAGGCGCCTATCGTTGAGGATTATCTGGCGGCATCCTTGAGTGCCATTGAACTTCATGCCAGAGAACACGCACCCAGTATCTCCGTGCATCACGTCCAACCCGAGCCCGATCAGACTTTCTGGACCAATCTGATTGGCAGAGGATATCCGCCCCCAACCCGCTCGTTCCGCTGGTGCACAACCAAAATCAAGATTCGCCCTGCCAGGCGGATCATTGAAGACATCGCCAAACGTTATGGCAGCGTCCTTCTGTTGCTCGGAACACGCAGTGCTGAAAGCTCCAGCCGCTCCCAGCGCATGGAAGCAAGAGAAACCAATGACCGTGGGTTGAATCCGCATCACGAGATTCCCAACGCACTGGTGTTTACGCCCATCGCAGAGTGGTCCAACGACGAAGTCTGGGACTATCTTTTCCGCAACAACCCAGCCCCCTGGGGCACGCGGCACGACGACATGCTGGAGTTGTACCGTCAAGCCAACGGCGGTGAATGCCCTGTCGTGCTGGATCTCAATACCCCTTCCTGTGGTGGCAGCCGGTTCGGCTGCTGGACATGTACCGTTGTGCGTCAAGACCGCTCTATGCAGGGATTCATTGCCACAGGCGACGAGTGGATGCGCCCCCTGGCTGAGTTCCGTGACACGCTGAAAGTCTGGCGGGAACGACCGGAAATGCGGGAAAGCAAGCGTCGCTCCGGTGAAATTGGTCCGGGCCCGTTTACCCTGGCGGCTCGCCAACAGATTCTGGAAGCACTTTTTCAGGTTGAAAGTGAAGTTCGCCGCAAGCTGATTGACGATGAAGAATTGCAATGCATTCAGTATCATTGGCAACGCGAAGGAGACGCCACGCAATCGGCACTTCGCCTAGCCAAGCGTTACGGACGCATCGTCTCCGAAGGGGGGCAATTCAGCATGGACAATCTGAACCGGGAACTCATCGCCGAACTGGCTTCGGAATACGAGATCCAGGAGGCCTGGATCGAGGAGTTGCTGTATTTGGTCGATCAGAAATATCCGACTCTGGCACAACGTGGTGCTCGTCCTGCGCTCAATGAGGACGTGCGTTTTGTAGTCGAAAAAGCTGTCCAGCAGGAAGACATCGCCGCTGCTCCATGATCTTTGAATCGATTACGCTGGAGAACCTGTTCTCCTATTGCGGTGCTCATACCTTCGATTTGGCAGGGACAAGCGAGGGGCGGAATATCGTTCTGATTTCCGGGCGCAATGGCTTTGGCAAGACCAGTTTCCTGAACGCCCTCAAACTCCTGTTCGGCGGTGTCACCGAAAATCTGCGGCGTGCGGTGCAGCGCGAGCGTACTCCCTCCGACAAGCAGTATGTCATCGGGGCCGGCGAGGACTGGTGGGGCTTGCTCAATCGCCGTGCCCGACAAAACCGGCAGAAGCACTGCGCGGTTCGCGCGGTATGGCGGGAAGACGCCGGTCGTGTCCAGGTCGAGCGCGTCTGGGAAATCGGGGCAAACAGCTACGAAACCCGGCTACGCATCGAGGCTGACTTTCTCGAACAGCCGCTTGAAGACAGTGCTGCCCAGGAATTTCTCGATTTCCGCCTGCCCGCCGAGTTCATCAAGTTTTTCATTTTTGACGGCGAACAAATCCAGGAAATCGCCGAGGCCAATCGCGACGAGCAAGTCCGGCAGATCGAGGCCTTGCTCAACATCGGCAAGCTCGGCCTTCTGCGTGAAGCGCTCAAGGCGGCCAACCAGCACTGGCAAGAAGCGGCCATGGACACCCGCCGCGCCGCCGACCTGGAAGATCTCAAGGCGCGCCTGGCCAAAACCCAGGCCGACCAGGCAGCGACCGCGCTGGCACTGCAACTGGCAGAAGAAGAACTCGGCTTGCTTGAGAACGAGATTTCCGTCCTCAAGCGCCGCCAGGAAGGACGCCGAGCCTCGGTCAACCAATTGTCCGAAGCGCTCCTCAAGGAGCGGATTACGCAGGCTGAAAACGAACATACCTCCTTGTCCGCCAAGCTGGCTGACGCCCTGCCGCGCATCGCGCCTCTCTTGTTGTCTGCAGAACTGGCCGATAAAGGCATGCAACTGCTCGATAGGCAGCTAAAACAGAGCAATGGTCCAGCCCCCCTGCTGCGGAGATTGGCAGAAGTTTTGCCCGGCCAGGTTTTTGACACGCCTCCCTTGCCACCCACACTACCCTTGCAGGCGAGCCAGGACAGCTTTTACCGCAATCGACTGCGCAAACTTCTGGAGGCCGAAGTGGGCGATGATCTGCCACCCCGCTCCCAGATTGATCGCCCAAAAGTAGAAAAGGCCAAATCTGTCCTGCAGCGTTATGCCTACAACGACGACGCTCGTCGTCATTTCGCAGAAATGCTTTCGCGCCTTTGGACATTGGAAAGCCAGCGCAAGAAGCTGGAGCAGGAACGGCGCGATGCCACCAGTGAAAGTCAAGCAGAAAGGGAAGCCTACGCCAAGGCAGAGGCCGAACTTGAAGCGTTGGGAAACAAACTGCTGGACCTCAAACTGCTAATCAAGGAACGACGCAACGAAAGTGAAAGGTTGTCCAAGCTGGCCCAGGATCAGACTGTGCAGATCGATCAACAACGACACTCGGTTGCGCTTTCGGAGCAGGCTCGTCAGCGATTGCAGGTTTCCAACAGACTCAGCCGTTTTCTTGATGCGTACAAGCAACGACTTAAAGAGAGCAGCCGCAAAGAACTAGAAGACGCTTTAAATCTTCGCTATTCGCAGTTAATGACGTCCAATACTTTGGTAAGGCGCATCGCAGTCGACGAATTCTTTGCCTTACATTATTTGAATCTCGAAGGCGAAACTGTTGGCATGGGAAATCTGTCTGCTGGCACTAAACAAATCGCTGCCACCGCACTACTTTGGGCACTAAAGGACTGCTCTGGGAAACAGCTTCCGGTAATTGTAGATACGCCTTTGGCGAGAATCGACCGGGGCAATCAGGAACGCTTGCTGACAGCTTACTACCCCCACGCCAGCCAGCAAGTCATCGTTCTACCCACCGATTCCGAACTTGACGAGGAAAAATATCGTCTGATCCAGCCTCACGTATATCGTGAGTTTGTATTGCATAACCCGAGCGGCAGCGAAACAGAAATCCTCCATCAACCGATGTATCCGGCCCGAAAGGTACGCCATGGCTGATATTGCCATAAGTGCCCAGGATGAAACGCTGGTTCGGGAAATCCTCAAACATGGCCTGAAACGCAACGTTCCCAAGCTGAACGTGTTGCGCTTGGCATTGGCCCGCTCTTTACGCCTGCCGACTCCGCCCGACGAAGCCCTGGATTATGAAGAGAGCCCGCATCGCTACGATCTGGAACAGGTTGCCGGCAAAGGCCTGAGCGATGACGAACAAGGACCGCGCGATTTCAATGACGCTTACAAAGCGCTCCTCTCGGCTTATCACGATACGGATTTGTTTGCTGATGAAGACCGTTATGTGTTGTTGCTGCAGCGTCATATCCGCCGTGGGCTGCGCGAATTCCGGACCAGTTGGCGGCAGAACCATGACTTCCATGCCTATCTCTACCAGGAGTTTTTCGGCGGCACAGCCATGGTCACGCGGGAAGATCGTCGTGACGACCTGGCTCGGGCATTGACCGAAATCGGTGTCAGTGCGGAAATCCGTGAGCGGGTTGATGGTCCTCGTTTGTCCCGCTACCGCTTGTATCTTTCCGACCTGAGCGATGCAGACCGGGTTCGCCGAGGCCTGGATCGCCTCGCCATCGCACTGAATTTGCAGCGCCAAGGCGTCTTCCTTTCGCCAGGCGATGAGGCCAGAGTCATATGCCTGGATCTGCCACGCGCCCGCGAATCGTGGCAGCTATTGCCCGGCACCTCTTTACGCGAATGGGTGCGGGCCGAATGCAGCGATCCCTTGCCCGTGTGGCCGGGGGCTGACATTCAGGGCCAGCCATTTCGCTTTGATCTGGCGGCCGCGCCCCATCTGCTGGTCGCAGGCACCACGGGGAGCGGAAAAAGCGTCTGTTTGCACGCCATCATCCTTTCACTGCTTTGGCGACAAACTGCGGCCAACCTTCGGCTGTTGCTGATTGATCCCAAACAGGTCGAGTTCTCTGCCTATCGCGGCATTCCCCATTTGGCGGGCAAAGGACCAATTTTTGAACCGGCCGAGGCAGCAGTTGAACTGAAAGCGCTGGTGGCAGAAATGGAACTACGCCATCAACGTTTTCAGGTCTTGGGGGTCGCCAATCTTGCTGAGGCCCAGGCAAAGGGAGAAGAATTGCCGCGCATCGTGGTGATGGTGGAGGAACTGGCAGACTTGATCCGGCAGCATCCTGCAGTCGAAGAATCGCTCATCCGGCTTGCCCAAAAAGCACGCTCGGCCGGCATCCATCTGGTTCTGGCTACACAACGTCCGGACGCCGAGACTTTTTCCGGCCTGTTGCGTTCCAACATCCCGGCTCGTATCGCGCTGGCTGTTCAGAAAGGAAGCGAATCCCGCATCATTCTTGACGATGAGGGTGCCGAAAAGTTACTTGGCCAAGGGGATATGCTGATTAAGCCGGGAACCGGTCCCGATACTTTCCGGGTTCACGGCGTTCGTATCAGCCGTGATGACATTTCCGCCTGCGTTCGTGCCTGCAAAGGAGGCTGACAATGAGCCTGCAAACTCTCCGTATTTTGGAATTCCGCCCTGTCTGGCTAACAGTCGATGGCAATGGTCCATTCCCGGAGCGGCCTTATGGCATCGATTTTACGGATGCCAGTGGAGCGCCCTGCAACGCTTTCCTGTTCATGTCCGACAATGGCATGGGCAAGACAACCCTGCTTCAGATCATGGCCAACATGATGCGCGTCTGGGGTGAGCGAGAGCCCAAATACTGGGGAGTTGAAGGCCTTGATTCGGGGGAACTGCGTGCCCAATGGGATTTGCGCATTCGTGTTTATTGGCGAGGTGAAGAGAAAGTCATCATCCTCTCTTTGCTCGCTGGCAACTTCAGCGATGACCTAGCTCTTCTGAAACCTTGGGGTACGGCCGAACTTGCACAGGCACAGGCAGACTCCTGGCATGTCGCCGGATACCGGCGTCGAGCACGAGGTTTTCTGACCGAAATAGGTCGTAGCGATGAACTGTGTGCAGACCTGACTGATACGTTCAGAGAATGGAATCAGGAAGAAGCCGAAAACAGTGCTGGGGGCTTTTCTGGTACCGCGTTTGATTTGCCGACAGCGCTGTACTTCAGCGCTTATCGCGATATCCCCGCTGTAGCATCCCACGAGCGAGCAATCGGGCGTCCTGAGCATTGGGGATATCGTACCGCCCATTTGTTTGACCCGCATTCCAATCGCTGGCGGGACTCTTTGGATAACCTTCTCGTCTGGTTGAAATGGCTGGATCAAAACCTGCTTCCCGATCAACCCGGCCGTTTTGATCGTGCCAGGGATTTTGTCAATCGCCATGTCTTTGACGAAACACCCGACAAATTCTTAGAGGGGATTTCGGTTGAGACCCTGGCCGCCATCGTACGTAATGGAGATGCTCGTCACCGACTGGACAGATTGAGTAGCGGCGAAAAGAATCTGGTTCATCTCTTTTTGCGTATCGGCGCACATATGACGCGTCATACGCTGATATTCATTGATGAACCAGAAGTGCACTTACATCCCCGCTGGCAGTACCGCCTGATTCGCCAGCTCAAAGCTTTGCCCAAAAACGACCCCGGTATCACGGTTATTGCTGCAACGCACTCCGTAGATATGCTGAAGGCCTTTGCTTTTGAAATTCCCGAGGATGGCCTTCATAAAGGCGGGGACATCATTCAAAAGAGCAAAGAGGAGGCCTGACCCATGGCGTCTTTCAAAGGAAAGCCGAATTCTGAACGTGTTGAGTATGGGTATTTCAGGAAGGTAGTAGTTTTTCTGGAGTCCGAAGAAGATCGCCTGATCATTGGCGACCGCTGGTTTTTCGAGGATGGCGAATTTGACTTCAAACCCGCGGACGAAGGCTGTGGGGGAGGATCTTCGCGCGTAACGGCCCTTGTTGCTGAGGCCAGAACCAATCATTTTTCTGCGTTTGGGATTGTTGACCGCGATGCCCTTGCAGTCGAACCCCATTGGTCCATCTGGTGGGAAATGGATGACGGCAATTTTCATGCCTCGCGCCCGCTCGGAGAATATATTCGCGTACTGCCTCGTTGGGAAATAGAGAACTATCTTCTTGACCCCGAGGTAGTTGAAGCCGTGGTTGCCAATCGCGAGGGAAGATCTGTTCGCAGAGGAGAAGATGCGCTGCAAACAATCTATCGAGATATAGATTCAGTCGTCAACATATCTGCAGCGGTCATTGCCGGACGAAAACATGGTATACGCGTTGATGATGAACTGAACAAAATCCCCGCTGATGCTTTACCTCGACAAATTGAAAACCGACTGGGTGAAGCTGCTCCTTGCGTTTCCGAGCTTGCTACGCGCATTCGAGAGTTTGGAGCTCCATTACCGGAAGGAAGTGCAGCGCATTGGGAACGCATATCGCGACTACTGGATGGGAAGCGTTTCCTCAAACGACTTGACCTATGCGGCAAAAACTTGGGCGCAAAGGAGGACAGACGCCTCGAATTGGCTGATCAAGCGCGTAATAGAGGGAAATTCATTCAGGAGATAAAAGCCTTTCTTGATGAATTCAAGAAAGAAGCTTTCGTGTAATGGTTATTTTGGCGCCCCCTAGGCGGCGATACGCCGCCTTTCTTATTTGATGCAACGCGCCTATCCCCTCCTCTTCGTCTTCCTGTGGAGCACCGGTTTCATCGGTGCCAAGTTCGGCCTGCCGCATGCCGAACCGCTGTCTTTCCTGCTCACCCGCTACTGCCTGGTCGTCGCGCTGATGCTGCCGGTGGCGCTGGCGACGCGCGCGCCGTGGCCGCGCGATCCGCAACAGTGGCTGCACATCGCGGTCTCCGGCTTGCTGGTCCACGCGCTTTACCTGGGCGGCGTCTTCGTCGCCATCGGCCACGGCCTGCCGGCCGGGATCACCGCGCTGGTGGTCGGCATGCAGCCGCTGCTCACCGCCTGCAGCGCCGGCTGGCTGCTCGGCGAAAAGGTCAGCGGCCGCCAGTGGGGCGGCCTGGCGATGGGCTTTGTCGGTGTCGCGCTGGTCGTGTCCGGCAAGCTCGGCGACGGCGCGCTCGGACCGATGCTGCTGCCGGCGCTGGTCGCGCTGCTGGCGATCACCGCCGGCACGCTGTACCAGAAACGTTTCTGCGCCCGTTTCGACCTGCGTACCGGCGCGCTGATCCAGTTCGTGCCGAGCGCCATCGTCACCGGTATCGCCGTCGCACTGTTCGAGGATTACCGCATCGACTGGAGCGGCGAATTCCTGTTCGCGCTCGGCTGGCTGGTGCTGGTTTTGTCGCTCGGCGCGATCAGCCTGCTCAACCTCCTGATCCGCAAGGGCAGCGCGGTCAATGTCGCCAGCCTCTTCTACCTGACGCCGCCGACGACGGCGCTGATCGCCTGGGCGGTCTTCGGCGAGACGCTGACGCCGGTAGCCGTGCTCGGCATGGCGGTGGCGGTCGGCGGCGTATATTTGGTGGCGAGGCCGGCGAAGTGAGCGGCGTGCGTATCCTCGGCATCGACCCCGGCTTGCGCGTGACCGGTTTTAGCTTCGGCCGCAGGCTTCGCCCGCTTGACCGGCGACGCCGGTCAGCCTGCGCTGAAGCCGACCACGCGCGATGCGGAAAGCCGCTGCAATGAGCGCGCTCCGTATCCTCGGCATCGACCCTGGGCTGCGCGTGACCGGCTTTGGCGTCATCGAGAAGCACGGCAGCCAGTTGCTCTATGTCGCCAGCGGCTGCATCAAGTCGAACGACAAGGAATCGCTGCCCGAGCGCATCGGCACGCTGTTCGCTGGCATCGGCGAGGTGATTGCCACTTACCGGCCGGATCAGTCGGCGATCGAGAAGGTGTTTGTGAACGTCAATCCGCAGTCCACGCTGCTGCTCGGCCAGGCGCGCGGGGCGGCGATGTCGGCGCTGGTCCATGGCGGGTTGCCGGTGGCCGAATACACCGCGCTACAGGTCAAGCAGGCGGTGGTCGGGCATGGCAAGGCGGCCAAGGAGCAGGTGCAGGCGATGATCGTCCGCCTCCTGAACCTGCCCGGCGCGCCGACGGCGGATGCCGCCGACGCGCTCGCCTGCGCGATCTGTCACGCGCACGGCGGCCAGGGTCTGGGGGCGCTGGCGACGGCGGGGTATCGCGTTCGCGGCGGACGACTGATAGGATGAGAACCTGTTTGGACATACAGTATCGGATTACCTCATGATCGGAAGACTCAGCGGCCTCGTCGTCGAAAAGAACCCGCCGCAGATCGTGCTCGACGTCAATGGCGTCGGCTACGAGCTCGACGTGCCGATGAGCACCTTCTACAACCTGCCGTCAGTCGGCGAGAAGGTGACGCTGCTCACCCACTTCGCGGTACGCGAGGACGGGCATTTCCTCTACGGTTTCCTCGGCGAGGCCGAGCGCTTCGCCTTCCGCCAGTTGCTCAAGGTTTCGGGGATTGGCGCCCGCACCGCGCTGTCGGTGCTCTCCGGCCTGTCGGTCAATGACCTGGCAGCGGCCGTGGCGCAGCAGGAGCTCGGCCGCCTGGTGAAGATTCCCGGGATCGGCAAGAAGACCGCCGAACGCCTGCTGCTCGAACTGAAGGGCAAGCTCGCCCAGGTTGGCGGCGTGACGCTCAATGTCGCGGCCGACGACGCCCGCGCCGACATTTCCAATGCGCTGCTGGCGCTCGGCTACAACGAGAAGGAAGCCGCCGCCGCAATGAAGCAGTTGCCGGCCGACGTCGGGACCTCCGACGGCATCCGCCAGGCGCTCAAACTGTTGTCCAAAGGCTGATGCTGCTCGACGACGAACCCAAACGGCTGGCGCAGATTGCGCTGGTGGTGCTGATCATCGTCGGCTGTGTCGCCGTGCTGCTGCCCTTCGTCGGCGCGCTGCTGTTCGCGCTGGTGATCTGGGTGTGCACCTGGGAAAGCTACCGCGACCGCCTGCTGCCTCGACTGCGCGGGCGCGACACGCTGGGCGCCGCGCTGATGGTCGTGCTGCTGGTGCTGATCCTGCTGGTACCGACGATCTTCCTGGCCGGCGCGCTGGCCAGCGGCGCCGATCACCTGATCGACCTGGTCAAGCCCTATGTCGAGCAGGGACTGCCGACCGAACCGCCGACCTGGTTTGCCGAGGTGCCGCTGTTCGGCCAGCGGATGATCGACTTCTGGCACGAAGTGGCAAGCAGCCGCGAGGCGCTCAACACCCTGCTCGCGCAGGGCGTGGCGCCAGCCCGCCAATTCCTGATCGCGGCCGGCGGCGTCGTCGCCAACGGTCTGCTGCAACTGGCATTGGTCCTGTTCGTCGTCTTCTTCCTCTATCGCGACGGCGAGGTGGTTGCCGCCGCGCTCTACGGCGGCGCCCGCAAGCTCGGCGGCGAACTCGGCGAAGGCCTGGTCGACAAGGCGCGCGGCACCGTGTTCGGGGTCATGCTCGGCATCGTCGGCACCGCCGCCGCGCAGGGCTCGGTGGCGATGCTCGGTTTCTTCGTCGCCGGCGCGCCGGCACCGGTGCTGCTCGGCTTCGCCACCTTCTTCCTGTCGATGATCCCGGTCGGCCCGCCACTGGTCTGGGGCGGCGCCGCGCTCTGGCTCTACGGCGACGGCCAGACCGGCTGGGCGATCTTCATGGCGCTCTACGGCCTGCTCATCATCAGCAGTATCGACAACGTCGTCAAACCCGTCCTGATGGCGCGCGGCGCCGGCCTTTCCGTGCTCATCGTCGCCCTCGGCGTGTTCGGCGGCGTGCTGGTGTTCGGCTTCATCGGCATCTTCCTCGGCCCGGTGTTGCTGGCGCTCGGCCACATGCTCCTGACGCGCTGGCTGCGCGAGGAAACGACATCATGATCGAAACCGACAAGCTGGCGCCGCTCGAGCGGATCATCGCGCCGACCGCCAAATCCGCCCAGGAAGAAGCGCTCGAACGCGCGCTGCGGCCCAAGCGCCTGGCCGACTACACCGGCCAGCAGAAAATCCGCGAACAACTGGAAATCTTCATCCAGGCAGCGAAGAAGCGCGGCGAATCGCTCGACCACGTGCTGCTGTTCGGCCCACCCGGCTTGGGCAAGACGACGCTGGCGCACATCGTCGCCGCCGAAATGGGCGTCAATCTGCGCCAGACTTCCGGCCCGGTACTCGAACGCGCCGGCGACCTGGCCGCCATCCTGACCAACCTCGAACCGCACGACGTGCTGTTCATCGACGAAATCCACCGACTCAGCCCAGTGGTCGAGGAAATCCTCTACCCGGCGCTGGAAGATTTCCAGATCGACATCATGATCGGCGAAGGCCCGGCAGCGCGCTCGGTGAAACTGGATTTGCCGCCGTTCACGCTGGTCGGCGCCACCACACGCGCGGGCATGCTCACCAACCCGCTGCGCGACCGCTTCGGCATCGTCGCCCGGCTGGAGTTTTATACGGCGGAGGAGCTCGGTACCATCGTGCACCGCTCGGCGGGGCTTCTGCAGATGAACCTCGACGCGGCCGGCGCACTGGAAATCGCGCGGCGCTCGCGCGGCACCCCGCGCATCGCCAACCGCCTGCTGCGCCGGGTACGCGACTACGCCGAAGTCAAGGCGAGCGGCCACGCGACGGGCGCGGTGGCGGACGCCGCATTGCTGATGCTCGACGTCGATCGAGCCGGCCTCGACGTGATGGACAGAAAACTCCTGTCGGCGGTGGTCGAGAAGTTCATGGGCGGACCGGTCGGACTGGACAACCTCGCGGCCGCCATCGGCGAGGAGCGCGACACCATCGAGGACGTGCTGGAACCCTATCTCATCCAGCAGGGCTATCTGCAGCGCACGCCGCGCGGGCGCATCGCCACGCCGCTCGCCTATCGCCACCTTGGTGTGGTGCCGCCGTCGGCCACGCCCAACGCGGACCTGTTCTGATGGCCTTCGTCTGGCCGGTGCGCGTGTACTGGGAGGACACCGATGCCGGTGGCGTGGTGTATTACGCCAACTATCTGAAGTTCATGGAGCGCGCACGCAGCGAATGGCTGCGCGCGCATGGCTTCGAGCAGGATACGCTGCGCGATCGCG
>Ga0116194_1001929_pt1 | contig 11679 bp, 8 predicted proteins | sample AD_SCU001_MetaG_FD_89887 | JGI IMG/M metagenome (GOLD analysis project Ga0116194, IMG submission 89887) | Active sludge microbial communities of municipal wastewater-treating anaerobic digesters from China - AD_SCU001_MetaG | ecosystem: Engineered > Bioreactor > Anaerobic > Digestate | place...
ACCTACAGGATCACGGAGATTCCGGAAGGCATACAGCTCTTCCGTAAGATTGTGAAGCTACAGGAAGAACGCCGGCAGATGGTGTTTGACAAGGGGCAGCTCGACTGGGCCATGGCCGAGTTGTTGGCATACGGCAGCCTGATCAATGAAGGCAAGCCTGTCCGGATTTCCGGACAAGACGTGGAAAGGGGAACCTTCTCGCATCGTCATGCGGTATTGACACAGGAAGACAACGGTGAGCCCTATATCCCACTGAACAACCTGGAGATTCCACATGTCCGTTTTGAAATCTATAACTCGCCGCTCTCGGAATACGGAGTATTGGGCTTTGAATACGGATATGCCCTGGCCACTCCCTTCTCCCTGACCATTTGGGAAGCTCAGTTCGGAGATTTCAACAACGGGGCGCAGATTATCATCGACCAGTTCCTGTCCAGTGCCGAAGACAAATGGAATGTCATGAACGACCTGGTGTTGTTTCTGCCCCATGGTTATGAAGGACAGGGACCGGAGCACAGCAGTGCCAGGCTGGAGCGTTTCCTTACGCTTTGCGCCGACTACAATATGCAGGTCACACAACCTACGACCCCGGCTAACTTCTTCCACCTGTTACGGCGTCAGCTTCATCGACCGTTCCGAAAACCCCTGGTGGTACTCACGCCCAAGAGCCTTCTGCGTCATCCTGCCTGTGTTTCTCCCCTGGGTGATTTCACACAGGGTGGTTTCCAGGAAGTTATTACCGATAAAAAGGTAGATCCTAATGGGGTTGCCAAGGTATTGCTCTGCACCGGGAAAGTCTATTATGACCTGATTGAAGAGCGGGAGCGGCGCCAGGCGTGGGATACGGCCATTATCAGGCTGGAACAGTTATACCCTTTCCCAAAAAAGCAATTGTCGGAAGCCATCCGCATGTACCCGCATGCGTACAAGCATATCTGGGTGCAGGAAGAGCCGGCCAATATGGGATCATGGAGTTTCATCGCCAGGCAGTTCAACGATGTCAGTATCATGCTGGTAGCCAGGCCGGAAAGCGGAAGTCCTGCCACCGGAAGCAGCCAGCTTCACAAGCAACGGCAGGAAAAGATCATCGAAAAAGCTTTTGGCGGATGTACCTGCGAAAGGGTCAATGAGGTGTGTAAAATGCTGTGTGCTCCCCATGAATGGAAGTTTGTATCCCGGGAGCTGCACCTTACGGAAGCTGCGGAGAGCGCGGAAGTCAACAAGAAATAGGACATTACGTTTTTGAACCAGAACCCATGAAAACCGAAGTTAAGATACCGAGCCCTGGCGAATCTATCACCCAGGTACAATTGGCCGCATGGCTGGTAAAGAATGGTGATTATGTTGAGCGGGATCAGGAATTGGCTGAGATCGATTCCGACAAGGCGACTCTGAGTATTAATGCCCCTGTGTCAGGTAAGATCGAGCTATTGCACGAAGAAGGTGAGACGCTGGAAGTAGGTGCCATTGTCGCCAGGATAGACGCTGATGCAGCTGCTCCGGTGGGAGAACCTGCGAAGCCTGCGCCTGCAGCAACGGTAGTCAAAGCAGAAGCAGATGCCGCGAAGGAAATCAGTAAACCTGCTGTTGAGGAAGCCTCCGTTACAGCCGAATTATCGGACGGTCCGCATTTCACACCGCTGGCACGCAAGCTGATGGCAGAAAAAGGCATCAGCGAGGCAGACTATATTTCATTTCTCCGCAGCCTCCGGGTAACCAAAGAGGACATCGCTGCCTACCCTGGGAAGGGTGTTGTTACCCAGCAGCCCTTGCCGCCGAAAGAAGGCAGCAGGGATACCGAGCGACGGAAGATGTCGACCTTGCGCATGAAGTTGTCGGAGCGCCTGGTATCTGTCAAGAATGAGACGGCCATGCTGACCACTTTCAATGAAGTGGATATGTCGGCTATCATGGAGATCCGCCGTAAGTATAAGGATGCCTTCCAGAAGCAGCATGGCATCGGGTTGGGGTTCATGTCTTTCTTCACCAAAGCGGTAACCATCGCTCTGGCAGAATTTCCCCAGGTCAATGCAATCCTCGATGAAGATGCACTCATCTTCCATGATTACGTCGATATCGGGATTGCCGTCAGTTCCCCCAAAGGCTTGATGGTGCCGGTCTTGCGCAGTGCTGAATCCCTCTCCCTGGCGGAAATCGAACAAGGCATCAAGGTCCTGGCCGAGAAAGCCCGTAACAACAAGATCACCCTGGAAGAAATGCAGGGAGGCACCTTCACCATCACCAATGGCGGAGTGTTTGGCTCCCTCCTGTCCACACCCATCCTGAATCCTCCTCAAAGTGCGATCCTCGGTATGCATACCATACAGGAGAGACCGGTTGCCGTCGACGGCAAGGTAGAGATCCATCCGATGATGTATGTAGCCTTGTCGTATGACCACCGTGTAATCGATGGCAAAGAGAGCGTAAGCTTCCTGGTCAGGGTGAAAACCCTGCTGGAAAATCCTGTGGGCATGTTGTTCCCGGGGTCTACCCCGTTTGAGACACTGCTGGGATTATAAATGGAGCGAACAGATCAGCGGCAAAAGGAAGCAGGCGGGCATGCGCCATCAGCTTCAATGTCAGCACCTCAACCTAAGGACATCGATTTCGACGGTAACGCTGCGGTTGAAATGCGGAACATCAGAGTAGCCTTTGGAGAGAAGCGCATCCTGACCGGTTTTTCAATACATGTTCTGCCTGGCGAAAAAATCTGCCTGTCCGGACCTTCAGGTGCAGGGAAAACCACCTTGCTCAACCTGATCATGGGCTTTGTCTACCCGGAACAAGGGGATGTTCAGGTGATGGGCCGACCGCTCAGGCCCGATACAGCGCGATGGGTAAGATCTCACACAGCCTGGATTCCGCAGGACATCCATGTTCATGCACAGACAGCAGGCGAATTCCTGTTGCTTCCCTTTCATTTCAGACAAAACAAACACCTCCTGCCAGCGCAGGATAATATCCGGCAGATGCTTACACTGCTAGACCTGGAACCCAGCCTGCTCTCCCAACCGCTGGTTTCGGTTTCGGGTGGACAGCGGCAGCGCCTGGCCATTGCCTCCGCCCTGTTGCTGCAGAAGCGAATACTGTTGATGGACGAGCCCACTTCTGCCCTGGATGCCCATAGTGCCCAACTGGCTGCCAATGCTGTTAGAGCTATCGACGACCTGACTGTCATTTCGGTTTCGCATGACCCCAACTGGGCGGGCGTTATGGATCGCGTTGTGGATGTACCTGCCAATCACCAATCCCAATAACCATGGAAGCAAGCCTGGATATCAGCATACTCAATCTGGCACTGGGATTCCTCCTCATGATTATCCCCATCTACGTCTTTCATCGTTACAAAACCGGACTGGTCAACGACACCCTCCTGGCCACCCTCAGGATGACAGTTCAGCTCTTCCTGGTTGGGATATATCTTGAGTACCTCTTTCGTTGGAACAATGCCTGGATCAACCTGGCCTGGATGATCCTCATGATCGTGGTGGCCGCCTACACCAATATGCGGAGAAGCCGCCTCCGGTTCAGGTATTTTCTTATTCCTGTTGGGCTCGCCTTGCTGGTCTCCCTGGTTGTCGTCGATGCCTGGTTCCTGGGCCTGGTCATCCGGTTAGATTATGTTTTTGAATCACAATACTTCATCCCGATTACCGGCATGTTGCTTGGCAACTGCATGAAAACCAATGTTATCGCATTAAATACCTACTTCAAGGGATTGAGAAAAGACGAACTGGCTTACCGTTATTATCTGGCCAACGGAGCCAACCGGCAGGAGGCATTGGCACCACATATCCGCCTCGCCTTGCAGGAGTCCTTCAACCCCAATATCGCCATGATGGCGGTGATGGGACTGATCGCACTGCCCGGCACCATGACAGGCCAGATCCTGGGCGGTTCCAGCCCTGCCGTTGCCATCAAATACCAGATCATGCTCATGATCACCGTCTTCGTTTCGTCGATGATCACCGTCATCCTGACCATCTGGCTTTCAGACCGTTTTGCTTTCGACCAGAGCGACAGGCTCAAAGAGGAGATCTTCAGGGGTGCTTGACAGACCCAGAAACTTTGAAGTATTTGGTTTCATCAGCTACTCCTTTTTAAGAGACTGAACTTTTTGAATTCCTTGATGTTTTTCCCTCATTATAACCCATAGTCTAGGCCATGAAGCTTACAACAGGTATTGTCCTCTTCTTCTTGCTTTCCGTGATTACTCCCGTCAGGGCGCACGGTGATGGTGACCCGGATCATGCCCACAGGCATCATAAGAACGAGATAGGACTGGCTGCTTATCCCGTTTACTTTGTGAAGGAAAAGCACAGTGCGCTGGGACTGCATATGCACTACACCAGAAATATCAGGGATTCAAAATTTGGAATAGGATTAGGGGCAGAGCAGATATTTGGTGAGCATAAACATAGTAATATTGGGATTGTTGCAAGTTACAATCCATGGGAGATGTTGCATCTCAGCATCTCACCCGGCATATCAATTCACAATGATGGACATACTGAGTTGGATCTGTCCATGCATTTTGAGGTATCCTATGGCTTTGATGTAAAAGGCCTGCATATCGGGCCTTTGTTCGAATTCGCCATTGACCGTGAAGACTACCATCTAAGTCTGGGATTGCATTTTGGATTGGGATTTTAACATGCTTGCTAAATCGATCATAATTAAATCACTGGTTACCAGTGGTCTTGTTTATACAGGGATGATCTTCCTGCTCATGACAACTTTGTCGTGCAAAAATCCTTCGGACGCACAGCACAAGGCATATTTACCGGAAAAAGCATCACACAACAGCAGTAATATGTTGAATTGGAACGAAGTACTCCAGCTTGCGCGTAAAGGTAGCCCCCCACCAGACAGGCGCATCGAAAAGACAGAAGCGGAATGGAAGGCCATTCTCAGTCCGGATGTTTATCAGATCACGCGTGAAAAAGGCACAGAGCGGCCCTTCACAGGTGCCTATTGCAGTTCACATGCACCGGGCATTTATGCCTGCATATGTTGCGGTACACCTTTGTTCGATGCGAATGAAAAGTTTGACTCAGGCAGTGGATGGCCCAGTTTTACAACACCCGTTAAAGATAATGTGATCAAATATGAGAAAGACAGGAGTTATGGTATGGTCAGGGTGGAAGTGCTTTGCAACAGCTGTGATGCCCACCTGGGTCATGTTTTCCCTGATGGCCCTGGTCCCGGCGGGCTGCGGTTCTGCATCAACTCCGCCAGTATCGTCCGAATCAGTGAGTAATATGACAACACCATCGACTATGGGAACAGGAACGCAGACAGCTGTGATTGGGGGAGGATGCTTTTGGTGTACTGAAGCAGTCTTCCTGCAACTTAAAGGTGTTGTGAAGGTAGAATCCGGATACAGTGGGGGCGGTATTGCCAATCCAACCTACCGTGAAGTTACCAGCGGTCTTACCGGTCATGCTGAGGTCATCAAAATCACCTTTGACGCCGGGATCCTGTCTTATGACAATTTGTTGAGGGTGTTCTTTGGCACACATGATCCCACAACGCTCAACAGGCAGGGCGCAGATGTCGGGACACAATACCGTTCTGTCATTTTCTGGACGAATGAAGATCAACAGAGAACGGCGATTGCGATCAAGGCTGAGGTCCAGCGGCTGATCGGAGAAGATGTAGTTACAGAAATCAGTCCGTTTAAGGTCTTCTACAAAGCGGAAGACTATCATCAGGATTACTATGCACGCAATCCAAACCAGGCATACTGCCAGATCGTGATTTCTCCCAAGCTCAGGAAATTACAAAAGGAGTACGCCCACCTTTTAAAGTAAGGTCTGATGCCTTAGGCTATCATCGGGTAAAAATTCCCTGCCGATTCCTACTCTTTTAGCTAAAAAAAGGATACATTTGAATGATCACCCTACCCTCGTGGTTATCAACTGATGTTTCGTTCGTGTTGACTTTGAAATTTCCCGGATATGTTGGATAAGATACTAAATTTTAGCATCAATAATAAACTGGTAGTCATCCTGTTCACGCTTACGATTGCTGGGTTTGGACTGTATGCTGTCTATCATATACCGGTAGGTGCTGTACCGGATATTACCAATAATCAGGTTCAGGTCATAACAACATCCGGCAATCTCTCAACCCAGGAAATTGAGCAATTTATAACAGCCCCGGTGGAAATGGAGATGGCCAATTTGCCCGGTGTCATCGAAATCCGGTCGGTCTCAAAATTTGGTTTGTCAGTAGTAACTGTCGTGTTCAAAGAGTCCATGGGAACCTATTTACCCCGACAGCTCATCGCCGAAAAAATCAAGAGTGCCAGTGCCAGGATTCCGGAAGGTTTTGGTGTACCTGAAATGGGACCGATCACTACCGGACTGGGTGAGATTTACCAGTACACCCTCGACGTTAAACCTGGATACGAGGGCCGGTATAGTCCGATGGAGTTGAGAACCATACAGGATTGGGTCGTAAAAAGAAGGCTATCTGGCATCAATGGCGTTGTAGAAGTAAATAGCTGGGGAGGCCACCTGAAACAATATGAGATCGCAATTGATCCTGTGCGATTGAAAAGCATGGGCATAAGCCTGATGGAAATATTTGATGCCCTGTCGGCGAACAATAATATTTCAGGGGGAGCCTATATTGAAAAGACAAACCAGAGCTATTTCATCCGTGGGGATGGTCTGGTGAAATCCATCGCAGACATCGAAAATATTGTGATAAAAAACCAAAGCGGCCTTCCTCTTTTCATTAAAGATGTAGCTGAAATTCGATTTGGTTTTGCCAACAGGTTTGGCGCTATCACGGCCAACGGAAAAGGGGAAACGGTTCTTGGGCAGGTCATGATGCTGAAAAATGCCAACTCAAGGCTTGTTATCGAGGAAGTTAAAGCACGGGTTGCCGGAATCCAGGATAACCTGCCAGAAGGCGTTTTTATCAACCCTGTACTGGAGCGGAGTGAGCTGATCTCCAAGACTACTACTACTGTTATCGAGAACCTGATACTTGGCGCACTCATCGTAATGCTTACTGTATTCCTGGTGCTTGGTAATCTGCGTTCAGCTCTCGTCATTGCCTCGATCATCCCATTGGCGCTCCTGTTTACCATCTCCATGATGTACATATTTGGTATTGATGCCAACCTGATGAGCCTGGGTGCCCTCGACTTCGGTATTATCATTGATGGGGCTGTTATTATCGTTGAGTTCATCGCCCTGAAAATTTCTGTGAAGAAAAATGACCTGCAGATGGCAACCGGCGCTGAGCGTCTGAGCCTAATGGACAGGATTTCCTTTGAAGGGGCTTCCAAGATGATGAACTCCGCCATTTTTGGTCAGATCATTATCCTCATTGTCTTTATTCCCATATTATCATTGACAGGTGTGGAAGGAAAGATGTTCCGCCCCATGGCATTATCCTTTTCATTTGCCATCATCGGTGCCATGATCTTAGGCCTCACCTGGTTGCCTGTCGCCTCATCCCTCTTCCTGAAACCCGAAAAAGAGAACACCGCCGGAATCTCAGCCTGGTTGATGAAACAGGCATACAAATCCTATTCTTATGTAATGAAATGGGCATGCAACCATAAACGGGCCGTACTGGGCGCAGCGATCCTTTCTCTTGTCGGGACTCTTTTCATCTTCAGCAGGATGGGCGGGGAGTTTGTCCCTACCCTGGATGAGGGCGACTTTGTCATCCAGCCAGTATTGAAGACGGGAACGTCCTTGTCGAAGACCGTAGAGATGACGACACGGATGGAAAACATTCTTATCGATCAATTCCCCGAAGTAGATCAAATCGTCTGCCGCATAGGTGCCGCCGAAGTCCCGACGGACCCAATGTCGATGGAAGAAATCGATATGATTATCAAATTGAAGCCCCGGAAAACATGGACCAATGCCGGGAATAAAGAAGAACTGGCGGAGAAATTCAAAGAAGCCTTATCGGTCATTCCAGGCATAGAATACGAATTTACCCAACCCATCGAAATGAGATTCAACGAACTTATTACCGGTGTGCGCTCCGACATAGCAATAAAAATATTTGGCGAAGACCTTGATTATATCGACAAAAAAGCACTGGAAATAAAAGACTTGATCTCAGACATACCCGGTGCCGGGGACGTTATCCTGGAAAAAACCATTGGCCTTCCACAGATCCGCATCAACTATGATCGTGCAGCGGTTGCACACCATGCGCTGGATATTCAAACACTTAATAAATATGTTGCCATGGCATTCGGAGGTGAAGTCGCTGGTGTCGTCTTCGAAGGTGAACGTCGATTTGACATGGTAGTTAGGTTGAAGAAAGAAAGCAGGACTGACATTGAGGATATCCGGGAGCTTCCGGTTACCTTGCACAATGGGCATCAGGTGCCACTCAGGGAGCTTGCCGATATTCATTATACGGAAGGACCGGCCAAGATTTCCCGGGAGAATGCGCACCGGAGGGTCGTCGTCAGTGTCAACGTCCGTAACCGCGACCTGCAATCTGTCGTGGAAGACATACAATCCGTTGTAGATAAAAACATCCAACTCAAACCCGGAAACTATATTGAATACGGAGGACAGTTTGAGAACCTTGAAAATGCCACAAAACGCCTCATGTTCGCCGTTCCTATTGCTATGCTTCTGATCTTCATTTTCCTGCATTTCGCCTTTAAATCATTCCGGGATGCGGCTTTGATATTCACAGCCATTCCATTGGCCACCATTGGAGGGGTCGTGCTTCTCTGGATCAGGGGCATGCCCTTCAGCGTATCAGCCGGCGTAGGTTTTATCGCGCTCTTTGGTATCGCTGTCCTAAACGGTATCGTGCTGATCGAACATCTCAAGGATCTTCAAAAAGCCGGCATGAAAGATATGAGATCCATTATCCTGCAAGGCACACGAGACCGCCTGCGACCGGTAATGCTCACCGCCGGGGCTGCTGCCATGGGCTTCCTCCCGATGGCCATCTCGACAGGCGCCGGTGCTGAAGTGCAGCGCCCATTGGCAACCGTTGTCATCGGTGGATTGATAACCTCAACAATGCTCACCATGATTGCCCTTCCATTGCTGTTCGAAATATTCTATAATGTGAAAGGTTTCCGGTTCTTTCCATTCCGCGTCATCAGATCCAATGTCTGTATTCTTCTGCTCTTGTTTGCATTTTCAGCAACAGCCTCATTTGCACAGCCACAAAGACTGAGCCTGAATGAGATAATGGACATCGCCCTGAAAAACAACAAAGAAATCCAGGCTTATTCTTTAAAGGTAAACGAATGGAAAGCACGCCAGGCTGCTGCCTTTGATTTTGGAAAGACGGAGCTTTATTATGGCCTGGATGAAAATAACATCGCTGAGAATGGCTATCCACTGAAGGTCTGGGGAATACAACAGAATTTTAGTTTCCCTACAGTGTATACGGCTGAGCTCCGGGCCAGGAAGATGGATGTCGCTATCGCCCAGGCTGGCCTTGAGGTTCATCAGCAAAAACTTCTGAAAGAAATATCTGCATTGTATTATGAGACTCAGAATTATATTAACAAATACGCAGTATTTCATCATCTCGACAGCCTGTATGCCATACTTGCCAGGCAGGCAGAGATCAGGTACCAACGGGGAGATATAAGCCAGCTTGAGCTTTTACAGACCAAATCCAGACAACAGCAGATCCGCCTGCAGCTGAATGACTATCAATATAAAATCGAACAAGGTCTTCAACTGCTCAAAGCACGCATGTACACAGAATTGGATTTTGAGCTGACAACCGCCAATGAAATTGAACCAGGCCCGACATTAATCCCTGAATCAAATCCTTTCATCCAGCAACTTAAGTTTCAGGACAGGCAGCATGAAGCCCTCCTGAAACTGGAAAAGAACAGATTGCTACCTGATGTTTCGCTTCAGTATTTTGTCGGCACAAATGCATATGAGGATGCGCAACGTTACAATGGCTTCCAGGTCGGGTTGGCTGTACCACTGTTTTTCGGAAGCCAGAAAGCCAGGATCAGGTCATCCGGAATTGCCTTGCAGTCGCAAAAACTGCTCACTGAAAATGAAATGATCATGTTGAAATCCAGGATGAATTTCCATCAAAGAGAAGCGATGAGAATGATGGAGCGCATCACCTTATATGAAACACAGGGAAGACAACTGCAGGAAGAAATTATCCGTTCCGCCTTTAAAAGTTATGAGCTTGGAGAAATCGACTATTTCAATTTCACGTTCAGTTATGAATCGGCGGTTCAATTTCAGTTGGAGCATTTGGATAACATTCTGCAATATAATCACCTCATTCTGGAGCAAAAGTACGTCTCGAAATAAATTTTCATCGTCATGAAATTCAAACTTGCTTTATTATTCGTGGGAATCGGGCTCCTGGTGATGTCATGCGGTGGCAGTGGAAACCCGGAAGGAGAAGATGACGGGGGTGAATCCCTAGTCCAGTTGACACACGAACAGTTCAATATGGAAGAGATGCTATTTGGCAACCTTGAAGTGATCGGCTTTGAGGAAGTGGTCAAATGTAACGGCTATCTTGTTTCAAAACCGGGCGGCAGTGCTATCGTTAGCACCCTGCTTCCAGGGAGGGTTGAAAGGATCTATATTACTCATGGCCAGGAGGTAAGCAAAGGACAGGCCCTTTTTGAGGTCTCAGGTAACGACATGATCAACCTTCAGAAAGAATATGCCGGCACGGCCAATATGCTAAAAAAATATAAGGCTGAATATGATAGACTTAAATCCCTGCATGCTGATAATATCGGGGCGGGTAAGGATCTCATCTCAGCAGAGGCGGAATATAAATCGGCACAAGCAACCTATGCCGGGCTTCAAATGAAGATCCGTTTACTGGGGCTCGATGCTGAACAGGTGGAAGACGGGAAGTTCGCTTCAGGTTTTATAATCCGTTCACCTATAAACGGATATATTTCCTCACTGAATATAGTATCTGGCCAATATGCTGAGCCACAAGCCGCATTGGCAGAGGTCGTGGACATGAACAGTCTGCAGCTGCAAATATCTGTTTTTGAAAAAGACATGCATATGCTCCGTCCCGGTCAGGATGTTCGCTTTGTGTTCGTTGGGAATCCTGATGTAACCCACGAGGCACGGCTGAGCACAATCGGAAAAAAGGTAAACCAGGAATCGAAGGCCATATCCTGTGTTGCCGAACCAGACGCTCTGGATAAGGCTTCGATGTTTTCCAATGCCTATGTTGAGGCACGCATTATCACCAACGTCGATTCCGTCAAGGCGATCCCGGAAGAGGCCGTTATCAGCTCAGGCGGAAAACAATACGTTCTGGGACTTGAGAAGGAAGAAGGCAATCACTATCTTTTCAGGAAGGTCGAAGTTGAAACAGGGCGGACTTTCAATGGATTTGTCGAGATTGTCAATCCTCCAGACCTGCCCAGACTGTTGACGAAAGGGGCCTATAATCTATACGTTGAATAGCCCTTTCTTCTTTAGAAATCCCATTTCAATGCCAGGGATGGATAAGCATGCAGTTTATCATCCGGCATGAAGTGATAATGCGTTTTCAGTTCTGATCCGGCGGACAGGGCGTTCCAGAACCGGTACCACAACTGAGGTTCAGCCATGACGGCCCCTTTTTTATCACCGCTGGGGCCCTGTGTCCATGCATCCAGATACCCGGTAAAAACCAGCCTGTCGTTCATCCAGGCATGATACCATGCCA
>Ga0116194_1001931_pt1 | contig 11662 bp, 7 predicted proteins | sample AD_SCU001_MetaG_FD_89887 | JGI IMG/M metagenome (GOLD analysis project Ga0116194, IMG submission 89887) | Active sludge microbial communities of municipal wastewater-treating anaerobic digesters from China - AD_SCU001_MetaG | ecosystem: Engineered > Bioreactor > Anaerobic > Digestate | place...
GCGATATTCAACGTCCCGACCGGGCAGGAGACCGGTGCGGTCCTTCTCTTCCTCGGGGTCTCTGCTGCCTTGCTGATCAGGTCCTGGAGCGGGAACTTCACTGTTCAGCTCTTCGCCTACAACCGCCTCGACCTCCAGAACCTCGTCAACCTCACAAACATCGTCGTCCAGGTCGGGCTGATCGTCCTCCTCTTTACCCTCCTCGGCCCGGATCTTGCTCTCATCGGCGGGGCGTACCTGGCCGGGGCGGTCGTGGCCTCCGGCATCTCGATCATCCTCGCCCGGAGGATTTGTCCTTACCTGCGGGTCTCGATCAGCGCCTTTGACCGCACGAAGCTGAAGGAAATCGGCGGGATGGGGGGATGGGTGATGGTCGACCAGATGGGGCATCTATTTCTCTTTCAGATCGATCTGATCGTGGTGAACCTGCTCTTTGGAGCGACATTGGCTGGTGAATATGCGATTGCCCTACAATGGGGTCTCCTTATGCTGGCGATTGCGGGAACTGTTGCCAGCGTCTTTACACCGACAATACTGACATACTACGCTTTGAAGCAGACCGAAACTCTGATAACGATCACCCGGAGCGCAGTCAAATTCATAGGGCTTACCATGGCTCTTCCGGCAGGTCTGATCTGTGGCTTCGCTCCTCAGCTGCTCACCATCTGGGTAGGGGCCGAGCATGCAAACCTTGCACCTCTCATGGTGCTCCTCACCGCCCATCTTGCTATCAATATGAGCGCTCAACCGTTATTTGCAGTCAACGTCGCCCATAACAAAGTCAAGATCCCAGGCATCGTGACGACACTACTGGGACTTGCAAATTTGATCTTGGCAATAGCAATACCCCTTGTGACCGGATGGGGGTATTACGGCGTTGCTGTGGCGGGGGTGCTCGTCCTCACCTTCCGGCATACGCTCTTCATCCCCTGTTACGCGAGCAGACTATTGAACATTCGGATGACTGTATATCTTAAATCCTTAGTCCCCGGGGCCCTTGCAGTGCTGCTTATAGGGGGAGCAGCTGCAGGCATCGCCATTCTAAATCCTTTACCTTCGCTTTTTACACTGATTATTGCAGGTACGGTAATCATGTTCATATACGGGATCGCGGTGCTGGGGTTCGGTCTCACCCCGTTTGAAAAACAACTGTTCGAATCGTGCCTGCCGCAGGGGTGGAAAAAGCCATGGAACGACTGGCTCTGGTGAAAGTTATGCAATATATGTCTAATCTTGCTATTGGATACCGAACTGAATTTTCGGTGGAGTGAAATGCCTGCAGTCTCGGTTGTCATCCCTCTCTACAACAAAGGCCCCTACATCGCCCGTGCCTTGAACTCGGTCCTCGCCCAGACCTTCCAGGACTTTGAGGTGATCGTGGTGGACGACGGTTCCACCGACAACGGGGCGGAGGTCGTCAGGAGATTTGACGATCCCCGGATCCGGCTGATCCAGCAGGAGAATCGAGGAGTTTCGGCAGCGAGGAACCGAGGGGTTGAAGCGGCCTGTGCAGAATTGATCGCGTTTCTGGACGCAGATGACGAATGGCTGCCAGAGCATCTGAAGACAATCAGAAGGCTAAGGGAAGAGTACCCAGAGGCGGGATTGTATGCCACAGCATATTTCATCTGTACCACTCCAGGAAGGTTAGAGAAGACCAAATTGGGAGCAATTCCAGCATCACCTTGGGAAGGGAAGATACCCAGTTATTTTTTGGCTGCTGCATTATCAAACATGCCGATTTCAACATCCAGTGTTGGAATACCAAAAGACATATTCAGAGGTATCGGCGGTTTCCACGTCGGGTTAAATATGCATGAAGACTCAGAACTTTGGGGGAAGATCGCCCTAAAGTACCCTATAGCATTCAGCTGGCAGGAGGGATCAGTATACCACTTAATGGGAAATAGCAGGCTCTGTCATCAAATCGCCAGTTTTGAGCATCCATTTGTTAAAATTGCAGAGGAGGCAATAAAAGAGGGACAGGTGCCAGCATTAATATTAGATGATCTTAAAGAGTATATTGCAAAGTTGAAGATAAGTTTTGCCATACGTAAGATACTGTTAGGGCAAAGTGAATCCACAAGAAATATTCTTATGAATTGCGAAACAAAAAGATTCAGGCGAGATAAATATCAATGGTTATTTATATCTATATTACCAAGGACTATGTTTCTAAACCTTTGGAAGACTAAGAGGTGGTTAAGCGAGTTTATCTTCAAAATAGATTACACTCAAGACCCCTGGGAAAAATGGATAAAATAGACCTATGCGAACGACAGTTCTAATTAATTAGACTTATTAAACAAATTAAAGGTGAGTTCTAGACAGTACCATCATGATATGAGGTTTCAGTTGATCTCCAGAGTGAACTACCCAGTATAACCCGTAACAGCGGAGTTATTATATATCTTGCTAAAGCCTGAATTCGATATGAATGTGTTTAGATCTGGACGTATACGAAATCTAAAGCCCCCATTCTTGAGGCTCTCTTGATACCATCTCGATCTCAAGATCTTTATCGACCCGTCATGATTGTATCTACTCATAATTAACGAATCATCCAGAGTAAGTAACTGTTCTGAATTAATCCCATAAACATGCCTAAATATGCTGCTACTTGGACAAGTACAATAGTAAAAATCCGAGGAAATCTTATTTACCGCGCTTACAGCGAAAAATTCACTAGCTACCGTCTCCGACTGTGTATAAGCACATGTTGATCCTATGATCGGGGAAAACATACGGTTATCAATGTTTGCTGATGGGCTCATGATCAAGAGGAAGCTTAAAACAGCAACGAATCCGAAGAAAAAGATGTAAAGTGGATTAGGATTCCGAATTTTCCACGTTCCAATGGTGTAAATAGCAGCCGCTAATGGGATACTTAAAAGGATTTGAGCGATGTACCACCACCGTTCTACAATTACGTCGCATCCAGGAATAAACGAAAAAAATCCGATTACAAGGGGTGCCATACCCACCCACGCCATAGTAAATGTCAAACCGCTCCCTTTTCGGGAGATCATATAGAAGATAGCAATGAGCGAGACTATGAAGTAGAGATACATCCCAAGGTCGTTGAATAATAGTTCCTCAAGAGGAGGAATAACTGCATAACTCCGAAGCACTTCTGGAATTGCCTCTGCACTAAACCCAGACCTGAAGTGGTCAACTAATATCTCCATGCTATCAGAGACACATGTCCACCAGATAAGCATCGCTATCGTAAAGATGACCGGGACCGACAGTGAAATAAAACTCTCTACTTTAGAATAACAAGACTGATAAAAGGTAAGCGCACCCCAGGCGATGAAGAGGATTATGGCCATACACATTGCCGTAATGATGTGTGTAAGAATAATTGGGGCCAAAGCCATTGTATGGAGTATGACAGATTTCGAGCGGGATACTGCTCTAAATTTAGGAAGAAGCAAATAAATGGCAACCGGGATGAATATGGCGGCAAAAGCGTTTGGGATAGACGTGTAGGACATGAGAATGTGATGGTTTGCGATGATCACCATGAGGGCGGCCAGTAATCCTATCCGGCGATTCTTAAACAAGTAGTTGGCAATAAGGAATACAAATACAGCGTTACAGATGATCTGTGCGAGACTCACCGATACCATTGTTGCTAACTTGTAGGGAAGGCTGGTAATGAGTGAGGTGGCTGCAATTATAAGATGGAACAGCGGCAGTTTTGAGTATACATGACCCTCTGGGATAAATCCTTCATTAATGATGCGGTCGGTGAAAGCGCAATGATACCAGGGGTCAACTCCTAGGAGGCCTGGGAATATCAGCAGCTGTGACCACGCGACGCTCACTCCAAGCAGTATAACTTGGATAAGGATGAAACTGGTATGTCGTTTGCCTGATGTGGAGATCTCACTAGAAATAATACCAGCCATGAATGCTGTCAGGATGAAGTAGAGAAGCGGACGCTCATATAGTTCTGGTCGGAGGTACAGGGTGAGAACACTCATAGTATAGAGCCCAAAAAAACAGACTGCCCATATGCGTGTTTGGTTGAGGCAATCAGGGACATAAACTTTAATGGTATAATTTTTCCGAATCGCCAGCCACAGGAGACAGGAAATGGGTGTCAGAACCCCGATAAACAGAGGCATTACCCAGGCAGTTTTCAAGACCAGACCGATAATGGGGATTAACACAAGAACGACTCCTGCAGTTGCTAGTGTCTTATCTAGGTCCTGTAGAAAAAACGAGTCCTTTAACCCCATACTATATTCCCTCAAGCACCTTCTTCCACCGGGCAACCGCGTGATCGAACGTAAAGTGCTCTTCTACAAAACGCCTCCCGTTCTCCGCAACTTGCTCCAAATCCGTTGAGTTCAGTACCCTGATCACATTCTTCACGATGCAATCCGGAGAGTTATGCTCCATAATGAACCCAGTCCTACCATCTACGATAACATCCGGTATTGCCCCGACTGGCGTCGCGAGCACCGGGGTCCCGCAAGCCATCGCCTCAAGCAGGATGTTCGGGAGGCCTTCATAGTAAGATGGTATCACTAGAAGGCGAATGTTGTTGAGGTATCCAGGGAGATCCCGGTTTTTCACCAACCCAGCCATAAGGACTCTGTCGGAAATGCTTCCCCGTAGGAGAGACGATATGATCCTGTTGCGGAGGTTGCCGTCACCGATGATGATCGCCTCTTCCCCCGGTCGATCTGTGAGATAGAGAGAGAGTGCTTCTGCGAATTCAAGGGCGCCCTTCTCTTCCGAGAGCCGTCCGACGAAGCCAATCTCATACTGCCTGTCGGGGAGCGGAACCTCCGGTATGAAGATATCGGTGTCGACGAAGAGAGCACCGGAGCTCCCCTCGCCGACATAGCCGTCAAGCCCATAGAGTTGGATCATGCCATGGCTTTCAGGGACAACCCTGCTCGCTAGTCCGTAGGTGAACCGCTCAACCGAACCAAAGAGGGCGATCTTCAGTGGGCTATACCGTTTTTGGTCACGTTGCGCAACCTCTGAAGGCCTCCCGTCGGTCCGGATAATCGCATCGCGGCCGAGCGCCCGCACTAGAAGGATCGGAATAAGAGAGAGATCGGAGCCAAAGGCAAAGATGACCGGAAATTTGCCTGTCTGAAGGAGGAGCGAGGAGGAAACCCGAAGCTGATGGAGGATATGATACCCAAGATTCATGAGGAATGGTTTCTCAACTAGCCTATCAGGTATCTCTATCACCCGGACAAAGTCGTCCGCGTAGTCAATACCTCCCTCCTTTGTCGCGATCCAGGTTATCCCGCCTGATAATTGCTTGAGGATTGCAAGGAGTTTTATCATTGGATAGAGAGTCTGATCTGCATTCCATCGCCCGGTGACAAGGACGATCTCGCGTTTATTAGGTCGGGGCAGACTTGAAGTCATACAGGGCTGGAGTAATTCGTTCGTCCACCGGGCGGGGCGGCCACCCGGGTACCTGCCCGGCGCCCTGCGGCAACCATCGATCTCGTCCGGATTCTGCTTCGGCATCTTCGTACTCACCCCGGCACCATCCTTTGCAGCGCTTCGCCGATAGCGATGCCGTCGATCCTGCTCATTTCTCCCCTCCTATGTTCCGATAGAGAGCCTCGATCTTCTGTGTGATTATCTGGATAGAAAAGTCCCTATGAATTTTCATATAGCCGTTCTGGCCATGATAATGGCGCAAAGTGTCATGTTGCAGGTATTCTTTCAATGCAGCGGCAAGTTCACAGGGGTCTGACCGAACCACCAGGCCAGCGTCCTGCACAAGGTCTTTTATCGCGCAATGCTCGGTTACGATGACCGGCTCTTGAAACGCCCACGCTTCGAGTACGGTCATGGGAAATGCCTCGTAGTATGAGGGTAAGACGTAGATGTCAGCATCGCGGTAAGCCGCGAGTTTATTCCTGCCGTAAAGCGGACCGGTAAAGAGTATGTTACTGTAGAGATTGAGGCTTTTGACAAGCGTCTTTAGCCCGGGCAGCGAGCCGTCGTCAGGGCCGACAATGATCAGCATACAATCCTCGATCTCCTTTACTACCTCCTTAAAAGCGCTTATCAGGAGATCTATGCCTTTGATTGGATGCAACCTGCCGAGGAATAGGATCACGCGTACATCAAAGGGGATATTGTAGGTCTCCCTGAACTCACCCTGCCGGGGGATATCCTCGAACTGCGACAGATCAACCCCATTGGCAATGATGTGAATTCTATTTTCATCCACTCCCATTGTTATGGCTTGTTTTGCTTCCACAGTGGTCAATGCGATGACTCCTCCAGCATTCTTAAGGGCTTTATTTCCCCAGACCACATCATAGAGTTGTTTTAAACCTTTTTTCTCAACAATCCTGGGCAATGATCCATGCGGTTGGACGACGTACGGGACATTAAACTTCTTTGCGTACTTACAGGAGATACTATTTTGGTAGGATCTGAAGTCATGCAGGTGGACGATATCGTACTTTGAAATGTTCGATCTCAACCACCTCTTCATCCCTGGGGAGTAAAGAAACAACCCCAAGCCGGCAACCCGCCTGAACGGTATCACTTCGATGTTTTTGAGCGATTGGGCATAATCTGGATCGTACTCAAAATCTGTAGTGATAATTGTCACATCATGCCCAAGTTTGTTCAATTCCTTTGAGAGATTATAACAGACATTGACATCTCCTCCCCATCTTGGAGCAAAATACGGTATGATCTGAAGAGCCTTCATTTGTTAGCCTCTCTATCTCCAGTTCGTGGAAGCACAGTTGTGATGCCGTCCCTACTTAAAAATTTAACAACTCTCATGGACAGAAGCCTCCTCCTTGAGAAGGAGAATCACAGACCATAAGTCCGCAATATCCTTGGGTTTGACAATAATATTACATTTTGAACGTACTCATCAGAATACTCTTTCCCATAATATATTGGCCCAAGCTCGCTCTTCTCAGGTTTAACGCCCTCAAGTGTAGAGAATCTATAATACCCTTCTAATGCAACTCCAATCGGCACTACTTCATCACTCGCAGCAGGGTAAAAATGAATATTATCGATTTCCTCCATTTCTTTCAGGAGTTTGTTAGCTTTAACATTCAGGAACATGCCTCCAGCACATACGACTTTGTGAAGTCCCGTATGCTCTATAGCATTTTTTACCCACTGAACAACGAGATCCTCAAAATGTTGCTGCGTTGCGGCACTGATGTTATCGAATCTTTGTTCCGCCAACAGTTTAATAAGTTTTTTTTGCACATGCTCGACATATGCACCAATAGTGTTTTCAAACTCCAGTGGCCTGTTTGGATTTATGCGCACAATTTTTCGTATTTCGTCAATACAGTAGTCCGAAATACCATAGGGTGCCATGCCCATTACCTTATACTCATGCTCCCAGCGCTTTAGCCCTAAATACCCTGTTATTTCACTGTAAAATATATTTCCAGGACTATTATACGCAGTAGTGGATGCAATTCGCTCGAGTGTATACTTACGTCCGATACTAACCGTGGAGCATAAACCATCGCCTGCACCATCTAATGTCAGCACCAATGTATCATCCGTCCAAGGACGCTGATAATATGCACTGGCAGCATGAGCAGCGTGATGCTCAATGAACATAATTGGCTTGTCAGAGATACCCAATTTTGCAAATTCAGACCTTAACTTAGCCATTTGGCGCTGCTTGTGAAGAATTTTTACAAGAAGTGAGTTAACGGCATGATATTTGAATAGACCAGCATACCGCTCATACATTTTAACGTGAAGAGGTCGCTCACTTAATGCTGCATGAGAATGCATCAAGCCAGCAACAGCTATCACAGTAACATCTGAGGGATCCACTTTTGCGATATCAAAAACTGCTCTAATAGCGTTGAACGGGGTGCCACTATAGTTTTTAATATTATTCAGACGCTCCTCCTGCAGTGCTGCAGCAACAAACCCATTTTTTATTAAAGCAGCTCCTGCATTATGCCCGTCATGAATCCCAAGAACAATAATATCTTTTTTCATTACTTTCATTCCGTTAGTTCTGCATGTTTTCCGATTGTGTTTGATTTATAAACCGGCATGCTATTTCCAGCTTTAATGCTCGGAGTTAATGATAAACTACTCTTAGTAAGAAGTTTACTGACGACCAATTTCGCGCGGTTATGATATGTGTGATTTTTATAGATTCTATCTCGGGCACATTCAGCGATTTTTCGACGGTCTTCTTCAGACGATAACAGCCACTGATATACCTCAACAATTTCATCCTCTTGCTCTACAACGATCAACTCCTTCCCGACCTCAAACCACTCCTCAATCCCGTTATACGGTTGCGAAACAATACACGCACCATATGCCGCCAGCTCAAACGGTCGTGCCGTCGCCGACGCGTAGACGTTCGTGTGCGACCACCGGGTGATGTTCAGGCAGATCTTACTCCGGCAACAAAATTCCCTGAAAGCACTATATGAGAGATCGCCTACAAGGTTAGCATTACCCAGGGGGATGCCAAAGTCTCTACCCCCAACACAGAAATTCACGTTTGGTAGTTGCATTGAGGGTTGAGTGATCATTTTCGTCATCCATTCTTCACGGAAATCGCTACCCAGGCCGAAAAATGAGATGTCAACGTCCTTTTTGACCTGGATCGGGTTGAGGAGATCGGGATCGGCAGCATAATAAAGTGGGTAAACGTTCTTTGCGCCCATCTCTTTGAGATCGGGAATGACGCCCTTTGAATTTGTGAAGAATGTATCATACTCTGACAGATCAGCATCGACGTAGTAGTTGAACTTACACATACCGTCCGTTGCGTGTTTCGGAAGAATCGTAGGCATATCACCTTCGTAATACGCAACAGGGATACCAAACTCTCTCTTGGCCTTGGTTGGAATGCCTTTGATGTGGTTGAGAGGGACATTTATGAATAAGATAGCATCTACATCTTTCTCTTTGGAGAGGATCTCGAGGAGGTGTTTCTCCCACTTTCGCCGAACATGGTACTCCGGTAGTTTACTCAATAGAGGGTTTGGCTTCCTAACATACTGGGAGAGCTGCCCGCGTTGCTTCTTGCGGTCGAGGAAACTGTTGTAGAGTTTACTTTCTATGTTGCAAGGGTTGGAGTACGTCCTCCACCAGGGTGAGTCAACCGGATCACCGAGGTACGGCACAGCGATGACTTCGTTTCCTATCTCGTGCAGGGCCTTTAAGAGCTGCCACCATGCAGGCGTACATCCAAGTTTATACTTCAGGTCAAGTGTTGAACAAACAACAAGGATCTTCACAGGGGCTCCTCCTCAGTTACTTGCTGTACCAATCGATTGTTGCCTCCAGTTTGTCCGGTAATCCCAGTAACAAGTGTTCCCTTTACCATCGAACACACCCTTGGTAGAACCTTAATTCACACTGAGTATCCAGCACAACTGCAGCCATTCAGATCTTCTCCAGTTGATGGGAGGGCCTCTGTTCAACTGTTCTAGCGCTAATTCCTGCCGAATCTTCGGCTGCAGAAGCAGAGGCTGCCCTCCCTCCTCTCCCCTGTCCCTGCAGAATAATCTGTACAAGCGAATACAGGATCATCCCCACCGCGACGAGCAGGAGCCCGAGGATGAGCATGGAGAAGCCACCAGTAAAGAGGACATAGTGGAACTGAGCGGTACGGTAATACTCAGAGAAGGTGTGAAGTTCCGCACCGAGGCCGAAGAGAGTGATAACCAGACCCGGAATGCCGAAGAACACGAGAGGCCGGCGGAGGCTGATGAGCCTGACGATGTTCATGAGCACCTCGACGCCGTGGGAGATCGGGTTCTCGCTCGAGGTCCCCGCGATGTCGTAGCGCACCCGGATCGGCACCTCGGCAACCTTCAAATCGTGATCACTCGCCTGGATCAGGATCTCCGAACCGGCACTCATCCCCGCATCGCTGATATGGATGGCCTCGATCGCCTTTCTCCCGTAGGCCCGAAAACCGCTCTGGGAGTCGGTGATCGCAAGGTCAGTTCCTGCCATTGTGGTCACGGTATCGAGGACCTTCATTCCAACCTTCCGGTAGGCAGGAATCTCATCGGCTGCACCTTCGATGAACCGGGAGCCAATGACAATATCGTTGCCCTTCCGGAGTTCGGCAAGAAGCCGGGGGATATCTCCGGGGTTGTGCTGACCATCGGCATCTATGATGACGAGTTCTTCCGCACCTATCTCCCGGGCCGTGCAAAAGATTGTCTGCAACGCCCTGCCATAGCCCTCGTTGGCCTCGTGGCAGATTACAATAGCCCCAAGCGCTCCAGCGATCCTGGCCGTGTCATCCTCTGAGCCGTCGTCGACGACGAGGATAACGTCGGCGTGCTGCTGTGCGCCGACAATGGTCTTTGCGATGTAAGCCTCCTCATTATAAGCTGGCATCGCGATGAGGGTCCGGACGGAGCGGATTTGCTGTTGTGGCTGTGTTACTGAGATGAAGTAGTGTTCGTCAGGAGAAGGATGTGCCCCTCCTTCCCCGTTATCGCCATGTCTAACGGCCTGTCCGGCCGTGTGGGCGGTAAGGGAAATACTTACTAAGCAAAGGTTCACCGTGACCACCCCCAAAATATAGAAGCCGGAATTGAGATCACCCGCTGCCCCCTGAACATCCTGTAGCAGTTGCGTCCCTTTCCTCCCGTAGCCGGGATTTTGCTCTCAACTTTAGTTGACCTCGGTAGGGCCACACTCTCCGTGGAGGGAGGCATCCAACTGGATTCCAAAGAATCACACCCATACGCAGGCCCGTACTCTGCCGCGTTAATGCCCGCCGGGCGGGGGGCGTCTCCCTTCAGGCCATACCTGTCTGAGGGGATGGGTTTCTGACACCAGGACCTTGCATCATAGAGATGATCTAGGTATATAAAATTTCCCGCAGATCTGCTCTTTTGAGGGGCAAGGTGGTTGGTGGTCAAGAATAGGATTCTTGCTGTTTAGAATTTTTAACCGTTTTAATGGCGTTATTCGCGGTTCATAGGGCGAAAAGACTTATTCAGGGGACCCATATGTTATGGTATAAGCATGTTTCGTAGAGGTCATCCCAATACTCTCGCAATCATGACGCTGCATGCCAGGTGAATCAGGCCGAGGAATGAGTACTCATACCGCTCATATCGTGGAACAATCTTCTTAAATGCTTCAATCCAGCTGAAGAACCGCTCTACCGCACTGCGCTTCTTGTAGAGTTCTGTATCGAACCAGACTGGCCTTCCTCGCTTCGGCTGTTTCCGGGATCTTCGGTTGACCGGGATATTACTTTTGATTCTTCGCTTCCGGTTGTATTGTCGGATTTCCCGGGCATCGTAGGCTGCATCTGCGGAGATGATCCTGGGACGAACTTGCACCTCGCGAATCTCAAATGCTTCGAGAGTTGGCTCGTAAAGCCGGGAATCATGGACATTGGCCGATGCAACCGTGCAGGCAAGCGGGAGACCGTTCCGATCGACCAGAGCACTCAACTTGTTCCCCTTTACCTTTTTATAGCCATCATAGCCGGTCGATCCCCCTTTTTTGCTTGGATATCCTTGGTATCCGTCGCACAGTGGGAGAGATCGATTTTTTTGATCTCGTAGCCAGATTGAAGAAGGTCGAGGAAGATCGCCTGGTACACTCCCTTCTCGCAGAGTTCGAGATGGTACCGGTGAACCGTCGATTTGGTGCCGTAGTTCGCTGGAAC
>Ga0116194_1001932_pt1 | contig 11657 bp, 8 predicted proteins | sample AD_SCU001_MetaG_FD_89887 | JGI IMG/M metagenome (GOLD analysis project Ga0116194, IMG submission 89887) | Active sludge microbial communities of municipal wastewater-treating anaerobic digesters from China - AD_SCU001_MetaG | ecosystem: Engineered > Bioreactor > Anaerobic > Digestate | place...
ACCTCGCCCTTGTCCGAGTAGATGAAGAACTCGGGTTCGACCAGATGGGTGCGCGTGGTGCCGGGCTCGGGAGCCATCTTCCTGGCCCGGATGACATAGCGGAGGCGGTTGGTTTCGGGGTCGCGGACGATGATCTCGAAATCGGACTCGGCAATGGCGGTGCCGGCTTCGCCCACTTCCATGGCCCCCGAGGTCTCCTGGGTCACGTCCTGCGGATCGACCTTGAACAGGCCGACCACGCGACCGTACTCGAATTTCTGAAGGTGACGCAGCAGCAGGGCCAGGAACACCATGGCCAGCACGCTGATGATAATGGTCATCGTCCGTCGGAACATGAGACCTCTCTCGCCGTCAGGCGTCGGGCCGCGCGTAACGGGCCATAATCGCGTCCCAGCGGCCCTGAGCCTTGAGAATCCATTCAATGGCTTCGCGCACAGCCCCCTGCCCTCCGCCAAGGGCCGTCACACGGCGCGCCGCCGCGCGGACCTCGTCCACGGCGTCGGCCACGGCCACCGGGCAGCCCACCCGGAGCATGACCGGCAAATCGGGCAGGTCGTCGCCCACGTAGGCCGCTTCGTCGGCGGTGCAGCCGGCCGCCTGGAGGATTCGCTCCATGACCGGCCACTTCTCTTTGACGCCCTGTTCGACCAGGGAAATCCCCAATTCCGCCGCCCGTCGCTCCGTGGCGGCGCACGAACGCCCGGACAGCAGCGCGGCCACGTGCCCGGCCCGCAGCCAGTACTTCAGTCCCGAGCCGTCGCGAACGTGGAACTGCTTGGTCTCGGCCCCGGCCGAATCGTAGATGATCCGCCCGTCGGTCAGCACGCCGTCGACGTCGCAGACCAGAAGGCGGATTCGCGTAAGGTCGCTCACATCATCCCCTCGAAGGTGTTCGATAGACTACCGTGCGGCGCAGGCCGCTCCCCTGCGCACCCTCAGCCCTCGGCCAGCCCCACTTCGACCAGATCCTGAATGTCCACCAGGCCGACCACCCGGTCGTCGGCATCGACCACGGGAAGCTCGTCGATATGGTGCTCGTTGATGATGTGCAGCGCCTCGGAGGCCAGCCGCCCCGACTGGATCCGCTTCGGATGTCGCACCATGACCTCGGCCACCGGCCGATCGAGCACCGAGGCGTCGCCGCCCTCGAGCAACCGACGCAGATCGGCGTCCACGAAGATGCCGGTCAGCTTGCCCTGGTCGTCAGCGAGTACGGCCGCGCCGCTGCGGCGTTTGATCTTCGTCAGCGAGCACAGCACCTCGCGGACGGTCAGCCGGTCGCTGGCCAGGGGCAGACGGTCGTCCTTGCGCATCACGTCCTCGACCTTCAGGAGTTTGCGGCCGAGGCTGCCGCCGGGATGGAACAGGGCAAAGTCCTCTTCCTTGAAGTTGCGCATCTTCAGGACCGTCAGGGCCAGGGCGTCGCCCAGGGCCAACATAGCCGTGGTCGTGACGCTCGGGGCCAGACCCAGCGGGCAGGCTTCCTGGAGGTCTCCCAGATTCAGGACCACGTCGGCGTAGCGGCCGAGGGTCGAGTGTGGCCGTCCGGTCATGGCAATGATCGGCGTGCCCATCTTCTTGAGCTGCCCAAGGAGCCGCGTGACCTCGTCGGTCTCGCCACCGTAGCTGTAGACCAGGGCCAGGTCGTTGCGCCGCACGCGGCCCAGGTCGCCGTGGATGGCCTCGGCGGCATGAAGGAAGATGCTCGGTGTTCCTGTCGAGCAGAGGGTGGCGCTGGTCTTCTGGGCGACGAGGCCGGCCTTGCCGATGCCCGAAAGTACCACATTGCCGCGACAGTCGTACACCAGTCGCACAGCCTCCTCGAAGGCGTCGTCGAGGCAGGCCGCAAGCCCTCCGACGGCGGCCGCCTCGGCGTCGATGACGCTTCGGGCGTACGCCAAGTCCACAGCCGGCATGGTGATACGGTCCATCGGGGCACTTCCCTCTCACAAAAGAAACCTGGGCCCGAGTTGCCGCCCGCACCCCCCGGTCGCAACCCTTTCCAGCCGACCAGTCTAATGCCGCAACCGCCGATTGGCAAGCGTTAACGCAGTGCCGAGAGCATGTCATGTCTGCGGACAGGGGCGGACAGCACCGTAGGGGTCGCTCGCGAGCGACCCGCGAGGGTCAAGCCACGGCGAGGGCGGCTCCCGAGCCGCCCCTACGGTTGGTGTTGCTCCCAGAGCAAGCACCTGTCCTGCGAGGCGAGCGCCAATGTACTTACAGACGTGACGTGCACCCCGCCGCCGGTCGTGGGCGGCACTTCGAGTTGCGTTGGCCGCGACCTCGTGCTATATATGCGTGTGAGAGGACGGGTGCGGCGGTTTCCACGCAGACGGCAGATGAGGCACATGATGCGCAGACCTGTGGTGAAAGACAGAGTGCAGCGGTATCTCCTCCAGAAACTGGCCACGGGGGAATGGACGCCCGGACGGGTGCTGCCGTCGTTGCGAAAGATCAGCTACGAGCTTCGTGTGTCGCACCAGCCGGTGTATCTGGTGTGGCAGGAGGCGGTGACCCAGGGGCTGCTGACACGAAACGCCCGCGAAGAGGCCGCCGTCACGGACAAGGGGCCCGACCTGGCCCGGGCGATGCTTGCCGAGCTGGCCCGCAGGAACGACCTGAAGCGACTGGCCATTCTTCAGCCGCACAACTTCAGCGTGCCTCCCAATCCGCAGATCGCGCCGCTGCAATATCAACTGGTTCAGGCGGTTTCGGCGGCCGCGGCGGCCTGCGGCTACGAGAGCCGCATCATCCCGATCCAGGAGACCGACCAACTCCACCAGGCGGCCGCCGTGGTCCATGCGTACGATGCAGCGTTCCTCGTGGAGCTGTCGCCGCAGTACCTGCCCGTGCTGACGCATCTGGCCGAGAGTGGCCTGCCGACGCTCATGTACCAGCGGAAGATACCCGGGGTAAGCGTCCCCTCGCTCACGACGGACGATTACGGTGCAGCCAAGCGTCTGGTCGAACTGTTCGTCAACAACGGCCACCGGAACATCGCATTCATCACGACGCTGCACTCCGACACGATCATGGACGAACGCAATCTGGCACGGTACGGATGGATGGAAGCACTGGAATCGACGGGGATTCTGCCCGATTGCGTCATGCCGGTGCTGTTCACTCGCGGCGACAGCGAGTACCTGTTCGATAAGCTGTTGGCCCTGCGGCCGCGGATCACGGGACTGGTCATCACGGCGCCGCAGACGCTCGTCACATTGGCCCAACTGCCTCACTTCGCGGGGCTCCGGGTACCCGAGGATCTCAGCGTCGCATCCATCAGCACCGTCGGTCACGTCAACTTCCCGCCTGTCTTCCCGCCAGTCACGTGCTTCGAGGTGGATTGGCCGCGCGCCGGGCAGTGTGCCATCGAGATGATCGACCAGATGCTCTCCGGCAAGACTCCGCCCAAGAACATCCGCGTCCCGCTGCAACTGCGGCTGACCGAAAGCATCGGCCCGGCGCCGTCGCAGACGCCGTTGCAGGCCACGTTGTAGGTTCCCGCCGGTCCAGAATCCCCTTTTCTGACGATTTGTGGCCGCCTCCGGCCGCCACGTCGCGTGAACGCCTGTCACCTCGCCCTGTCACGAAATGCCACCAAGAGCACACGTCGCCCTAACTCTAGTCACAACAGCATGTTGCAACGAGGCGAAGACTGACGAGTGTCATTGTCGCGTGTCATTGGGGAGGCGAGGAACGGCCGAAATGCACCACCGAAACTGTCGAGATGCCCTCGGCGTGCGGCGTGCATCAGGGGGCCAATGCCCGCAGGCACACACATAACCCCTTGCGCCATAGCATCTTAGCGCCACAACGGGAGCCGCGGGGCGCACTTTCCGGTTCCCGGCGCGCGGTTTGACGCAACGGCCTTCACCTTGCATAGTGAGGCACAGAGAACAAGTCGTAGTCATTCGGTTGTGATGTGGGTTGTTTCTGTGCATGCAGGAGGGGCCGCAGTTGGGAGGTGCCCATTGCGGATCCGGGCGCGCGACACCATCGAGCAGGCGTCCGTCACGACATGCGCGGGGAGCAAGCAACGTCGATTCTGCAACTCTTCTTTTTTGGAAAGGATCTGAGAATGAGCAAACGAGCAATGCAACATGGAATGAGGCAGGGCTTGACGGCAGCCGTGGTGGCGGGGATGTTGGTTGCTTGCTGCGCGAGTGCGTATGCCGATCCATACACGATGATCGTTGATGCCACCAACAGCCCTTACACTCTTTCCACCAACATCGGTGCCGGACAAAACTGGCTCGTAGCCGCCGATGGCATCATGAACACCACCGGCGGTCGCACTGTCGATTCTGATATCACCGTAGCCGGCCAATGGTATCTGGATCCCGTCACTTCGTATCCGAACCTTACGCTCGCCAACGGTGCTTCAGCCACCCTTACGGTTGTTGACGGCGGATACGTCGAATGCCTGAACGCCGTCCGCATGGGACGTTACGGCAACACGGCCACGCTGAATGTAAGCGGTGGACAGTTCAAGGCAAAGAACATCGAGGGATTGAGCACGATCGGAGTCCATTACGTGCAGACAGGCGGCACGGTGACCATCACGGATCGCATGGTGGTGTCCGGAGCAGCAGGAAGCTCGAGTTCGTACACGATTTCCGGCGGCACGCTTGAGTTGACTCTGGCCGATGCCCGTTACGGCCTGACTGTCGGCGTTGCCAATGGCGACCGCGCGGGCCGATTCGAGATCGTGGGATCGAACGCAGCGGTCAGCCTTGCCGGACTTGGCTGCATCTACGACACGTTGGCGTTCACGTTCGATGCTGCCGGGGTGTCGGCGTTCAACGCCAACCGGTTTCGATTCGGTGACAACACGAAGATCGCCCTCGATCTGGATAGCCTGATTGGCGCAGGCACGTTCACGCTGATCAACTTCAGCGGCCTCGACAGTGGAGTGATCCTGGATGATGAGCGACTCGCCACGATGCTGGCATACGATGGCGATATGGATGTCACCCTTCAGCGGGATGGCAACTCGGTGAAGGCCGTCATCGTTCCCGAGCCCGCGACGATGGGGTTGCTGGGTCTGGGCTTAGTCGGGATGGTGCTGCGTCGTCGCAACCGGTAAACAGCCGACTGCCGGGCCTCCGTCGCAAGGCTCGGGTCGGTTGAGAATCTGGCAGGCCGGTCCTTCTGCGTGGGGACCGGCCTGCATCGTTTCCCGCCGCAACGTGGTCGAGCCGCCGGGAGACTCATGGCGACAGCAATTGCGGTGGATTTGCCGAGGCTGCCCCTTGCTTTTCCCGCGGGCATCGGGTAGAGTGCTTTCTCCTGAAGCCCAGCGGCTGCTGGGCATCGCGAGGCAACCGGAGAGGTGGCTGAGCGGTCGAAAGCAACGGTTTGCTAAACCGTCGAGTGGGTAATTACCTGCTCCCAGGGTTCGAATCCCTGCCTCTCCGCCAGAGAATTCCCGGGCACCTGCGGCGTCGGTCGCAGGTGCCCGCTGTGTTTCCGGCCAGATCGTCCATCGGCGCCCCAGGTCGCCCCGGATCCGGGCAGGACGGACTCGCCCGCGCTCGCCGCCAGTTGCTCGACCTGTCGGCGCAAGATCGGCCAGTCAGACGGAGTCCGGCAGGCCATTCAACACGGCAGCCCAGCGTGCGACCCGTACCGGCTGGCCGTGACTGAGCATCAGGACAAAGGGCAACCGTCAGAAGGGACAGTATTGCCCGAGGCGGCCCTTGTTGCTGCCCCGTGTTGCATCAACCGAAACGACCGGAGCCGAACGAGCCTTGATCCGGCCCCCGCTCCGCTTGAGGCTGATCGCCGCCGACATCGCAACAGAGACCCATCTTACTACTGCACAACAGGTTACACAACACTCCGATCCCGACACAGGGCCAACGCGTCCGGCCATATTGGCCAGACGGCGTCGGAGCGATCTCGATACAATAGTTGCCCGTGAAACTGGCCTGTGGCGGGCGCTGCCCCGCCAAGGCTCATCTCTCTGCCCGATGGCACCACGCGGCCGATCGGCCACGGGGCGGCGGAAGTCATGTCACATCCTCATTTCGGAAAGGACGAGCTATGAGCAGGAAATGGATCTGGTGGGTTTCAATGACGGTCGCTGTGTGGCTGAGCACACCGGCACATGCACAAGAGGATGTCTGCCTGTTCCAGGTGGACCTGAGCAACGCAGCCACGGCATCAGGCTGGGACTACTTCACCACGACGGCCCAGACAGCCGATCAGACGATCAACCTGACGGACCAGTCGGGGAACAGTGTCTCCGGCGTGACCGCTCACATCGGCGAGGGCTGGTGTTATGCCAACTACACCGACGGCACAAGCAATCCAAGCCCCGTCGACGGCGTGACGGTGCCGCAGAACGTGTATAAGGACCTGTACCGCTGCTCGAACTGGGGCAACCGCAATCCCTGGCTGCACAAGATCGAGGGGCTGCCGGCGGCCGACTACAAGGTGACACTGTTCACGGGGTCGGGCAGCGCGGCGGTGAACTGGAAAGCCGAGGTCTGGGTCGATAGCGGCGACGGCAGCGGGGAGACTCAGACCATCAATATCGAGTTCGGGGCGGGCGGCAGCGACTCGGCCGACGTGACAATCGACGCCACCAGCGACGTGCTTTGGATTCGTGACTACGGCTACGACTCCGATCCTCTAACTCACAATTTCCGCCAGGCGGCCTCCGGGTACGTTATTCGGGGCACCGACTCGAACGCGTCGCCGGTGGCCGACGCCGGCCTGGACGACGAGGTGATCGACGAGGACAACAACGGTACGGAGACAGTGACGCTCGACGGTTCCGGTTCGTCGGACTCTGACGGCAGTATCGTCAGTTGGGTCTGGACGGAGAACGCACAGCAGATCGCCACCGGCGAGACGGCGCAGGTGTCGCTCGCCGTCGGTACGCACGAAGTCACCCTGACCGTCACCGATGACGACGGCGCCACAGACCAGGATACAGTCACCGTGACGGTCAACGGCATCGTCTGCCTGTTCCAGGTGGACCTGAGCAGCACAGCCACGGCATCAGGCTGGGACTACTTCACCACGACAGCCCAGACGGCCGACGAGACGATCGGCCTGACGGACCAGTCGGGGAACGCCCTTGCGGGGGTCACCGCCCACATCGGCGAGGGCTGGTGCTCCTACAGCTACACCGACGGCACGAGTGACCCGAGCCCGGCCGACGGCATCACGGTGCCGCAGAACGTGTACAAGGACCGGTACCGTTGCTCGACCTGGGGCAACCGCAGCCCGTGGCTGCACAAGATCGAGAACCTGCCGCCGGCAACCTACCGCGTGACGCTGTTCACGGGGGCCAACAGCAGCGCGGTTGACTGGAAGGCCGAGGTGTGGGCCGACACCGGGGATGGCAACGGGGAGACGCAGACGACGAACATCGAGTTCGGGGCCGGCGACAGCGACTCGGTCGAAGTGACGATCAACGCCATGAATGACGTGCTCTGGATCCGCGATTACGGCTACGATCCCGATCCGGTCAACCACAACGGGCGGCAGAGTGCCTCCGGGTACATTGTCCGGGGCATCTCGAGCACGTCATCGGTGATCGCGCCGGTGGCCGACGCCGGCCAGGGCGGCATCGTGGAGGACGAGGACGGCACCGGCTCGGAGAGTGTCACGCTCGACGGCTCCGGCTCGTGGGACTACGACGGAAGCGTGGTCAGTTGGGTCTGGAGTGAAGGCGAGACGCCGATTGCCACGGGCGAGACGGCCGAGGTCTCGCTCTCGGTCGGCACGCACGTGATCACGCTGACGGTAACCGACGACGATGACGCCACAGGCCAGGACACGGTGACCGTCACCGTGCTGGCGCAGGGCGCGCTGTGGGGCTACTTCGTCGATTACGCCACCGGCAATGACGCGAACGCAGGCACCTCCGAAGGAACCCCGTGGCAGCACTGTCCGGGCGACCCCAACGCCACCGGCGTGGCGGCGTCAACCAGCCTTGCCGCTGGCGATACGGTCTACTTCCGCACCGACACGACATACGTCATGTCGGCCGACGGCATCACGCTCAATGCCTCGGGCGAGTCGGGCCACCCGATCGTCTTCGACGGGTCCACCTGGGGCGGCAACGATCCCTGTATCCTGACGGGCAACAACGCTCTAGTCTCAGGCATAGGAAGAGGTCTGACCGACGGAGGCAACACCCGGAGCCATCTGGTCATCCGTGGGTTCGAGTTTCATGACATCGGCGGCTATGCCGACAACGACCCGATCTGGGAGACGACCGACCCGGTCACGTCGCCCCCCGGCGGAGTAGGCATCAGCCTGACGGGGAGCGGCGAGGACATCGTGGTCGAGGACTGCCGGTTCTCGGAGATCGGCCAGTGGCTCAACCTGGCGCCGATGACCGACACCAGCAGCGTGACCGGGGCCGGCATCTCGCTGAGGAACAACACAGACGTCGCCATCCTCGATTGCGACTTCACGCGAACGAGGATGGGCGTGTCGCTCAAACCCACAACGACGATCGAGAACATCCTGATCCAGGGTTGCAACTTCCACAACTACATGGTCTGGCTGATCGATGCGGCCCCGGCCGCCACGGGGGCCGCGTTCTCGAACGTCGTCATTGACGGCTGCCTGTTCCATGACCACTACGAGCACGACCAATCGAACTGGCAGGGCTATGGGGACGCGCCGCACACGGATGGCATCTTCCTCCGTACGACCGGGCTGAACTCGACGTGGGACGTCACGATCAGGAACTCGGTCTGATATTCGGACCAGTCCAGCAGCGGCGGCACCGCCTCGATCTACCTCAGCCAGGGTTCCAGCGCCACGATCTACAACTGCGTGTTCATGAGCGACACCAAGTCCATGGCCGCCATCCTGGTTGGCTTTGACAAGCCTGTCGGCGCGACACAGACCGTGCGGGTTCTGAACAACACGTTCTATGGCGGCTATCGTTGCCTCATACTCGACGGCAACGCCGACGCCTACGACATCAGAAACAACCTGTTTTGCCGCACCATCGGCTACGAGCCGGTCTCCGTGAAGCTGTCGTCCCTGACAGGCCTGGCCATGGACAACAACCTGTTCTACGCCACAGACCCAGCTCGCTGTGTCTACTACAACGGGTATCGCACGTTGGCAGCCTGGCAGAGCGTCAGCGGCCAGGACGCGAACAGTTGCTGGGCCGATCCCCTGCTGACCAACGTCGGCGTCGGGGCGCCCTCCACGTGGGACATCACGCCGACGTCCAGTTCGCCGGCGCTCGGGGCAGGCTTCGACCTGTCGGCGTACTTCACGACGGACATGGACGGCAACGTGCGTTCCGTGCCGTGGGATCTCGGGGCCGTCGACGTGCCTTGACTGACCAGCGTGCTCCGCTGGTGCGTGCTGGCGGAGCATGACGGACAGTCCGTTACCACTGAGATGCAGAACGGCTATGTGGAGCCCCGCCTGGCGGGGCTCCACGTGGTCGAGTGTGAGTGCTCGGCGGCCCTGAAGGCGGCAACCGTTGGGCCGGACGCGGTGCGCCTGAGCAGTGCGGCCGCTGGAGATCTGTCGGGCCGGATTCGGCGCGTGGAGCTGCGCAGCCCGTGCGTCGTGCGGATCACGTTCGACGGTCCCCTGCCCGACGGCGAGACGTACACCCTCGTGCTCACCGACGAGTTGCGCGATGGCGGCGGCCGGCCCTTGTGCGGCGAGACCAGCCTCCGGGCGACGGCGCGGTGCGGGGACGTCAACGGCGACGGCGTCGTGACGTCTGCGGACATCCTGCGGGTCCGCGAGGCGGCCGGTCGGGCACTTGTCCCTCGATGCGACATCGACCGATCGGGCACGGTCACGGGCACGGACATGCTCGCGGTGCGCCGGCGTCTGACGGAGGCGGCCCCCTGACGGCGCGGCGGACGCGGAAGGGCCGGCGCCCGCGTCATGCGGCGCGGTCACTCGGAATCCGTCGCCACAGGGTGCGGGGCCGCGCCGATGCTCTCGGTCAGGCTGATCCTCATGGGCGTACGGATGATCGGCTGATCTGTCTTTCCGGACAGGTTGCGTTCGACCATTTCGATCATGCACTGGGCCACGCGCTGGTGGTCCATGTCGATGGTGGTCATGTGCGGACAGTGGGGGACGCAGGGAAGGGTGCGTTCGGACTCGAAAGAGGCGAGACTGATCTCGCCGGGGACATCGAGACCCGCGAACCTGGGATCCAGCAGAAACTCCCTGGCATAGGGGCTGTGTCCGAACACAAGGGCGGTCGGCCTTTCGGAGCTGTTCCACACCTTCATGAACGCCCGATTGTAGATGGGTTGTCCTGGCGGCCAGGGAATGTGCGTGGGCAGGCTGCACTCATCGAGCAACCGTTGCTCATTCAGGTACTCCATCCAGCCGAAGCTCCGCCCGCCAGGGAAGCCCTGTCGCACGGCGTGGCCTCCGTACATGTGAGCGGGATTCATGACCAGACACATGTTGCGATGGCCGAGCGAAGTGAGATGCTCGGCAAGAGACCGCACGGCTGTGTAGTCGTCAATGGTGACGGTTGACACGAACAACCCGGGCAGAGGGCGGTTGAAGATCACCAGGGGAAAGCGTCGCTCATGCAACATATACACGGCGTCAAGGTAGGAATGGCTGAAACCGATGAAGACGGCGGCGGCGAACCCACTGTGTTGAAGGGACTTCGCCACCTCCAGCCGCTGCGAAGCAGGCCATAGCACAGGCCTGGCCTGCATGTGCCGCCGCGATGCTTCCTGCACGATCGTCTCGCACAGCCCAGCGTAGAACACGTTCCGTGGGGGCGGCCAGTGCGAGTCGGAGACCAGGATCGCAATACGTCGCGTGGAGACGAGCGAAGCCCTTTCGGCGAGCAGTTCCCCTGCTCGTCGGCACGCGTTTGGCAACACGATGGGGGGACGTCGCGAGCGGATGCGCAGCAGGCCTTCATCGGCCGCCCGCTTCAGGGCAGCCATGGCGGTCCTGGTGGAGACGCCATATGCGCCCGCCAGCTCGCGCACCGCCGGAATACTCGTACCCGGCGGCCACCTGCCGCCGTGAATATCCCTGAGCACACAATCGGCGATCCGGTCCACAACCCTGGGACGAGCCATGAGCTGCCTCCTGATGCCCTGCTTCACGACATGAACCCGACAGCCTATCGAAGGTCCGAAGCCCCGTCAAGGCCGGCCTCGGCTTCGTGCGCAGCGACGCATCACGGAAACGGTCCAATGCCGGCCTGAGCCACACTGTCGCCCGGGGCTTGGGATGAGACACCGTGGCACTCGTGCGCATCCTGCCCGTGGGAGGCAGGAGAACGCAGGGACCGGATGCCCCGTGTGACGCACGGGCAGGGCGCCCATGTCACGATGGATTCGGCTGCACGCAGAGCCTAGAGCCTGCGCGCCCAGTGGAGGCGTGCGGACGCCGAGCGCGGGTTGTCGCGAACCTCCCCTGCCGAGGGACGCACAGGATCGTCGCTCGCCTCCGCATACAGGCCGCAACGCAGCCCGTCGGCGAACGCCTCGCGGACGATTCGCTGCTCGCCGCTGTGGAAGGTCAGCAGCGCCAGATGCCCGCCGGGCCTCAGGCACCATGGGGCAACGCGCAGCAGTTGCCGCAGGCTGCCCAGCTCGTCGTTGACGAGGATGCGAAGCGTCTGAAACGTGCGTGCCGCGGGATGGGTCTCGCCTCGGCGCGACGCG
>Ga0116194_1001942_pt1 | contig 11621 bp, 10 predicted proteins | sample AD_SCU001_MetaG_FD_89887 | JGI IMG/M metagenome (GOLD analysis project Ga0116194, IMG submission 89887) | Active sludge microbial communities of municipal wastewater-treating anaerobic digesters from China - AD_SCU001_MetaG | ecosystem: Engineered > Bioreactor > Anaerobic > Digestate | place...
AACTGACGGCCTTGGGCGTCCCGGCCGTGCTGATGCCGTATCCGTTTCACCGCGACCGCCACCAGGAGGACCACGCGCGGATTCTCGAGGAGGTCGGCGCCGCCGTCGCGGTGCGCGACCAGGCCAATCCGGATCGCAACATGGACGGCCTGTGGCAGGTGGTGCCGCAACTGATGGAAGACGACGCCCGCCGCGAGGCGATGGCCGATGCCGCCCGGCGGCTCGGTCGCCCCGAGGCCGGCAAGAGCATTGTCTCGGCAATTCGCGTGACGCTGGGACGCTGAGAGGCAGGGATGCCGCAGAAAACCGTTCTTTCGCCGACGTAGAGAGGATGCCCGCATTGACAGCCCAGGACAAAGGTTCTACACTGCGCATCATGGCTCAGACCCCGTTGATGGATCGGTGCGACCGGCCGGATGACAATCCGTTCCGGGGGTGCCGCGTGCACTTCGTCGGCATCGGCGGCTGCGGCATGCGCGGCCTGGCGGCCCTGCTGATGCGCGAGGGCGCCATCGTCTCGGGGTCCGATCGTCAGGGCTCGCCGCACATCGACCACCTGATCGACCTCGGGGCGCGCGTGGCCGTCGGCCAGCGGGCCGAGAACCTGCCCGAGCAGCTCGACCGCGTGGTCATCAGCGCCGCCATCAAGCCCGACAATCCGGAATACGCCGCCGCCGTCCAGCGGCAGATTCCCATCGTCAAGTACGCCACGTTGCTGGGCGAGGCCATGAGGGCCCGCTGCGGCGTGGCCGTGGCCGGCACGCACGGCAAGAGCACCACGACGGGGCTGCTGGCGTACATGCTGACGCTGGCCGGGCTGGACCCGTCGTATGTCGTCGGCGCCGATGTGTCGCAGCTCGGGGGCGGCAGCCGCGCCGGCAGCGGTCCGGCCTTCGTCGCCGAGGCCTGCGAGTACGATCACTCGTACCTGAAGCTCTATCCGCGCCTGGCGGCGATTCTCAACGTGGACTTCGACCACCCGGACTGCTACCGCGACCTGTCGGCCGTGAAGGCGTCGTTCGCGGCCTTCGCCGCCCTGGTGCCGAGTGACGGCCTGCTGGTCGTCAACGGCGAGGACCGCAACGTGCCGGAGGTCGTCGAACTGATCTCGGCCCCGATCGAGACATTCGCCATCGACAACGAGCGCGCCGACTGGCGCGCGGTCAACGTGCAGTCGTTCCGGGGGCAGTGCCGCTTCGACCTGGTGTATCGCGGCCGCAAGCTAGGCCACGCCCGGATGAAGCTGCCGGGCCGCCACAACGTGATGAATGCGCTGGCCGCCGCGGCGCTGGCCACGCACTGCGGCGCCGACGCCGACGCGATCCTTCGCAGCCTGAGCACGTTCGCCGGCGTGGGCCGCCGCATGGAACTGCGCGGCATCTCGCGCGGCATCACGGTGGTGGACGATTACGCTCACCATCCGACGGAGATCCAGGCGTCGCTGCGGGCCATTGCCGACGCCTACGAGCCGCAGCGTCTGTGGGTGGTCTTCCAGCCGCACCAGCACAGCCGCACGCGGTTTCTTATGGAAGACTTCGCCAAGAGTTTCGCCGTGGCGGATGTGGTGCTGGTGCCGGACATCTACTTCGTGCGTGACAGCGAGGCCGAGAAGCAGGCGGTCAGCAGCGAGGATCTGGTGAGCGAAATCCGCCGCATGGGCGGCGACGCGCGGTACCTGACGTCGTTCGAGGAAATCACGGCGGTGCTGGGGGCCGAGTTGCGGCCCGGGGACTGCCTCGTGACGATGGGCGCCGGGAGCGTGTACCAGGTGGCCGACCAGGTGCTGACGGACCTGAGCCGCCGCGCCGCCTCGGGCGCCGCCGGGCATTGACGAAGCAACATTCGGCGCTCGGGCACAATGCCCGGGGCCATGCAACACCATGGGAAAGTGAGGAGGCATGAAGCTCTTCAAGGGATTTGAGGAGATCGTCGAGAAGGACAAACCCCTGGCGTCGCTGACGACGTTTCGCCTGGGCGGCCCGGCCGATTACTTCATCGTGCCGCAGAACGAGGACCAGCTTCGTGGCGTTCTCGAGCGCGCGGCCCAGACGGATCTGCCCATCCGCGTGCTCGGCAACGGGTCGAATGTCCTTGTGTCCGACGAAGGCGTGCGCGGCGTGGTGATCCAGCTCAGCCCCAAGGGGTTCGGCGGCCTCTCGGTGACCGAAGCCCTGGTGCGAGCCGGGGCGAGCCTGAGCCTGGCGGGCCTGGTGCGCGGCGCGGCCGAGGCCCACCTCTCCGGGCTGGAGCCTCTGGTCGGCATTCCCGGCTGGGTCGGCGGCGCGGTGCGCATGAACGCCGGCGGCAAGTTCGGCGACATCGGCCAGGTGGTCGAGCGCGTCAAGGTCATGGACACCAAGGGACAGTCGTTTTACCGCGAGCGCGACGATCTGGCCTTCGGCTATCGGACCAGCAACATCAGCGCCCGGTTCGTCCTGGAGGCGGAGCTGCGGCTCACGGCCGATAGCGAGCGGCGCATCAGCCACCTGATGAAGGAAGTGTGGATCACCAAGAAGAACTCGCAGCCGATGGCGAACCGGTCGGCCGGGTGCGTATTCAAGAACCCGCGCGGCCTGAGCGCCGGAGCGCTGATCGACCAGGTGGGCCTGAAGGGCACGCGTGTCGGCGGCGCGTCGGTCTCGCGGAAGCACGCCAACTACATCGTGGCCGGCAAGGAGTGCACGGCCAAGGACGTGCGCGACCTGATCGAGCTGGTTCGCAAGAAGGTGCACGAGCGGACCGAGACGTTCCTCGAGCTGGAACTGGAAGTGTGGACATGACAGCGAAGGCGTATGCGTCGGGGCGCCCGGCGTTTCTGGCCGATATCCCGTTGTGCGATCCGGCGACTGTGCGCGTGGCCGTGCTGCTGGGCGGCATCGGTTCGGAGCGCGAGGTGTCGCTGATGTCGGGGCGCGAAGTGGCCGGCGGCCTGCGCGAAGCAGGGTTCGCGGTGCAGGAGGTGGACCTGCGGCCGGAGCGGGTCGCCGAGCTGCGCGACATGGATTTCGACGTGGCGTTCATCGCGCTGCACGGGGCCTACGGCGAGGACGGCCGCCTTCAGCGGCAACTGGACGAGATGGGCATCGTGTACGTGGGCTCCGGGGCCGAGGCCAGTCGCCTCGCCATGGACAAGGTGGCCGCCAAGGAACGGTTTGTTGCCGCGGGCCTGGTCACGCCGCCGTGGCGCGTGGTTCGTCGCACGGACGGCGCCGCCCGCGCCGCGGCCTACGCGTCGCTCGGTCCCGACGCGGTCGTCAAGCCGATCGCCGAAGGGTCCAGCGTGGCCGTGCATCTGACAAGCGACGCCGACCATTACGGCCGCGCGCTGGACGACATTCTGGGCCACTACGATGCGGCCCTGGTCGAGCAACGCATCTTCGGCCGGGAGTTGACCGTCGGCGTGCTGCACGAGCACGGGCTGCCGGTGGTCGAGATCGTGCCGACCCAGGAGTTCTACAACTACGATGCCAAGTACTTCGACAATTCGACGGGGTACCGCGTGAACCCGCCGGATCTGGCGGACGACGTGGCCGGGCGGGTCCGCCGGGCCGCCGTGGCAGCGCACCAGGCCCTGGGTTGTCGCGGATTCTCGCGCGTGGACATGATTCTCCAGCCCGACGGCGTGGCGCCGGTCCTGGAGGTCAACACGATTCCCGGGTTCACGACGCACAGCCTGTTGCCGAAGTCGGCGGCCGGGGCCGGCATCGACTTCGCCGCGCTGTGCCGCTCGATTGTCGAGATCGCCCTGCACGAAGCGGCTGTGCTTCGACGCACGCCGTAGTGCGAGAATCTTCGTTTTCAGTCCTGCTACCGCCGGAATCCCCTTATCCCGAAAGCGACTTTCGCCGACAAATGAGTACAGTGAATACCAAGCTCAACCGTCAAGTTCCAGGGGGTCGGGGCCACGCTGCGCATCCGCCGCTGCGCCCATGGAAGACTGTTCTCATCGCCGCCTCCGTGTCGATCGTCGGCATGACGCTCGTCTACGGGTTGTCCCAGTGGCGGCGCACGATTGCCTGCGATCCGCGTTTCTGCATCAACACGGCCGACCTGAAGCTCGTGCAGGACACCTCGTGGATGACGCCGGAAATCGCCGGCGAGATCCGCGCGTCGCTGGCGTCGCTGCCTCCGCGGCTGAGTCTGATGGACCATGCCGCCAGCCGCCGCGTCGCCGAGTGCCTCGAAGCCAATCCGTGGATTCGCAAGGTGTACCACGTGCGGCTCGACTCGCCCAAGGCGGCCGGACAGAGCAACGGCCTGGAAGTGTCGATGGCGTTCCGTCGCCCGGTGGCCTTCGTCGAGATCGGCCAGGGCGACCTCGCACGGTACGTTCTGGTGGATTGCGAGGGGGTGCGTCTGGGCGACCGCGAGTACGCCGAACCGGAACTGGGCGACCGGCGGCTGGTCGTGCTCACGGGCGTGCCCACCCAGCCGCCGACGCCGGGCGTCGTCTGGGCCGACCATGCGGTGATTGCCGGCGCCCAGGTGGCCGATCTGCTGAAGAACCGCGCGGCCGACTTCGGCCTGTGCCGCATCGACGTCGGCAACGTCGAGAAACGCCTCGACCGCCGCGAGCCCGAGATTGTCCTCTACACCAAACGCAGTGCCACGCGCGTCGTCTGGGGTAAGCCGCCGGGACGCGAGGCCGAACTGCTCGAGAACATCACCGCGCGGGGCAAGATCCAGTTGCTCGACCAGGCGTACGCCAGGTTCGGCGGGCTGCACGAGGCCGTCGAGGAGATCAACCTCGTCCTGCGAAGCGTTCGCCCGAATGCGGCGCCAATGCGCGACGGCCGAGCCACTATCCGGGGCTGAGCCTCGATCCTGGCCGCCTGTCGGGTCGTGCCCCCGCCTTGTGGAGGGTCACAACGGCCATGGCATTCATGTCACACAGCGATGCCACTCCTTCGAAGCCGTCGCAGCCGCGCGAGGCCGACGGCCTGTTCGGCCTGGCCACTGTCTTTGCCTTGACGCTGGCGGCCCTGTTGCTGGCGGCCACGTTTCTGGCTGACGTCAGCCGCCAGGCGTCCGTCCTGACGTCGCCGTCGAACGCCCTGGCGATAGTGGCCGCGGCGTGGGCTTTCCTGATACTGGTGGTCTACCCGATGTGGCCTGGCACGCTGCTGGGCGACGGCGACCCGGCGGCGCGGTTCGGCCCGTGGCTGCTGCGGCGCGCCGGCGAGGTGCTCATGCTGACGCTGGTCGCGTCACCGGTGTTCCTGGCTGCGGCCATCTTCGCCGGCGAGCCGCTGGTGCGCCTCGCTCACGTGCTGGTCGGACTGGTCGGTACGGCCCTGGCGGCCGTCGTCTATCGCCTGATCCACCGCGCCTGTGCGCCCGCGTGGCACGGCATCTCCGTCATGGACCTCATGTTATGGCTCTTCGGCCCCGTGGTGTTCGGGTACCTCGTCCTCGAACACAGCGGCCGCTCCATCGGCTGGGGATGGCTGGTCTCGCCGCCGGCCCTGGCTCGGTCGCTCGCCGTGGACGGTCTGGCGGTCGGCGACGTGCGTTTCTGGGTGGGGCTGGTCGGCTACGGGGCGGTCGGCCTGACGGCCCTGATGCTCTTCCGAGGACTGGCGGCCAGGTTCCGACGCGAAGTCCAGGCACACACCCACGATCCGGTTGCGTGAGAAGAGCGGCGGAGGGCCGTCTGCGGCTGTTCAGGCGACCGTGGCGGCCTGCTTCTTCTTTCGAGGCGGGGGGGGCTCGCGCCACCGGCGGTGCATCCAGAGGTACTGCTGCGGCGCGTTGAGGATCAGTCTCTCGAGGGCTTTCGTGTAGCGGACCGTGATGCTCCGGACGGCGTCCTTGTCGTCCGCGTAGTCCTGCGGGTCAATCACATCCACGATGGACGTCCGGAACTTGAATCGGTTGCCCAGCCGCCACGCGCCGCCCACGGCAATCGGGCAGTTCATCTGCATGGCCAGCAGGGCGATACTCTTGTAGGTGGAGGCGGGGCGGCCGAAGAAGTCCACCCAGATGCCCTTGCTGCCGGCGTGCTGGTCGGCCACGAAACACAGCGGCGACTGCTGTTCGATCACCCGGACGGCCAGGTCGGCGGCTCCGAACTTGCTGATGATGCACTGGCCGGTCTCCTCCCGGTGCCGCAGGAGCCAGCGGTCGATGTACGGATTGTCGATCGGCCGCGCCACGGCATACGTCCGGATGCCGAGGGCTCCGACCATGTAGCCCAGGACCTCCCAGTTGCCGAAGTGCCCCGTCAGCAGAATGATGCCCCGGTTGTCGCAGATGATCTGGAGCGTCGAGGCCACGTCCTGCAATTCGACATACTCGTGCCAGGTGTGCCGGTTGATGAGCTTGGCCAGGCTGAGGATCTCCATGGCCAGCATGATCATGTGGCGGCAGCACTGCCGCGCGGTGCGGCGGACGCGGTCGGCCGGCCAGTCGGGGAAGCTGAGGCTGAGGTTCTCGATGGCCCGCTTGCGGTGCTTGGCGTCGCACAGGTACAGCAGGTCGCCCAGGCCGCGGGCCACCAGTTGCATCACCTCGATGGGAAACAGTTGCACCAGGAGCACGCCCGTGCGCAGCACCACATAGAGGGCGAAATCGACGAACTTGTTCCTGGGTCGTTTGGAGGCCATAGGGCACCGGTTCCATCGCCGCACGTGCGAACAAGGCGGTACTTTACCAGTTGCTCCCGCAGCCGTCAACGAATGCCGGCAAGTTGGCGCGGCCAGGGAAGCCGACGCCAGGGCCATGCGTCAATCAGATGTACCCTGACGTGGGCCCGTGCCGACTCTGGAATTGACCTGGCGTCGCGGCCGTTGTACTCTGTGGATGGCGTCTGGGGCGGCGGATCGCCGTTGGGGCATATCGACAGGCCGAGGAGATCGAAACACATGGGACGGATCGTATCCTGCAAGTCCTGCGGCCGATGGGTGGAAGTGGGGCCCGGCGAGAAGACTCGCGACTATGTCTGCGACCAGTGCCGGGGGGTACCGGGCGTGGCAACCGGTCGTCCGGGCGGTGCGGCCACAGGGGCCGACGTCCGGCCTTCACCGTCCCGCGGACCATCCCTCGGCACCGACAGTGGCGAGATTGGTTCGACGGCCGCCGCGGCGCAGACGGTGCTGCCGTCCGAGGGCACGGCTCCGGGCGACCTGGGGGCCACGGCGTTGCCGAGCATCGAGACGTCCGGGGCCGACGAGGCCCGTCGGCGACTCGAAGAGCTGGTAGCCCGGATGCAACCGTCGGGCGTCTGCGACCCGAAGGATCTGGGGACTCGCGGCGCCGAGGCGCTGACGGCGGCGGGGCAGGGGGCGCGGTGGGTGACCGAGTTGGCGTCGGACCTAGCCGTCGAGGAGGCTCGCAAGACGACCGACGAGGCCGCGAAGCTGGTGCACGACAAGGGATTGCGCGCCGTCGGCGAGGTGGACGACTTCCTGAAGCGGCAGGGCGCCCGCGTTCGCGACGATGCGCTGCGGATGGCCGAGGCAGAGGTGAAGAAGGGGGCCGATCGCGCCGCCAGGGCGGTACACAAGAAGCTCTCGACGGTCCGGCCCGGTCAGGTGTCGCAGCAGGCCGACGCCGCCGGCCGGTGTGCGGCGTGCAGCGAGCCGATTGTCGCGGGCGACCGCGTGACGGTCTGTCCCACGTGCAGTCGCCGGTACCACGCCGGGTGCTACGCGATGACCGGGTGCGTCTCGTCGCTGTGTCGCGAATCGTCGCCGCCGTCGAAGCTGGCTTCGGCGGCAGCTCCGCCGCCGGTGGCGCGTCCGGCCGATAGCGGCACCGTGCCGATTTCGCTGGTTACGGAGTCGTTCCCCCGGCCTCGGCGCTGCACCTCGTGCGGGGCGCAGGTCAGCCGCGGGTCGCTCGTCTGTCCGCAGTGCGGACGATGGCTTTACAGCGGGCGCATGTCGAACGATCCTCGAGCCAGGCAACGCAGCGGCGCGGGGTCGGGCTGCGGCTCGGCGGTGTTCGTTCTGGCGGCCGTGCTGTCGGCACTGGCCTTCTGGTGGTTCGTCGGCGCGTAAGTGCGGCGGCTGCGGTTTCTCGGGTGGAACAAAGCACTGGGCGAATCAAAGCGTGCGACAGGCGGCGACAAAACGCCGCGAGGTTGCCGTGTCAGGGCAACCTCGCTATGAATGGGGCACGCCCCGGCTTGGTGCGGTTCGGCGGGTTAGCCGGGGCGCTTGGGTGGTAAAAGAGCACAACCACTACCTGGCGATGCCGTCGCTAGTTAACCAGCTTGTGTAGGTTCGCCACACCGACCTGACATCTCTTGAACATCTGTGTGGCGTCCTCAGCATCGACTGTTCACGTTTATTATAGACCGTCCGCGGGCGCTGTCCAGAGAAAATCTTCGACCTAAACTCACTGGCTTCTTCAGGTTGCTTCGACCCCGGTGCGTCGGCGGCGCAACAGAAGGGGCTGCCTTGCGGCAGCCCCTGGGACAGTGGTGACCCCAACGGGACTCGAACCCGTGTCGCAGCCTTGAAAGGGCTGTGTCCTAACCGCTGGACGATGGGGCCAGATGAATCGATCTATCCGTTTCTGCAGCCGACCATATCGGCGTCAAAGGCCGTTTTCGGCAGCAAAAACCAATTGCTGCGGGGTCTGTCGAAGCCACCCCGAATCTTTCCTGGTGAGGGAGCTGGGACTCGAACCCAGGGCCTACTGCTTAAAAGGCAGTTGCTCTACCGACTGAGCTACTCCCCCGAACGCCCTCGTGTCCACGTGCTCCCGGTCGCAGCACAACCACGCCCGAGGCGGGCATCAGAGCAGGGCATTATAGCCGCACGACAACCTGCTTTCAACCAAAACTCCCGAGGCAGACTTTGGTCGTGCCGAAGGAGGATTCCTATAAGCAATAAACCACCGCGGTAAACCAAGCGGTCTCGGTCGTGTTATCGGCCCGAAAACGCCGTCACGACGGTCACGAGCCGAGGACTTCCTTGGTCTTGGTCTCCAGTGCCTCGTCCACCAGCTTCTCGTACTTGTGGATCAACTCGGTGGCGCTGTCTTTGCCGCCCTTGGCATCGTCCTCGGAGATGGTCTTGGCTTTCAGGTCGGCATCGATGGCCTTGATCGCGTCGCGGCGGACATTGCGCATGGCCACCTTGACTTCCTCGGCCATCTCCTTGAGCTGGTGGACGATCTGCCGGCGGCGCTCCTCCGACAGCGGCGGCACCTGGAGACGAATCACCTTGCCGTCGCTGTTGGGCGTGATGCCGACGTCCGAGGCCTGGATCGCCTTGGCGATCGTGTTGACGCTGGAGGCGTCGTACGGCTTGATGACGATCATCAGCGGATCGGGGCAGGTGATCGTGGCCATCTGGCGCAGCTCGGTCTGCGTGCCGTAGTAGTCGATCTTCATGTGCTCGACCAGACCCGCGCTGGCCCGCCCGGTGCGGACCGTGCGATACTCGCTCTTGAGCCGTTCGAGGCTCTTTTCCATGCGCTCTTCCGCTTCCAGCAGATGATCGTCAACGGCCATGGGACTGCCCTCCGTCTAACTGGTGATGGTCGTTCCGATGGTTTCGCCGGCAATGACCCGCGCGATGTTGCCTTCTTTCTTCAGGTTGAACACCACGATGGGGATGCGGCTGGCCATGCACATCGAAATCGCCGTCAGGTCCATCACGCCCAGCTGCTTCTCGAGCACCTCCTGGTACGTCAGGCGGTCGAACTTGCGGGCCGTGGGATCCTTGACCGGATCGGCCGTGAACACGCCGTCCACCTTGGTCGCTTTCATCAGCACCTCGGCCTCGAGCTCGCTGGCCCGCAGGGCGGCGCACGTGTCGGTGGTGAAGTAGGGGTTGCCCGTGCCGCCGGCCAGGATGACGATGCGGCCCTTTTCCAGGTGTCGCACAGCCCGGCGACGGATGAACGGTTCGGCGATCTGTCGCATTTCGATGGCGGTCAGGACGCGCGTCGGCGCGCCGAGGTCTTCCAGGGTGTCCTGGAGGGCCAGCGCGTTGATGCACGTGGCCAGCATGCCCATGTAGTCGCCCGTGGCCCGCCTGACGTGCCCGGCCTGGCTCAGCACCTGGCCGCGGATGAAGTTGCCGCCGCCGACGACAATGCCCAACTGCGTGCCGCCGGCGACCACGGCCTTGGCCGCCAGGGCGATGCGGCTGATCTCCTCCTGGTCCAGGCCCATGCCGCCCGGCTTGCAGAGTCCTTCGCCGCTGATCTTCAGGATCACTCGACGATACTTGGGTTGGCCCATGCTGCGTTCCTCGGTGGGAGTGCCTTATCGGAAACCGGAGCAACGGCAGCGCCGGCGCAACCCGAAGGTCGCGCGTGGCTCGCCCGTGCGTCCGGAGTGGCCATACATTACACTTGACGGGGCCCTCCCGTCAAGCGAAAGGCTGGGGCTTCACGGCTTGCGGAAGAGGTACATCGCCCAGCCCAGGCAGTTGCGGCCCCCGCGGAGATGGGCGTCGCGGCTCCTGCGGGCGTTGCGGAGCAGGGCCTCCACGTCCGGATCGTCCGGATGGTCGGCTGCATACCGCTCGGCAGCCTGCCATTGCAGCCCCTCGTAGCGGTCCCAGTCGTCCGGGTTGGACACCAGCGTATAGAGAAGCGCGAGGCCCACGTCCTCACCGGTGGCCACGTTCGCGGCGTGGGAACCGCACAGGTTGGCATCGCAGCCCGCGAGCTTCAGGTACTCCGGGTCCGGATCGGTTGCCCAGAACGGCTCGCCCACGAGCACCAGACCGCCGGGCCGCGTCATTTTCATCAGGGCCTCCAGCGTGCCTCTGTGATTCTGGAACACCCACGAGGCGCCGATACAGGACGCCAGGTCCAGACTCTCGGGCGCCTCGGGCTGGTACTGGCCGCCGTCGGCGTGGAGCAGCTCAATGCGGTCGGCCAGGCCGCGCGCCTGCACGTTCTTGCGGGCCGCCTCGATGGCGTAGGGCGACAGGTCGATGCCCGTGGCCCTCACGCCGTACGCCTCGGCGACAAGGCAGAGGAACTCCGCTTTGCCGCAGGCCACGTCCAGGACCCGGCCTCCCTCCGGCAGCCGCAGGACGCCGACGAGTTCCCGGGTCTTCTCCAGGCTCAAGGGGTTCATGACCGTGTGGTCGGTGTGGGTGATGCCGTAGTACTTCCACAAATCCATGCCCAAATCCATGGTCAGTTCCTTCCTATGGGTTCCGAGAGCCGCAGGCCGTGGTCTCGGCCAAACGAACGCGGCCCGGCAGGGGCCGGGCCGCGCGGGGGACTGCGTCATGAGCAACGGCTGTCATCAGACGGCCGCAACGCTCGAATTACGCTTCCGGCGTTTCGCTGATGTCGAACCGGGCGAAGCGCACGATTCGCATATTCTCGCCGATCTTGCCGATCAGGCCCTTGAGGATCTGCTCAACCGACTGCTTGTCGTCGTGGACCCACGGCTGCTCCAGGAGCACGCGCTCGGCGAAGAACTTGTCGAGCTTGCCTTCGACGATCTTGTCCTGAATGGCGGCCGGCTTGTCCTTGACCTGCTCGCGGGCGATGTCGCGTTCGGTCGCGACGACCTTCGGATCGACCTGGTCGCGCGAGACCGAGAGCGGACTGAACGCGGCGATGTGCATGCACAGGTCGGCGACGAACTTGCCGAAGTCCTCGTTGCGTGCGACGAAGTCGGTCTCGCAGTTGACCTGGAC
>Ga0116194_1001947_pt1 | contig 11603 bp, 1 predicted proteins | sample AD_SCU001_MetaG_FD_89887 | JGI IMG/M metagenome (GOLD analysis project Ga0116194, IMG submission 89887) | Active sludge microbial communities of municipal wastewater-treating anaerobic digesters from China - AD_SCU001_MetaG | ecosystem: Engineered > Bioreactor > Anaerobic > Digestate | place...
TGATGCCACCAATAACAAGTTTGATGTGGGCGCTGGCCTTGAACTACCGGTTGCCATGTCACTTGAAAATCTTTTCGCCCTGGAAGACAAGATCCAGCATTCCATTGATGATGGTGATCTGGGCTTTGTAAAGGTGAAGGACCTGAACACCTACGTCACCCCGGGCAGCTTCATCGCCCCGGCCACTACCACCCCAAGCATACAGCGAGGGATTGATGCCGCCAGCAATGGATGGACGGTGAATGTGAATGATGGGATCTACGTTGAGAATGTTAATGTGAACAAGCAAGTCACGGTGGATGGCTATTCACAGTCTGGCGTTATTGTGTATCCTGCATTAAGTGGCCCGAATCCCTGTAGCGGCGCATCGCTATGTCCTGGAGCCAGCAACATCTTCCTGGTCCAGGCCAACAATGTTACCATAAAGGATCTGACCGCAGATGGGAATAACACAAGCCTGACAAGCGGCGTTCTGAGCAACGGAGTGGATGTTGATGCCCGTAATGGAATCATTACCGATCACACCACCGGAAGCTTCACAAATCTTAACGTTCAGAATGTTACCGTCCAGAACATCTATCTGCGTGGGATCTACTTCAGTACTACCGGAGGAAGTTACAACTTCTCGAACAACAGTGTATCCAATGTTGCAGGCGAATCGAATTCCATCGGTATTATGGGATGGGCCAGCACGGGTACCATTTCAGGAAATACAGTTACAAATTCGAATGATGGTATTTCCTTGAATCATAGTATTGGGACGACCATTGCAAACAATACCGTTACCGGATGTGGTTCAGGGATACATACGGATAACAACGGAAGTGGTGGGACAGGTACAGCTGATATTATCAGTAATAACACAGTAAGTAATTGTGGTTACGGAATATTTGCATTTGCACCGTATTTCAATGTATCTGTTGATGGCAATACTGTTACCAACTGCGATGTTGGCTTAACATCTGCCGGGACTTACTCCACAGCAGCTCCTACTTTTACAAATAACGTTGTAGATGGCACTGGAAAAGTGAATTCATATGGCGTATACAGCACTACTGAGATCTGGGGTTGGGTATCGGGGAATCAATACGCGAGTTTTTCCAACAACTATATACAGAATACCAGCAATGCTTTCTTGTTATGTTCTCAGTCTGGTTTTACCAACAACACAAGCGCAAACAATAATTCAATAACGGGTAATACCCTGGGTGTAAAATTAGCAGCTGACAACACTGAGATACCTCCTACTGGAAACTTTGGACTCTCGATGACCTGTAACTGGTGGGGCAGTAATACCGTGGCTGGCGTAGTAACTGCGGTTGGGTCAACCGACCCGGCCGTTACTTACGACCCCTGGCTCGTAGACGGCACAGACAATGATCTTGTTGCGATTGGATTCCAGCCTGCCCCCAACTCTTGCACCGGTGCAGCTAACCTCTATGTGAACGACCTGGTATCAGATAACGGCACCAATGACACCTACACTACTGCCATCGGCGACGATGCCAATGCCGGAACCGCAGCCGCCCCCTTCCTCACCATCACCAAGGCCGTAAATACGGCTGTGGATGGCACAAAAATATGGGTGGACGCAGGTACGTTCCAGGAGCAGGTGTTCATTGGAAAGACAGTTGATATCACTGGCGCAGACTATACCAAAACGTCGGTCAAAGCTCCGGTGGCATTGCAAACAACGCCAATTAGTATCTGGAGTGCCAATGAGGCTGTTAACCCTATCATTTTTGCATACGACAACACCAAGACAATTAACCTGAGTAAGCTTACAGTGGATGGGGATGGTGGCAGGACCGTGAACAAATACTTCGGTGTACTCTTCTATGAGGCCAATGGATCCTTCACCTTTGGTAAGATCACAGGTATACGTGATGCAGGGAGTTTCAGCGGAGCACAGGCTGGAATAGCCTACTATGGTGGACATATCCGGACGGCATCGCTCACCCAAAACCTGGCTTTCACGAATAATATTGTTGACGACTTCCAGAAAGGTGGCGTTGTAGTAGATGCACCCGGTACGATCGGAATCATCGACAACAACACCATCATCGGTCAGAATGTTCCGTTGGTTACAGCACAAAATGGCATCCAGCTTTCAAGGGGCGCCGGTGGAAGTATCCAGGGCAATACTGTTTCGAATTGCATCTGGAACAAGGTTGAACACCCCCATGAGTATACTGCAGCAGGTATTTTGCTATACCAGGCTACGGCAACAACTGTAAGTGGGAATATCCTGTCAGAGAATGAACTGGCATTGAATTCGTATGGGTCCACCGGAATTACATACGGTGGAAACACCTTTAGCAACAACAAGATCCACCTCTGGCTGGACGCTGTTTCAGACATCAACGCCGCCAACGTTTATGACAAATATGTACTGGATCCCCCCAACAACCCAGAGGTTGTCTTCGGCTGTATCCAGTATGCCATCGACGAGGCCACAGCAGGGGACCTGCTGAACGCCAGTGCAGGAACCTTTGATGAAATGCTGAATGTTCATACTCTGGTCGACCTTCGTGGCCCCAACTACAACATCCATCCCGTAACTGGCACTCGGGTACCTGAAGCGATAATCACCTACCCCGCAGGAGTGTCCGGCTATAATGAATTGGTGGCCATCGGCCCGTGGGATTCACGCGCAGATGTTGATGGTGTTAGCATCAATGGTTTTACGCTTGATGGAAATCCCCTTGCAGGTGGCGAAGCTACAGGTATTATGGGCAATGGCGACAACCTGGTTGTCAAGAACAACATTATCAAAAACTTCAATGATGTAGCACTCTGGGTTACGTCATATGTTTATGAAAACAATGCCTGGACATATGATGACTACAACAATAGTTTGCTCGTCCAGGACAACCACTTCCTTAACCCTGACATCTATGCAGGGATGGAAAGTACCAACATTGGGTTTGGAATCTATTTGCAGGGAACCTATGGAACCATAACCGGAAACCTTGTGGAGGATATGAAGAGCGGCATCCAGGTTCAACCCTATAATCATCCGAATTCCACGAATCTGGTAGGTACAGTATCCTCGAATACCTTCGAAGGGTTTAGGGACGCAATGTGGTTCAACTACGCTGAAAATGCCAATTCAAATTGGATGTTCAGCGGGAATACAGGAACTGGTATTGCGCCTCCTGCAGCGATTACTGAAGCTGAGTGGAGAGGATTCAGGATCTCTACAAACTATCAGGGTAATCTTGATTTTACCAACAATACCATCACTGCTGGTTCTACGGTAGCCACGGACATCCACGGCATCAAGTTCCAGATTCCATCCACAGCATCTGTGGTTAATATTCTTGACAATTCCATTACAGGTGCTCAGTACGGTGTATATATCCCGGCAGGTACATTAAACCTCGCTTCAATAACCATTGAAGACAATACCATTGCCAGCAATACACTTTATGGTGTATACAACGGCACCGCCACCCCCGTCGACGCTTCCCCCAACTGGTGGGGCGATGCCAGCGGTCCTTATCACGCCACGCTCAACCCCTGCGGACTGGGCAATGCCGTGACCGACAATGTAGATTTCAGCCCCTGGTACTTCCAGAGCGGGATGACGACGCTGAACGGCCTGTCGCCGGTAGCTGTGACTACCACAGAAAACGTGAGCACGGTTACAGCCACCCCTGTGGTATTTAACACCACCGTAGCCTATGGCAGCGATATCACGAACTACGACCCGGCCATCCTTGCCGACGCCCGCATCACCTCCAACCCGGCCTTCCCGGCAGGGGCACAGGTAATCGGTGTGAAATACAACGGCACGGATGTTCTGCCTGCAGCTTACAGCCTCACGGGAACCCAGGCCTACCTTAGCGACATACTCGCAGGCAGCCCCTATCCGCTGAACCAGCACAATAACGTTACCGATGTATGGGAGGTTATCGTCGCCGGCTTCAACAGCGACCAGACCTATGCCATTTCGATGGATGCCGTAAGCTATACCGGAGCAGAAACCAACTGCAACACGGTGAGGGGCAGCGATGCCTTCAACGTCACCTTTGCCCCGGTTGACTTCACTTATACTCCTGAAACGCCCGTATGTGAGCTGAATCCCGTGAATGTACCTTACACGGAAACCTATCCCCTGGTGGAGAACAACGGAGGAAACCGCGTGCTCAACGATTCCAAATGGGAATTCTATACCGATGCAGGTATGACCACACCCTTCGCCTTACCAATAGGAACCAAAATTACCGTGGGTCAGGTGAATGGTCTTGGTGCCTTCACGTGGAGCAGTACCTCTACCCTCACTACAGCGGTGAGTTCGCTCTATGGATCGGCCGTGGTAACAGGTCAGGGCAATCCTTCAACCTATGACTATGGTCAGCTGGTCGCCCTGACGAGGCCCGCCGTAACCAATGACTGGATGGCTATACTTGAAGGTGTGCCAGCAGGCACCTATTATGTAAAGGTGAAGAACCTTGCTATGCTCGACCCGGATGGTCTGCAGTACGTACCTACCTGGCCTCACGGCACCTTCACGGAGTTCGTTTACGATGAGCAATCCTTCCAGGTTGTCGTCAACGACTGCGGCATCAGCGGTGTGCTTACATATTACAACAACGCCGCCAGCCTGCTGAAGAACGTTCCCATTTCGCTCTACCAGAACGGCAGCCCCGTGCTGGACGGCTCCAACATTCCTGTTGTAGCTACTACCGATGGCACTACTGCAGCATACACCTTCCCCGGGCTTCCCGCCGGCACCTATGAGCTGCGCCCGGCCAAGACCGACGAAGTGCGCTCCATCAACGCAACCGACGCCGCGCAGGTGAACTACTGGCAGGTGAATGCACCCACCGTATACGCTATCGAAAAGGTAAGGTTCCTGGCAGGGGATGTGGATCGTTCAACGCCTAATGGTACACCCTTCACAACGGTGTCAAACAGTTATTTGACATCCAGCGATGCTTCACGAATTCTGCAGTATTTCGTAACCGCTGGAAATCTAACCTGGGCTAACGCCAATGCCTGGTCATTCTGGAAAGCCGGTGATATGCAAAGTGATAAAGGATGGCTGGAGTCAGCATATCCCAATCTGGAGATAACCAACGCCCCGCTGACCAACCAGACCCTATACGGTATGGTGACAGGCGACTTCAACCGTAGCTGGACCAGCAGTAGCAAGGGACAGGGAATGAACCTCAGCCTACAGGAAGGACAGAATGTACAGGTAGCCGCCTCCACCGAGGTGCTGCTGCCCGTAACCGCCGGAATGCCGATGGAAGTGGGCGCCATTTCCCTCATCCTGAACTACCCGGACGATAAGGTGACCGTTGAGGCCGTTTATCTCGGCAACAACCCCAACCAGCCCCTGTTGTTCTCTGCAACCAATGGCGTGTTGCGTATCGGCTGGACCTCAGCGATGTCGGTATACCTGAACACCGGGGAGACCCTGCTGACACTGAAGTTGCGCACTGCGTCTGTATTGGGCAACAACGAGCTGATCCGCTTCGTACTCGACGGTGACCCGCTCAATGAGCTGGCCGATGGTGACGGCATCGTAGTTCCCAATGCACTGCTGATCGCCGACAACCTGGTAACCTCACTCACTGGGCTGGATGACCTTTCAGGCAACGGACTGATGATCAGGAACTATCCCAACCCGTTCAGCGAACAGACCACCTTCGTTTACTATCTCCCGACCAGCGGGAAGGTATGCCTGGAAGTGTTTGATGTAACCGGTCGTATGGTAACCGAAGTCACAGAAGCCAATGCTTCGGCCGGCAGCCATACCTATATGCTGGAAGCCGGATCGCTCACACCCGGTATCTATACCGCCCGCCTCAGCTTCACAGCCGGGGGCAAGGCACTAACACGTACCCTCAAACTTATCCTTCAGGATTAAGTAGCGCTTCGTTCGGCCGGTGACGGGGAGGATTTCCTCCCCGTCATTCGGCTTTCTAAGTACCGGTATTTTTTCTTTTCTAATTATCAATCACATAGACTATGCGGCCATCCTTACTCATATTGCTCGTTTTCTTCCAAAGCTTATTGCTGACAGCCCAGGATCCCATAACCTATGCCGGAAAAGAGATCGCGACATCAGCCAACGTCAGCGTGCCTGTGCGTGTGGATAACTTCAGCGATGTAGGTGCCATTTCGCTAAAAATTCAATTTGATCCTGCAATTATCAGCTTTCAGTCCGTTAGTGACAATGCTTTTCCCGGCATCCAAAGCGGGATCGTGGGCAATATCATCCACATCGCCTGGGCCACCGACGGCATAAGTGCTGCTCCGATATTAGCCAACGGCAGTCTTTTGCTCAACCTAAACTTTACCGTCATCCTATCGGGAACATCTCAACTGAACTGGATTGATGACGACGGGGGCACGGGATGCGAGTATATGCGTTTCTCAAATCTCTTGCCATTTAACGACGTCCCCACAGGAACTTATTATATCAATGGCTGGGTAAGTACACTCAGCTTTACCTTCGACAGGGACTATGCTTCAGATGCCATCATTGCCCTGCCACAAAATGGCCAGGCACCCTATACGTATTCCTGGGTTGGTCCTGCAACACAAACAGGAAATGCACAGAGCCTGATACCTTCCGACGGTTATGGAATGTATTCCGTTACTGTTACCGACGCCCTGGGCGCAGAGGTAAGCGGGCAATATTACTACGGCCCGGTGCAGAACATCAGCAGTGGACTGGATTATCCCGGACTGCAGTTAGCTATCGATGCTTTGCCTACCGAAGCAGGTGACACCCTAAGGCTAATCGGTGCGGTGTATGAGAGCGATATTATGGTGAATAAGAGCCTCACCATACAGGGAAGAGGTCCCAGCATATCAGTCATCTATCCTAACCCCCTTGTACCCGATGTTCCCGATTGCAGCCCCACGGGTGGTACGCCCCACCACGGCATCATCGTTGCTGCCGACAATGTCAAAATACAAGACATTAAGGTTGATGGAGGGACCAGCCGATCCTTCAGGATGGGGATCACTTCATATTATTGGACAGGATCCAACTTCAACAATACTAGCGTACAGGATGTGGAAGTGACCAATATATATTACCGGGGCATAGTGTTGCGCAGAAATGGCGGGATAACCACAGGCCATAGCGTTGTGCGGGCCACAGTAACCCACGGTGGCTGCGATGAGCAGGGTTTTGCCATCCTGGGCTTTAATGCCGATGCCCTTTCTATAACCGGCTGCTATGTTGAGGACTGGCCCCAGGGGATTGCCACTGGCAATTACACCGGAAGTTTCAGCGCCTGCAACATCCAGGGCAATGAGGTGGTGGACGTAGACAACCAGGCGTACACCCTTACATACAACGGAACGGGAAGCATATTTAACGACAATACCGCCACCTTCAACGATCCATTGAACCAGGGCACCGGGCTGGTTTCCTACCAGGACGAGCTCAGCATAACAAATTGCAACTTTAGCGGAGCTTTCACCGGGATATCCATAGGATACCAGACACTTACGGCAGACAAGCTGATCATAGGCCCGGGGAATACCATCCAGGGATTCCCCACGGCAGGCCGCGACGGGTCGGTTGGCGTGCATATTACGGATGAAAGCTGGCCAGGGGCAGCACGGAATGTCACCCTAAGAGAAAACCTCATCCAGGACTACGAAACAGGTATCCTGGTGAAGCCCGTAAATGGGATGACAGCTTCGGTGAATATTGACGGGAATGACATTCAGGCGAAAAAGCATCAGCCCGACAGCGATGACGCCTGCATCAAGGTAGACGGCGATCTGGGAGGTGATGTGCTGATACGCAACAACAACCTTGCGCTGGACTATGCATCGCCTTTTCCTGCTCCGCCTTACCCGGTGAGCAGAGATCTCTGCGGGATATGGTTGCTCAACGGGGCAGACGCCGACATTCAGGAAAACAGCATTCTTTTCCTTCAGCGAAAAACTGAGCTGAACGAGATTGGCCTGAAGATGGATCCGGGGACGGAGGCCAGCATCACTGGGAATACGATGAACGACGGGGATATCGGCGTCCTGCTTAATCCTATCTGTTTGGCGGTGATACAAGAAAACACCATTAGCGGAAACCAGGATTATGGGGTTAAGAACCTCAACAGCAACGTAGTTGACGCTACCCGGAACTGGTGGGGCGACCCCAGCGGACCATACAATGCCTCCTTCAATACTTGCGGCACTGCAAATGCTGTGACCGACAATGTGGACGTTTGTCAGTGGTACACCCAGGCCGCAATGACCCCTACCGACCTGAATGGGTGTTTTATCGGTATTTATAATATTACCGGTGGCGGTTCCTATTGCCAGGGTGGAGGTGGAGTGGAAATCGGTCTCTCCGGATCGGAAACCGGGGTGGAGTACCGGCTCCTGCTTGATGGCGTAAACACAGGAAGTCCTGTTGCCGGCACCGGAAGTGCGATAAGCTTCGGGATGCAATTGGGTGCCGGAACCTATACAGCAAAGGCAAGCCACCTTTTTACCGGCTGTACGGATGTGGATATGAGTGGGAACGCGATGGTAAGCGTTGATCCCTGCGGACTGAGCGGCTATTTCAATTATTACAATACCGCGCGCACACCGCTAAACAATGTGCAGGTGATTCTGAAATCAGGGACAACAGCCCTGGATACCAGTATCACGGATGCTACAGGGTACTTTTCCTTTGGCAATGTGCCTGCAGGAATCTACGAGGTCCACGCCAGTACCTCAAAATCAACCGCCTATGCCGTGAATGTTACGGATGCCGGCCAGGTGAACGCCTGGCAGGTAGGCCCTTCCTACCCTATAGAAAAGATCAGGTGGCTCGCATCTGACGTCTCAAGAACGTCACCTCCAAGCTATATTACCTCAGCGGATGCCTCCAGGATAATGTTCTACTTCGTTACCCAGGGAAATCCTGCCTGGTCGGCGCCTGCAGGCCTATGGAGTTTCTGGAATGCAAATGAAACGATCAGCGCAAACCCCTGGACTAACGGTGCAGTGCCCACCATAGAGGTGAGCAATACTGCTCAGCCAACCTATAATTTCTTTGGGCTGGCCACGGGGGACTTCAACGGCTCGCTGATTCCGGGAAACAGTAAGTCGAACGAGGCATCGATAAAAGTGCAAGACGGTGATGCTCTTTATATGGTACCTGGGATGCAGGCCGATATCAGGGTAAAAACTGCTTCTGTCCTTGAAGTTGGTGCTATATCGCTGATCCTCTCCTATCCTGAAGAAAGTTTAGCCATCCAGGACGTATTCCTGGGAGAGGATGCGGAACATTCGCTCTTGTTTTCGGCGGAGAATGGGATGCTGCGTATAGGTTGGATGAACCAATCGCCACTACTCTTGAAGACAGATGAATGCCTTTTGACAATACGGGTGCGCTTACTGAAAGCGATCCCTGGGGGCAGGCAACTGAGGTTCCAGGCTGTGGAAGATCCCACAAATGAGCTGGCCGACGAAATGTTCATCCCCATTCCCGCAACCATTCTGCGGATCGACCGGATTGAAAGTACTGCCCTGGGTACTGAGGATCTCAGCAATATCTTCCAATTATCCTTGCATTCCTCACCTAATCCCGCCTCTGATCAGGTTAACCTTAACCTGGGCCTTCCAGATGCAGGGAGGTATCTGCTGGAGGTGAGCAACACCTTGGGACAATCCATTCTTTTGCGGGAGATCAAGGCAGTGGAAGCTGGTACCATCAGACTCAGCATCGAGACCAGCCACTGGGAATCAGGTATCTACTTTGCTTCTTTGCGATGCATAAGCAAAAACATTTCCCACAAGATCCAAAAGAAACTTGTGATTCGTTGACATTCAAGCTTCCTGAACAAATAATTGATTTACAGCCCAGTATAAACCACTGACCAAATGAAAAGAAATCTTCTCCTGGCCACCATCCTTTGGATTTCCGCCACCCTTGCTTCGTATACACAGAATGGGCCCATAATCACGGTGGGTACAGTCACTACACAAGGAACAACAACCACAGTTGGGCTAACCGCTCAAAATTTCAATGACATCTGGGCAGGCGATATCAAGATTCTATATGATAATCTGATTGCGTCAGCAACCAGTGTTACTGTCAATCCCTTATTAGGAGGAGGGTATAATACCAATCTGATGACTCCAGGCGTCCTGAAAGTTGGCTGGTATCAATTCGTCGGAATAACAGTTCCTGACGGAACCGAGATATTCACACTGACCTTTGATAGGGTAGCCCTGGGAACCACTCCATTGACCTTTTTAGATGATGACGGAGGAACCGCTTGCCAGTTTTACAGGTATGTAAATAACGTAAATATACCACTGAACGATCAACCCACAGCTTCCTATTATAGTAATGGCTCCCTCACCTTCCAGGGGGCCGGGGATGCACCGGTTACGTATCTTCCTGATGTGACCACCTGCGCCGGTGAGTATGTGGACATCCCGGTAAAGGTCACCGATTTCAATAACATCGGATCCATATCCCTCACCTTGCATTTCAGCACGGCCAACCTTGCCTATATCAGCGGGACCAATACATCCGGACTGCCCGGGCTATTCATTATGAACCCGAATCCCGGGGTGATTACCGTTGGCGCGTTTACTTCAGCACCAGGTTACACCCTGCCGGATAATGCCACTATGATCACCCTCCGATTCAAACTCCTGGGAGGCTCATCGAGCTTAAGCTGGTTCGATGTAGGCACTACTTGTGAGTATGCCGATCAGTTTCAGACCCCACTCAACGACCTTCCGACATCTACCTTTTGGATTGATGGTTCCATCAGTTGTACCACACAGCCGCCCACAGGGACGCCCCCTACCGGACTAAGCAATATCAACGCCTGCTATGTGGATGCCAGCACAGTACCTTCTGGTGTTCCAGCTTTTGATGCAGTGACAGCCATGTCAGGGTATACCGATATATGTGGGAACCCGGTTAAATCAGCCACATATGGATCCACCACCGTTACAGGAAATCAATGTGGGTGGCAGGTTGTTTATACTTTCAGCATTACAGACAGTTGTGATAATCTCCTGGATGGGCAAACCATTTCACATAGTGGTTTTGACCAGGACGCACCTTACCTGACTGGCACCTGGCCTTCCGGACAATCTGGCGTGGATGCCTGCTTCGCCAATGTACCGGCAGGTCCGACTGAGGCAGAAATAGCTGCCCTATTCAGCGATGCATGTGGCACGGTGCTGGTAAACAAAAGTGGAACCCCTACGGGTGATGATCAGGACTGGACTGTCACATATACCTATCAGATAGCTGATCAATGCGGCAATGCAGTCAAGCCTTCTCCTGGCATCACCTATAGTGGGGGAGACAGAACAGCACCTGTAGTCAGTGCTCCGGCAGGTTCATCTTCGGTAAGCTGTCCTGCAGATGCCATAACCCCTGTTGCCATACCGGATGCAACAGACGCCTGCGCAGGAACAGTGCATGGCACCCTCGTTTCTTTTATCGACAATCCAAATCCTGTTCAGTGTAACGGCAGCCGGGTCTACACCTATGCGTACACCGACAACGCCAATAACACTTCTCACTGGACATATACTTATACTGTACAATACACAGGTGGTCTTGTACCACCTGCGAACGGGTCAGAAACAGTAAGCTGTCTCCA
>Ga0116194_1001948_pt1 | contig 11591 bp, 11 predicted proteins | sample AD_SCU001_MetaG_FD_89887 | JGI IMG/M metagenome (GOLD analysis project Ga0116194, IMG submission 89887) | Active sludge microbial communities of municipal wastewater-treating anaerobic digesters from China - AD_SCU001_MetaG | ecosystem: Engineered > Bioreactor > Anaerobic > Digestate | place...
GAGCGGGTCGTTCTGGAGGGGGTTGATCTCGCCGCACCCGCTGACCGAGACCTCCCGGCAGGGCCCCTGCAGCCCCTCAAGGGAGAAGATCGTCTTCACCCGGGTCGGCTGGGTGTTCACGTAGGCGGTGTAGTTTCGGTAAGCGGTCCGGGTGGTGAAGAGACGGGCATAGGAGAAGTCGCCGATGGTCACTCGTGCCTCGACCGTGCGGTCGGCGGCCTCCACGACCACCTCGATCTCGCGCCCCTCGACGATATCGCGGAAGAGGTGGCCGCCCCCGTAGCCGGCCCCGGCATGGGCGGTTCCCGAGACGATCAGGTCGACGATCCCGAGCCGCTCGTTCGGACAGGGGCCGGGCATGCAGGGGACGCCGTTCGCCCAGGCACGCTCCGCCCGCTCGAAGGTTCCCGGCTCAGCGACCGGGACGGAGAGGATCGCCGCGGTTCCCGACATCACGCCGCAGGTCCCGGTGGTGACCACGTCCACGTCCGCGGCCGAGACCTCCGCACCCTCGCGGATGAGGCGCTTGAACTCTGCAGCGGTGTAGACGACTGCCGAACCGTCCCGGATCTTCTCGTCGATCTCTGTTATCGTCTTCATAGCAACCTGATATCCTCCACCCGCACTTGAAGACCCGCGGACTTTGCAAGCACCATGTTCACGACACCAGTATGTGCAAGGTTCATCATGCAGAATCCGGGCAGGAACCGCTGCCGCATCCCGAAGACCGGTTCGCGTCGCACCGCCCGGCAAATCCCCTCAAAACCGACGATGTGGTAGGCCTCAACGTCCTTAAATCCTCCGCCCCGGGAGGCCTCTGGCCCGACGACCAGGCAGGTGAGAAGACCGCTCACAGGACTCGCGTGGAGGACCGAGAGAACGTGCTGGACCGGACATCCTGCACCGGCCGGCCTCCCGACGACGATATCCCCGGGCACAATCCCCCACTTCTCCACGAGGTCGGGGCGGAAGGGGAGGATGATCTTCCGGGCCGAGACCTCGCCGGGCAGGGGTTCAAGGATGAAGTCATACTCCATGCCGAGGACGTCACGACCGGAATGGAGGGCCTCACCCTCGAACCGGGGGGAGGCGGTCCCGGTTCGGTAAAAGACGCAGTCAGCGAACTCTTTCTTCCCCCGCCTGACCAGGGCGAGGAAACCTTCACAGGTCGGGGCCCCGCAGGCCCCACAGTCCTTCCCGGGGGGAGTCCATGCCATGAGTCAGTCCCCCCGGTAGAGGTAGTCGGCGCCCTCGAGTTTGCGGATGACCCCGAAGTGATGCTGCCACCCGACCCCGGTCTTCCCGATGCAGATGGTGCAGACCCCGAGCGGCGGCGCACCCCGGAGCACGATGGCGTCAGGGTCGGTTATGGGCAAAGAGGCCTCAATCGCCCGGAGGAGGTAGCGCATCCCGGTCCCCTGGAGGGCGTTCGTCTCCACGATATCGAGGCCCGGGTTCACCTCCCTGATCCGTTCCCGGAAGACCTCTTTTTCGGCCTGGGAGACGAGGTCGACCCTGGTCACGACCGCGACGTCGGCAAGCGCGAGCATCGAGGACATCTTCAGGGGGGTGTTCGTCCCCGAGACTGCGGAGAGAACGGCGATCCCGAGCCCCTGCGTCGTGTAGGGGGAGCAGCGGAGGCAGAGACCGGCGCTCTCGACCAGGAGGAGGTCGGCGCCCACCTCCCCGGCCCAGACGATGGCATCCCGCATCACCATCACCCCGGCATGGTCAGGGCAGAGGTCGCCGGAATAGACCTTCCGTGCCGGGATCCCGAACTCTGCCGCGAGTTCCTCGTCCTCGAACGCCCGGACGACGTCGATTTTCAGGTAGGCGATCTGATGCCGATCCTGGAGGGCACGGATGGTCTGCCGCACGACAGCGGTCTTCCCTGCCGAAGGAGGGCCGGCGATGACGACGAGCCTCATACCCCGACCGATCCTATGACCAGGTTGCCGGCCCTGATCTCGTCCCGCATCCGCCGGAGGATGCCGTCGAGACGACGGGCCTCCCTGAGGGCAGCGTTCTCACGGCCGTCAGGCTCGATGACCCGCTCGACCGCTCCGTCCCGCATGACGATCCGCCGGGCCGAGAGGAGGGAGATCAGAGGGTCATGGGTGACGAAGATGACTGCCTTCCCCCCGGCACGGAGGACCTCGATCACCCGTTCTTTGAAGATCCCGGCGTTCTCCACCTCATCGAGGAGGAGGATCGGGGCAGCCGCGATCAAAACAGCATCAGCTACCAGGAGCGACCGGGTCTGCCCACCCGAGAGCGCGGTCATCCGGGCATCGGGCTGGATCGCCTCGCCAGTAAACTCGTTTGCAAGGTCGATCGTCCGGCCGACGATCCCTTCGTCCTCGATCTTCCTGGACCTGACATGCATCGCAAGAAACTCCTCAACCGTAAGGTCGGCAAGGCATTGGGTGTTCTGGGTGATCAGGGCAACGGGCTTATGTGCCGGATCGCGGACAAACTCCTCGGGTGGATATTCACCGTTGACGAGGACTGTCCGTCCCGTTGCGGTGTCGTTCCGGGCAAAGACCTCGATGTCGTTTATGAAAGCGCTCTTCCCGGAGCCGGTGGGACCGACGATGGATATTGTGTCGCCCGGGCGGATGGTGATCGCCTCAAACCGCTCAGGTTCGCCGCTCCTGCTCCGGCCGGGGAGGATCGTGATCTCCCTGATATATGGGTTATCCATGCGGGAAGAATGGTCGCCCGGAAAATAAAAGAGTTATCCTTTGAAGGCATCAAATTTACCAAAAAAGAGGAATAATTATCTGTATAATAATACTATGGTATAGTGATGTTCTCGCAGAAGATCTTTGAGACCGATTTTGCCACGGCGCTCCAGGAGGAACTCGCCCGGCAGGGTATGAGCGTCCGTGACCTCGCCGTGGTGGCGGGGATCCCGGTTGCCACCCTCTACAAACTCACCTCGGGCAGGGCAGACCCCAGACTCTCCACTGTCCGGCGGATCGTCAACGTTCTCGAACCACGGGAAAAGAGTTTCATAGCGGTGATCGCGGCCCGGTTTCTGCTCGACGACCTTGACAACCGTGACCTTCAGATCGGCGAGAAGAGTTTCCGTATACGGGGCTATTCTGCAGACTCTCTCGACGAGTGCATCATCGCCGCGGTGCAGGCGGACCGTGAAGGGGCGCTCGGGGTAGTCTGTGCCCCCATCCTTGCACCGATCGTGGAGAAGATCGTCGACTGCCCGGTGGGGATCATCAAGCCACAGCAACAGACACTGATCGAGGCGATCGAGACGATCGCGAGGAGGATTTAGAGGGTGGTGGCCCGCAGGAGTGGGGATAGTCAGCACTTCTGGGCGCCGGAACCCCTACCCGCGCAGGATGGAGGTCAACTTTCGCCGATAAACGATTCCCGTAACACTCATCTACACACCGGCATTCAGAGTCCGTATCTCTCCCTGCACTGGGAAGTATCGACTTGAATATACCCGGGGAAGGAGTTTGAGAGACCCAGGTGATATCCAGGAGTGCGCGGTGAACGCTTCTACGCTCCGGCTCCCTCCACCACCTTGCGGACGAAGATGAAGTGGCCCCAGGGGGATGACGACGCCGGTTCACCGGTATGCTTTCCAGGCCGAGACCAGCCGGACTCTGCATTGATGCCGACTTTCCCCAGAACACGCCAGTCGGCGTCGTCCATGGCGGGCTGCTTTCCTAAAACCTCCGAAACTGGAGCCAGGTTGAGCGAGTCAGTAGCACTTGCGGTAAAGTATCCGCACTCTGTAGTCCAGGAAATATCCGTCATGTCGGGGGAGTGAACAGTGACCGAGTGGCCGAACAGCCCTGACAATACGCCGAAGATATCGAAGGTATTCATAAGTTCACCGACAGCATCTCCAGGGGGCACCTGATATCGTGGGGACGTTTGGGGGGAAAATGAGGAGGAATAGGCTTCAAAGGGATCTAGAGTATAATATCTAGCGTTAAAATCATAATTCACGCAAAATTTTGAGTTCTTCAAGCCGTTCCGATTCTCCGGTGTCATAGCGACGCATGAGCCAACAAGGAAATACTCGTTATCCGGATCGTTGTCATCAGAATTCTGGTAAAGAATTGTTGTTGCGACTACCTGCCCGATGCCTGGGTATCTCCGGACGGTTGTGTGATGTGCCAGCTCGACATACCCATCAGACAATCCAGCCGCATCACGGAACTGTTCACGCACCGCCAGCGCTCCCTCAACAGATACCCAGTCCTTCGCCCGTACCAGAAAACCGTCCGGTGCCGGGGTTGCTGCATCAATCACTTCGGCATAGGATACCGTGATCCCGTCGGGGAGGACCTCTGCATAGTATCCGCAAAGTTCTGCGTCATCAGGAATGTCAGGGAAGAATACTGCGTCATACCTGAAGCACGTGGCCGGGTTCGGAAGGACGTACCGAGCCGCGGGCATGTGCTGCTCTCTCCAACCTATCACTTCACCCGACGAGAGGTTTTCATGGGAGAGGTGGAGAAAATCCGTATTTGGACTATTGAAGTCATTGTACGATAGGTTCTCTGGGAGCGCGTAAGCCACATCGGTCACCGTGGTGATGACACAAAGCAACACTATGAAAAACAACCTTTCGATGCGGGTCTGTTCCTTCGATTCAGGCATGAAAAATAGGTTGGTTGGTGATGTCGACACGAGTTGTCCTCGGTTAGACACGAACATATCCCCCGCTCCATCGTACCTTACAGAGATGACCCCAGGCGTTCAGTCCGGAAGGGGCAAAATAGGGGATACCATCCACTATTTTTACCCACCCATCTGAAACATCGGCCTTCGCCCGGGAAATAATATACGTACTACCATCCCGTGCAGATGGCTGCGAACAGTATGAGTGCTGACCCGGGGTGAATTCAAATGTAGTGGCTGCGCAACCGGCAAAGAGAGCAAATTCCTCACGCCAATAATAGGTGTTGCCATCCGGATGGTGGAGCTCAACGCGTGTATCGGGAATGGCTGTTGACCACTGAAGAGCACAACCACCGGTACCGAGAGAGAGGCCGACTGTCGTATACCCGGTCGTAGTCTGTGGATTATTCTGGCTTACATAAACATCCGGTAAGTGCTGGTAATAACCCTGGACGGAATAATCAGAGTCTATCTCCACATTAAACTGACAGTTTCTATACGGCTCGTAACTGGATATATCAATACCGGGATCAGTCCTCAGAGTTGCCTTTGTGAAGAAATAATCTAGATTCGAGTTAGCTTCTTGATTGTCCCAGTACTATGTCGTTGTAAGGTACGCCCGCCCAATCCCGGTATATGTTCTGCTTATCGTCGCAGTATGAATCGGGGCTGGTCCGTATGAAAGAAGCCCATAATTGCACTCCTTGAGAGATTCGGCTGTTTTAATTTCCAGCGGCCCAGTGATCCAAGCATCTACGCGAGCGGCCATTTCCTCCAGTGAGGGATCATCTTTGGATGAAACGACCTCTGCATAGGAGAGACTCTCTCCACTTGGAAGAACCCGAAACACGTAAGCAACTACTTTCTCATCTTCAGATATATCAATTTCAGCCGTGCCGACAAATCTTGGTGGGATATTCTTAAATTCTGCCTCAAAGGACCTCATTGTGGCTTGAGTTCTGGTACTGATCATTTCCTGCGGTATTTCAGAAGCAACAAGACGTACAGTATACTTTTCCGCGTCATACTGCAGTACACTTTGTTCAATGCTGCCAGACTGCTGTACTCCTTCTGCAGCCACCGCTGGTATCATCATGGCACTCACCAGCAGCAGTGCCAGGAGCAGAGGTGGTGACTGCATTCCAACTTTCTTTTTCATGTATTCTACCTCCATGGTTGCTCAACACCCGGAGGAAGGCAAAGCATACCTTCGAGTACACAAAGCACGTATGTCTCCGTTGCTTCCTGGCATGCGGGACGTTCACCCATCCGATTCGCTACTGGCCGGGTGTACCTCCGCGCTTCGGTATACCGGCTACGGTACCCACATGTGAGAAATCAACGTCCCCCTATAAACGATTTCTGTCGATCCTCTCTACACGTTGGGACAGTTTGATCCGTTTTGTTCCAGGAAGAATGCCGCAACCGACCAAAAACCTCTCCTGCACTGGTCAATGAAAAACTCACACTACAGAGTGAGGACCGATAGCGACTCGTGCCCTCTCGTATACCATTCCTTGCATGCGTAAACTTCAGGTCTTCACAGACATACCGAGCACCACAAATTCTTCATCTGAGACCTGCACGATATCGGCAACGGTATTCACATCCATATGGACCCCTCTGTCATTACCATCAGAACTTCTCCATCGCCGGAAAAGAGTTCCAGCGTGCCGTTCTGGACCCGATATGCTCTCGCTTCTCTGAAGTTCGACTCGATTGTCTCCCGCGATTCGCTCACCTCTCCGGGATCGTCGCTTTCCGGGATTAGCAGGGATACGGGACCAAACGATATCGATGAGTTGTCTGCGTCATACTGCGCGGTGAACTGGATTCCGCGGATGGTTCCAAAGACGTTGCCATCCGGGGTAAAGTATACCATTTCGAACGTCTCCTCTGGCGGCAGGAGGACGGATCCATCCGCCGCCCGGTACTGTTGCGGATACCAGTCGGCCGAGATCAGCGAAAGCGGCATTCGGGTAAACGACATGACGGAGTGACCGTTCTCGTTCATGATGTCGAGTTGAGACCCGGTTATCCGGTAACCGTGCGCCTGGTTCAGGAGCGAGTAATACCATTCGTACAGGTCGGTTTTCTCGCCCGGTGCCTTGGAGCATTCCTCCACCGACTCGAACCAGATACGATCCTCGTCGGATTCGTACATCCCACAGTAATCGCTGTCCGCGATGGTCCCCCGGAACTGATTCTCATCCGAAAACAGTAAGGAGATCTGTAGGGCGATCAGGTCGGAACCATGGTTTCGAACGGATTCTTCCGTATCGTTCCGCGGGTACCAGAGATACCACGCTTTTCCCTGGAGCGGTTGTGTCTGACTGGTGAAGGAGAGGATCTCCCTTCTGGATGCATCGAACAACCGGAGGCAGTCACCGTCTATTGTGTAGGTCTCCGTTTCCAGGAGCAGTGTGAAAAACGTCTTCTCCTGACTGAGCACCTCTGAAATCGAGGCCCTATTTGTCGATTCGATCTTACGGATCGTGAGCCTGCCGTCGGCAAAGTCGTGATCTCCGATGAAGAGGTTGCACCCGGAAGAACCACTGACCCACCCGTCACCAGCAAACGCGATGATGACATCTGTTCCCTCGATGACGGGAGCCCTTCCTTCCTCCGTCCAATAAGATGTAAGATACCAGCGTCCAAACAGCGGGAATTGGTCGTCATTCAACGGCAATTGAGTATCGTCTCGGGCCCCTGCAGAGTGCGTGAAAACGAGAACTCCCAGGCAGACGACGAATACGAGCAGTCCGGCGAGAGCGACCCTCACGGCCCGCCGGGAGTTCTTTCGCACGGGTTCGCCCGTCAAAGATAAAGCCCCCCGGGAGTGACATGATATTCAGCCGGAACCGGGATGAACCCGGATGCTGTGCTCGGAACGGTCGCATTCACCGTCGTCGTCCAGATGTCTCCCTTGATCAGATGTTTCATGCCCCCGCCGCCCCAGTAACTGAGGTCGAACGAGATCGATGTGGCGTTCTCCGGCGGGACGAAGCCGTCGAGGAAGACGACCGTGGTGTAGGTCCCGCCCGATGACCGGCTGAATTCTTCGACGCTCACATTGCCCGGGGTCGCGAGGACCGGCACGAGCAGCCGTGGCTCTTCTTTTGTCTCGAATTCACTGGACGATACGTAGATATCCGGCGCATAACCTTCCGTCGTCGTGAACGCGAGCATCTTCCCGTACGACGTTTCCCGGATCGTCGCCTGCCACCCGGCGATCCGGCCGCCGACGAGCGCTTCCTCCGGTATCGCCAGCTCACACTCCGCGTTCGCCGGAACCGGGACCATGACCGTGGCGGTACCGTTCACGGCAAGATCGGAGAGTCCGGTGATCTGGATCAAGTAGGAGTTGGTCGGTCGGGTGGTCTCGACGAACGCGGGAAGGAGAAGGAGCAGGAAGATCACCGCGGCGAGGAGGCAGATCGCTACGAGCAGGATAAGTATCGTTCCAAGTATCGTTCTCCTCTTTTGCTTCGGGTTTTCATCCATAATCTCACCAAAAAAAGATTTTTAGTTAATTAGTCGCATAATCGACGAGACCTATGTTATAACTAAGACCTTTTTTCAAGAGATCTTGAGTTGCTGACTTGACCAATGGTTCTTCGCCCCATCCCGAGGGATTATTAACTATTAACGCTTGGAGGCCAGGATACATCGCTGAAGAGTAGAATGCTAGGCCTCGTGCACTCGAAGCGGGATTGGAAATTACAACACCGGTACTGGGAGCTGATACAAGAGCCGCCTTAAACCCATAGTTAGGATCGGCGAACTTATCCTGCACGTACTGCTCATAAAGCGCATGCGTCGCCAGCTGTACTGGATCGACTGCACCTTGGGTATGCCACGGCATGGACATATCGCTCATATAATGCATCGACCAAGACAGGCACCGCCAGGCAGACTCACTATAGAGGTTCGACCTCATTTGGGTCCTCGCTTCATTTGCATAGTAACTACATTTATCCGGGGCGTTGCTGAAGAATGGAGCTCCGTCTAGATAATGTTCGACCATCTGCGGAACACCCCAAGTATCAGGATCTGCTGAGTGCATATTCAATAACCTTGTCTGCGCACTGCCCCAACCTTTTTTCTGTCCTGCAAGCTCGGCCAAGACATTATGAACGCCATTGTCATGATAAAAGCTGGGATACCCGGCCCACATGGGACTTATCTCATTAGGGGCATCCGGACAATAGTAGGTAAACACACTGGCGATTACTGATGCCAGCAGCTCCTGTTTTTCCCCCTCTTCCAGTGTCGATGTCCCATCCCAGATATTTCTCAGTTCTGCGACGGTCTTCTCAAATTCACTCTCTGAGGAGTATGTCTCCCTCAGTGCTTCGAGTACTATCGCCTGCTCATCGGGAGATAAGTGTGCATAATGTTCAAGCGCCGCCTCGTCTTGCATAAATGAACGCTCAAGAGTCATCTCTTCTGCGCTCACCGTCGATAGCAGCACTCCCAAAAGGATGGATACTCTTCCAATCCTGCGTAACTCATTCATAGTTGTTCTCCTAGATTCCTTCCCGGACGCAGAGACGGCACACCTTCAAGTACAGGAAGAGCATACATTCCCTTTGCCTCCGGGCATGCGGGGCTCTATCATCCGGGCGTCAACCGTGGATGGAGGGACCCCCGCGCACACTCGAGCACCGCACGCGGCACCTACAGTTGTGAGTTCAACGTTCTTATATATCCCATTCCGGCCCGATCAGCTCCACGTCAGGAGATTTTAATCCATTTTATCCCACAATATACCGTATCCGACCGAAGCCTATTCCGTGCCATCGGATAAGGGAGTCGGCGCAGTGAGGGAGATCCGGTGCAAGGGGTCCCTCTGCCGTTCACTGCGTGCGGACTGCCCCGGTATGACTATCTACCGATGCTGCAATTGCCACCATCACATCCACTTCCTGCATGCTACCAGAGAGGCAGTATGCATAGTGGCCGTTATTCCACCGAAGCACGTTTTCCCCATCTCCGGAAGTAAATGTCCCGTTTATCCCGTTGATCGTCACTCCAACAGAACCCGCGGTTTTCCGCCCAGGGCAGGGGTTCCCCGGGATAGGCGTCTGTGTGATACGAAGTTCCTCCTTCCCCTTCGTGTAGATCAGGGATGTTCTGTTGTCCGGTTCGCCATACTGTAATGCGTACGAAAAAGAGTAGCCGTCCGGCAGATACGATGGTATCGGGAGATCCATACCAAATTTTTCGTGCGCCTCTTCAAGCGTATACACGATGACGGGCGTTATCGCAAGTGACGGAGCAGTTGGGCCGGTCGTAGGGCCGATAGTAGATCCGGTGCTGCAGAAACCAGGTTTTGAAGCCTTTTCACCGTAATCGAGGCATCCTGCCACAGTTGATCCCACAACCAGTAGTACAAGGGTGATTAGAGTAAGCTTTTTTGGTTTCATATTAACTCCTCTTGCAGTTACTGAGTTTTCCATGGATATCCAGAGTTTTGCATAGTTTACTCACAGAAATATTTCGTGAGGCTATTGAAGCCTCACTTCGCCGGTGCATCTACACATGTATGGTATGAATAAATTTTATCTGATGACAACCATGTGCTAACATATACATAGGGCTGATCATCAGAGTATCTGATAAAATCAAATGTCTGTCCCGGTGAATACCAAGTACCATCACTTTCCCGTGTCCACTCATCAAGGATGGGATAAGCAATTGCTTCGAAGTAGTGTTGAGCACCCCCATAGAGATATAACTCAGATGATCCCATTAGCCAATCAACTGCAGTGGCGGGATTGTCAGTGTCATCATAGGAGTAATAGTACCACTGATCAGTACTTTGGTCTTGGAACCAGACCTCATACATGCCGTTGGCAATACTAACATAGTAGTCAAAGTAGGGCCTGGCAGTTGCATCAATCCATGTGCTTGTTGTTTCCCATGTGAGGTTGTGCTCATCATATATGGGAACTGAAAGGAAGATCTTCCCATCGTCTCTGTAGAACAGGGTAAGCTCGATTATATCCCCATCCCTATTTGTATAAATCTCTCTTTCAAGATAGATAACTGCATCCTGCCCTTCATTTACTGTTCTTTCAGGCTTGATTTTGCCCGTGACATACACAATTGAATTCGCATAATCTGATTTACGGTAGTATTGAGCCCACTCACCATAGAAAGTTGAAGAACGTGTAGATTGAGAGTTTATTACTTCCGGATTGGAACAGGACTGCAGATTAACCTCTGAAATAGAACTAAGCGAGTCGCGTCTCTCCTGCAAATCATTACACAACTGATCGATATTTGGATAAGACGTGAAAAAATCAGCAGGATAATCAATTGTAAGTTCATCCAGGTGTTCGTTGAACAATGCTAACATTTTTTTGGGCATACGAAGAACCATGATGCCTTCATCATCTTTGATTTCTGAAGGGGAATAGAATATTGGTATTTCGGCGTCGCATCCCTGATATGCCATTAAACCTGATTTTTCAACTGTTAATTTTACTAGCCTGGGATCGGTGCTTTCGCTATTCTCTAGTATCCATGATTTGGTAAAAACCAAAGCGATCAACTCTGATTCATCAAGGGGATCTGCAATTTTGATGTCTTCAGTGATGTAGTCGGGGGTGATGGCGTATCTTGAAGGCTCTGGACTCTTTGCAAGAGAAATTGTTTGGTTTTCACCTGCACTTACAACAGGCACCATCACCATGCTCATCAGCAACACCGCCTGCAGCACGGCGAGGATCCGGGAGAATGCCCGCATTCCAATCTTTCCATTCATGTTCTTTCCTCCGATAGTATTCCGGAGGCAGGAGAGGCACACCTTCAAGTACAGGAAGAGCATACGTTCCCTTTGCCTCCGGGCATGCGGGGCTCTATCATCCGGGCGTCAGACCAGGGGGTGGGCAGCCCCCGCACACGAGCGGGCACCGCACGCGGCA
>Ga0116194_1001955_pt1 | contig 11554 bp, 12 predicted proteins | sample AD_SCU001_MetaG_FD_89887 | JGI IMG/M metagenome (GOLD analysis project Ga0116194, IMG submission 89887) | Active sludge microbial communities of municipal wastewater-treating anaerobic digesters from China - AD_SCU001_MetaG | ecosystem: Engineered > Bioreactor > Anaerobic > Digestate | place...
ATTCCAGGTTTCGTCTTTTCCATAGATGCTGTTCAGCAAGAAAACACCGCCGGATTTGGCATATTTCAGCATGTCATATTTTTCGAGGAAACTGAATTGATGACATGCGACGAAGTTTGCGTCGCCTTTTCCAACCAGGTAAGGAGCTTTAATGGGGCGAGGACCAAAGCGCAGGTGTGATTCGGTGACCGTTCCTGATTTTTTCGAATCATATACGAAATAACCCTGGGCGAAATTGTTGCCCTCTTCGCCGATAATCTTGGTGGAATTCTTATTGGCGCCTACGGTTCCGTCTGAACCCAGTCCAAAGAACACGCAGCGCACAACGTCGTCAGTGGCGATGGAGAATTGTTCGTCATAATCCAGGGAACTGTGGCTGACATCGTCATTGATGCCGACGGTGAAGTGATTTTTCGGAGAGCTTTTCTTCAACTCGTCAAAGATCCCCTTGACCATGCCAGGGGTGAATTCTTTGGAAGAAAGACCGTAGCGCCCTCCTACGATGATCGGAACTTTCTTGAAGGGGGCGATGCCCGTAGCAAAGCCCTCGTAAATGGCTGTGGTTACATCTTTGTACAGCGGTTCTCCATCTGCCCCTGGATCTTTTGAGCGATCCATAACAGCAATGGATTCGACGCTGGCAGGAAGAGCTGCCATGAAATGTTTGGTCGAGAATGGTCGATAGAGATGAACGGTAACTATGCCGACCTTTTCGTCTTTTGCCGTCAGATAGTTGACGGTTTCTTCTGCCGTTTCAGCACCCGATGCCATGATGACGATCACCTGCCTGGCATCCGGAGCGCCAGCATAATCGAAGAGGTGATAGCTGCGACCGGTGAGGGTGGCGAATTTGTCCATGGCAGCCTGAGTGATGTCTGGGCATTTGTCGTAGAATGGATTGACGGTTTCACTTGCCTGGAAAAACACGTCTGGGTTTTGCGCTGTGCCGCGAATGGAAGGGCGGTCGGGCGTAAGCCCGCGTTTGCGGTGCTCGAAAATCAGATCGTCATCGATCATGGTTTTCAGGTCTTCATCGTTGAGTAATTCAACCTTATTGACCTCATGCGACGTGCGGAAGCCGTCAAAGAAATGCAGGAAAGGAATTCTCGATTCTAACGTTGCAGCCTGGGCAATGACAGCCATATCATGTGCTTCTTGCACTGAGCGCGATGCCAGCAAGGCGAAGCCGGTGCTGCGCACCGCTGCGATATCGCTTTGATCGCCAAAGATCGATAGGGCGTGTGTTGCCAGTGACCTGGCAGAAACGTGGAAAACGGTTGGGGTAAGCTCACCGGCAATTTTGTACATGTTCGGGATCATCAACAACAATCCTTGCGATGCGGTGAACGTCGTGGTCAAAGACCCTGAAGTGAGCGCACCGTGCACTGCGCCGGCAGCGCCCCCTTCTGATTGCATTTCCATCACCGTGGGCACGGTTCCCCAAATATTGGGAACGCGGGCGGCTGACCAGGCATCGGCGTGTTCGCCCATGGCTGACGAAGGTGTAATTGGATAGATGGCGATCACCTCGTTCAATCGATAGGCAACGTAAGCTACCGCCTCATTACCATCCAGCATACGGTATTGACGCTTCATGAAAGACACTCCTTAAGTAAATGGTATTAGGGCTCTTGAGCAGGTAAGAAATGGTAAAGAATCTTTCTATCAATGTTTTCCCAAATCCGATTAATCATACCACTTTTCTATATAATGCATCCTCAGTTGATTTTACGATTTTAAAGTATTGGAACAAAAGTGAAGAAAAATCATGTGTTATTGATTACTTTAATGAACCAGTAGGGGATCCAGTTTGCGTCTTCAAACAATAAGCGATAATCACCAGTATTAATTTTTGCCGTAACTTCTGCCATAATTTCATGGTCGGAATGTTTGGGAATGATATAGTTGCTCCATTGGCTGATGAAGTTAACCAATGCACTGCGTATTTTTGAAAACAATGACTCCAGAGATGTTTTTAATGCGAATCTGAATTGCCATAAAATCACACCGATTTCCGCACAAATTAGAATCATTAAGGTGGTTCGGTGTATACGTGCAAAGCGGTCATGAGGAGAACAAAAACGTAATTGAAAACAAGGCTCGAAGTGATGATTGCAATGCAATGTGTAATCAAGCGGGTTTTCAGCCCAATGAATTTTGTTAGGATTATTCCGGGTAGAAAAAAGACTTGTTGGATAGCTATGATTCCCAGGAAGAACATTGCCCTTTCCCCCACAGCATAAATTTATTAAAGACACTATCAGAAAATTCGTAAAAAAGCAAATAGTGCCATTCGACGAATTTAAAGGGCTGATATCCCTCAAAACACCCGTGGCTGAATTTATACGCTCAAACGAGGTGACAGGAGGAATAACCCTAACGCTGCTATCGACTTACAATCTTTTATCGTCTCCTTTTTTAAATGATTCAGGATTTCATCGCACGGTATCTTGACGATGGTCAAATACTCATCCTCATCTGGTGACAGGGGAGCGGAATACAGGTGCTCGGCGAGAAAGATATGGTTGATCTCCGTGCAGTATCCTGGCGCCAGATACAGCGAGCCAATCGGCTGCCAGGACCTGGCTGCCATACCGATCTCTTCCCGTATCTCCCGTTGGGCGCTTGATAAAGGGTCTTCTCCGCCTTCCATCACACCTGCGGGAAGCTCCAGCAATTCACCCTCGCTTCCGATGCGATACTGGTTCACGAACCAGATGTTCCCATCTTCGTCTAAGGGTAATATGCTGACCGAATCAGGGTGGTTTACCCGTTCATAGGTCTTGATTGGACCTGTGGGCATTGCGATATTTACTGTTTCAAGGGAAAAAATTTTTCCCTTATGAATGGGGGTAATCTCTTGTATTTTCATGGTTCTATTGTAAATTAAATAAAAAGACCGCGGTTCTTTCCCGCGGTCTTTTGGATAGCTATTGGGCTGTGTTGTAGAAATATTCCTGCCCGTAGCACTCGGTTCCATAATACGTGGTGCATTCCTTGGAATCCAGCCGTACGATGATGGTCTCAAAACTGCGCAAAGCGTCGGGAATGGTGAGAATAACCTGGAAGCCGGGGCTGCCATCTGTATCATAAACGGCTGTGCCAACGACAATTCCCTGTGATGCGTCGGTCCCGTTTGGTCGCATGGTGAAGGTCAGGTTCCAGCCCTTCATCAACCAACTATTGGTCGCCTGAAGGGTTACCGACTGGTCTTTGATGACACTGACCGTGCAGAGGTACAGACCTGGACCGCAAGCTTTGCTATTGTAGGTCAACGTCACCACAGGCGGTGGACCGGCAGTAGCGGTCGGCAGGGCAGGCGTGGAGGTGGCAGAAGGAGCATCGGTGGCTGAGGTGGTGTCTGTGCTGCTGGCGGCTGTACCTGAGGATGAGGTCGGTTCAGGTGTGCCGCTGCTGGTCGTCAACGCCATAGCTGTTTGAGTTCCGGCAATAATATCTTTCATTAATTGAGATTGTGTCGACACCGGATTGGGCAGGGTTGCATTCGTGGTTGGAACGCTATCGGTGGTTCCACTGGCGGGGCGAACGCATGCAGAAAAAATGATGGATAATAAAACAATTACTGCGCATACGGAACAGATATTTTTCTTCATGGATGTCTCCTCTTGTTCTTCCCTCCGAAAATAGAAAATATTTTTCAATTTCTAAAATGTATGTTAGCACGCCAAAGAACCTACGTCAAGGAAGATTTCGCTCGAAATCTTCCTGCAGGAATGAGAACAAAGGCTGACGGTGCTAGACCTCAAGGAGGATCGTTACCGGTCCGTCATTGAGCAACTCCACTGCCATATGGGCTCCAAACACTCCCTGCTGAACAGTGAGCTCATAGTCGCGCAATATGTTACAGAATTCATCGATCAACGGTTGGGCTATCGCTGGAGGGGCTGCGTTGATGAACGACGGGCGGTTTCCCTTTCGGGTGTCCGCCATTAAAGTGAACTGCGAGATCACCAGCATCTCGCCGTGAATGTCGAGCGCTGAAATGTTCATTTTATTCAGCTCATCTTCGAATATTCGCAGGTTAGCGATCTTTTTGCAGAGGATTTTCGCCTCTTCGACCGTGTCATCGTTTTCGATTCCGAGCAGGATCAACAGACCCCTTCCAATGGAGGATATCAGTCGATCATCTACGCTGACCGAGCTATGCGAAACGCGCTGCAGCACTGCTTTCATATCAGGGCAATCCGACCGCGTCCCGCACTTCGCGCATGGTTTCTTGCGCGATGCTCCTTGCGCGTTTTGCGCCATCGGCTAAGATATCCCAGACGTCTTGGGGCTTATTTGATAATTCAGCCCGCCGTTCGCGGAAAGGAGCCAGGTGAGCATTGAGATTTCTGGCATATAGTTTCTTGCAATCCACGCAGCCGATGCCGGCTCTCCGGCATTCTACGTTGACCATGTCGATTTCTTCTTTCGATGAGAAGATCTTGTGCATGCTGAACACGTTGCAGACATCCGGGTTTCCCGGGTCGCTGCGTTTCATGCGCGCCGGATCCGTTACCATTTGCATAACACGCGCCTGGGTTTCTTCTGGTGTGGCGGCGATCTCGATATGGTTGTTCAGGCTTTTTCCCATTTTCTGTTGACCATCGATGCCTAAAACTTTGGGGACTTCCGTGACCTTCATCTGCGGTTCCACCAGCACATTTTTTCCATAGCGGAAATTGAATGAACGCGCGACCTCGCGCGTGAATTCGATGTGAGGCGCCTGGTCAACCCCCACCGGCACGAAGTTCGCCTTATAGAGCAAGATATCGGCTGCCATGAGAACCGGGTAGCCGACCAGACCGTAATTGACATTGTTGGGCTGTTCTCTGACTTTTTCTTTGAACGTCGGTAGATCGGTGAGCTTTCCGAGCGGGGTGACCATTGAGAGCATGGTGTGCAATTCCATCACTTCGGGCACGTGCGATTGGATGAACATCATCGTTTCAGCGGGGCGCACTCCAGCAGCCAGCCAATCCAAAGCCATTTCCATGGTGTTGTCCTTTAGTTCTCTGGTGGTTTCCATGGTGGTTAATGCATGGATATCGACGACGCAATAAATGCAGGAAAAATCATCCTGGAGCTCCACATAATTCCTTACCGCTCCCAGGTAATTCCCCAGATGCTGTCGCCCGGTTGGTCTGGCTCCTGAAAAAACTCGCCCTTTTTTATTCATGATGATTTCTTATCCTCGTGGTTGCATAAATATGAGACGAATGATCTCTTCGGGCGTTGGCAATGCACCGCTCTTGCTTTTCGAATACAGCGGCACATCATCCACCTGCACTTCAAAAGTGCCGATCTTCTTCGATGGGATCAGTTCGATGCTTTCTGCCGCCAATCCGAATTGATCCTGAATGATGCCTGCCAGATTCTTGGCTTCTCGCTCATACTGGCACGGAACGCAATATTCGATGGACACTTTTTTGATCATCGTCTCTCCTGGCTGGTTCCTTTCATTATAACGTAAACGCGTCGTGCTTTTGGTAAAATCAGGTTATGCAATGCTTCTCTCCTGACGTTCCGGCAGAAAAAAGGATTTTCGACATCCTGGTATCGCTATTGGTGTTGACCGTCTTGTCTCCCCTTTACCTGCTTATTGCTATCTCGATAAGAATCAGCGAAGGCGCGCCGGTGATCTTCGCACAAGAACGACCGGGTTTGCAGGGAAAGATCTTTCGCGTGTGGAAGTTCCGCACCATGCGTGTTCTAAAGGATGAAAAAGGAGAACTGCTGCCCGATGCGGAGCGCATTTCGCCGTTGGGAAAATTTTTGCGCAAGACCAGTTTGGATGAATTGCCTGAATTCGTCAACGTTCTTCGTGGTGAGATGAGTTTGGTTGGACCGCGACCGCTGTTGGTCGCTTATCTTGCACGCTACTCCCCGGCGCAGGCTCGCCGGCACGAAGTGCTGCCCGGCATCACCGGCTGGGCGCAGGTCAATGGACGGAATGCCATTTCATGGCAGAAAAAATTTGAGCTGGATGTCTGGTATGTGGATCATTGGACGTTCTGGCTGGACTTAAAGATTCTCTTTCTGACCATATGGAAAGCACTCAGCGGTGAGGGGGTTTCTCAGCCAGGGCATGCTACTATGGATGAGTTCATGGGCGACCGCAAATAGATCACTCTGCCAAAAGATCAAGTGTATAGATGTGACCGGCTTGCATCTCTTCGATCACTTGTAGCAGAAGCTGTTGCCTGCCGGGGCTGATGAGCCCCGCCTGGGTATCGGTCAAGGATAAGCTGGCATTCACCGTTTTCCCACCATTGCCGGCTACTACCTCGTTCCACAAATTGCGTATGGGTGCTATTCCATCGATGAGAAATGTGCCCGCCCAAATAGGCTGCGCTTCGGCGGGAGGGGTGGAGATGCCGATGACCTTTACGTTGGTTTGCGCGATGCGGTTGAACAGCTCGGTTGAATATGCCTGGGGCGGCACGAAAATATAAAGGATGGTGCTCAAACTTATTTCGTCGAAAGCAGCTATCCAATCGCCGGGTTGGCTGGTTTGGGATAGCTCTTTGATGACCGGATACTGATTGAGGGGTGTGATCACCGCGTTGCATATTCCGCAAAAATAGGTCGCGCCGTTTCGGTATGCCAGCGAAAAATCGCCGGTCTCACTGACCAGTAGCCCCCCGCTGCGGAAATTCTCTGCCAGCATGACCGAAGCGTAGCCTGCCATGAAAAACTGATTTTTCGGATCTGTGCGGATGATGGTCACGTTCGAGGAGGGGCTCCAATCCTGATCGCTGAGCACGATGAATTGCGTGTGCGGCGCTTCGTTCGAAAAGCTGCCCAGGTTCTGAGGGTGATTTAGAAAGACCAGCACTTTCATATCCGCGGTGATCTCGTTGGATTGGATGGCTGTCCGTGTTTCAAAAGCGAGCCCGGATGGTGCGGCTAGCTCTTGCAGGGTGCTGCTTGCTTGCTGCAAGGTCCAGGCGTCAGAGTTTTCGCCTGTGATCAAAACCACACGGTCTGCTGCGGTTGTGGGTGTGGGAAGGCTGGTGGGTGTTTCTTGGGTGACGGCTTCTTGAATTTTCCCTTTGCAAGCAGTGAAAAGACTGCTGAGAACGATAAGCAGCAGAAAAGTGACGGTTCTTTTTTTCATAGGCAACATTGTACACCATGACGGAGATTAAGTTATAATATTCGCGTGAAATCCGCAATTTGAAACATGGAATGAATATGCAGCCCGCTGTGAGAATTTCTCAGGCGGACTTTTTAATTGAAACTTATCGTTACAGGAGTAAAGGAAATGCCGATTCACTTTGGAACAGATGGGTGGCGCGCGGTAATTTCAGACACATTTACCTTTCATAACCTTCAGTTGGTCAGCCAGGCGATTGCCGATGCGGTCGCGTCAGAAGGATGGGTCAATGGAACCAGTTTGGAAACAAAACCGGATCCCAAAAAGATCGTCATTGGCTTTGATACGCGTTTTCTATCCGATCGCTATGCAAAAGAAGCAGCGCGTGTGATGGCTGCCAATGGCTACAGAGTCTTTCTATGCCAATCTGGTGCCCCCACTCCCACGGTCTCTTTTGCTGTCCGTGAGCTGAATGCCATTGCAGGGATCATGATCACCGCTTCTCACAACGCTCCCCGTTACAATGGCGTGAAACTGAAGGCTTGTTATGGAGGTTCCGCTTCGCCTGACCAATGTCGTAAAGTGGAGATCTACCTGAACGACAATGAGGAGTTGGGCAGGGGACCTAACCTTGTCGATTTCGACAAAGCGCGGGCTGATGGCTTGATCACGCGTTTCAATCCCTTGCCTGATTACTACGATCATCTAAGAAAGCTGATCGATTTCAACATCATAGCTGAGAACCCGCAATACATTGTGGTGGACCCCATGTATGGCTCAGGCAGAGGAGTTATTAAAGGAGTTTTAGAAGGCACGGGCTGCGAAGTCTATGAGATCCGCGGAGAGATGAATCCGGGCTTTGGTGGCGTGCACCCTGAACCGATCGCAAATAACCTGAAACCGCTCTCTGGTGCGCTGATCAACGGAAAAGGGACGCTGGGGTTGGCGACGGATGGAGATGCTGACCGCATTGGCGCGATGGATGAACGCGGTGTGTTTGTGGATCCGCATCGCATCATGGCGCTGGCGTTGCGCTATCTGGTTGAGAAACGCTATTTGACCGGCGCCGTGGTGCGCACGGTTTCTACCACCCGCATGATCGATCGGCTTGCAAAAAGATATGCTCTTACCCTGTATGAGACTCCGGTTGGGTTCAATCAGATCGCTGAGCATATGCTGAGCGAGCAAGTGTTGATCGGCGGCGAAGAATCGGGCGGCATTTCCTTTTTGGGGCATATCCCCGAAGGCGATGGCGTGTTGATGGGTCTGCTGCTTACCGAGATCGTTGCCGAATCGGGTAGCACGCTCTCTGAGCTGGTGGAAGACTTGCTCGCGGATGTTGGTCCTGCTTTTTACGAGCGCACCGATCTGCGGCTGAATCGACCGCTTGCCAAACAGCGGATGGTCGATCAGCTTATATCCGATGCGCCTGCCTCGATCGGGGGGGAGAGCGTTGCCCAGGTTGTATCGCTGGATGGGGTGAAATACATCATGGCAGATGATTCCTGGTTATTGATCCGACCGTCTGGAACGGAGCCGGTTCTGCGGGTGTATGCCGAAGGGCGCACAACTGCTATGGTGCAGGCGTTGCTGCGCTATGGGGAGAAGATCGCAGAGAAATTTCAGTAAATAAATGAAAATCCTTTCCAAAAAATGGAAGGGATTGTTTTTATTGAGCAGCGGGGGTCTGCTGGAATTCCGCCACGTTGGTGAGCTGGGCAGCCACCGTTTGCGTGTACATCAAGAGCGCATCTTCTGTGGCGGTTGGAGGAGGTTGGGTTGACGTATTGGTGGCTTCAAGCAGCTTCTGCATGGCTGATTGGGCAGTGGCGCTCTCAAAAACGCCGGCGGTTTGCCGGGCGTAGGTCAGGGCTTCCGCTTCCAGGTCCAGATACCATTGTTGCGCATACAGAAATGCAACAACGCAAAGGATCAGGAGCAAGAACCAGCGCATCGGATGGCGTTTCTTTTTTTTCTTTTTCGGCACCGGATTTTCCAGAATGCTTTCTTCTTCAGCGATGCCGTTTTGATCTTCGATATCTTTTCTGTCGTGTTCCATCATCACCCTTTGCTTGTTTTATCGTTCTGCTGTGTGGAAATGGGCGTGAACCCTTCGGGCAGGTCATCTGGGGCTTCAGGTAATTCGGCAACTTCCTTTTTGTTTGCCCCAGCGGTCGCTTTGGCTTCTTTTGAGGTTGCAGCCGCAGGGGGTGGATTGGCTACCCGTGGCGTCGTTTTTACATGCTTGGACTCATGTTTCTCAGGAACATCGAACAATTGTTGCTGTTGCCAATCGTCTGTCGGCTCGTCCTGTTGCCTGTCGGCTGCGATCAGCTCGCGCACCCTGTGCAACCACTCGGGGATGGCGGCGGGCTCTGCCCTGGTTTTTTCTTCCATGGCAGATTGGACGAAGGATGAACCCTCGCCGTTCTGCTCAAGCAGGTCCTCTTCTGATAGCAAACTGCTCTGCCGGGTTTCTTTAGAGTTTTCGAGTGGTGCCTGGCAGTACCAGCATTTTTCTGCCTGGCTCAGGTTAGGCCTTCCACAAACAGGGCATTTCTTCTCGTCAAGATTCTCGTCCATAGGTTGGCTCAGGCTCTGTTTTTTAGAGTATAGCACAAATACCGATAGCACTTTCAGGAAATGATAATTCTTGCGGATTTATTCATGGCTGCGCACAAAAAACAAGTTCGCATTGTACGTGGAATAGTCATAATCATCCCATACGCCGCATAAATACTGCGTTTCATTGAACCGCGCTTGCTCTTCATTTGGGAAGACGAGCATAACGGCATCTCCATTCTGGAGATTGATAGTGCTGGTTAGTAATGAAGGCGCATGAACGTCTTCAAATGCCATAACGATCTTATCCTGTAAGTTATGAAGGTTCTTCCTGAATCTGCTTTCGTGAAAATAAGGAAGCCAATCAAGGTATAAATCGGATTCTTTCAATAAAGAGAAAGAAGATCCCTCTGCGATGAACGCTACGATGGCGTCTTCTCCCTTTGCGCATTCAATGGTGGTTGGCGGTCTATTTTTCGCAGTGAGTTTCCAAACGAATATAGGACCAAGCAAAGTACATGCCATTAATAAAATAGACAATGCAACTGGAGTTGTAGAGTTGATTGATGCGGTTTTGATTGATCTCAATTTCGAATTTGGCAGTTTTTCCAGCAGGGCGGCAAGCCCCATACACGGAAAAATAAGGATATAAGGAATGGCTGCGGCATATACGCGCATTTCTTTGAAATCATTGAATGGTAACAAAGGAACGCTGAGGAGAATTCCAATCAACGCGTAAAAGAACATGCGATATTTCTTATAGGAAGAGTTTTTCATTTCACTATAGATGGCATAGAAAAAAAGCACGAAGAGTGCAACCTGCCCAAGATAGTAGACAAGCAGGTTTTCACTTCTGAAAAAACTGAAAAAGCCTTTCCGGTCCGGAAAATTGATTATTTGCGGATATTGCAGTAGCGCGCCTTTTATGAGATTGCCCGGATTATCCTTGATTGCCTGAATAGAATAGTCGAAAATCGCCTTTGTTAATTCGGGTTCCTGCAGGTCAAAAACCTCAGGATGGTCAATTTGTATCGCTCCCCAGCCTCTGCCTCCAGTTGCCAATCCATACAGAGAATGAGCGAAATTCGCGAAAGGGATGCTATCTTCTGGGCTGACGAGCGATGAAAGCAACACAAAGGCTGCGATGACAACGCCGACCACCAACAAGGAAATCAGGAAAATCTGCCAAAAGTTCTTCTTGCTCTTATCTCTTAAAAAGACACCCACCATAATCATTGGGAAGATGAAGATCGGTCCGGCTCTTGTGACCAACCCCAAAACGAGCAAAAGGCTTGCCAGCCATAACAACCGCTTGTTTTTCTGCTCAAGGTAGACCATGAAAAAATAGAAACTGAAGCAGCCAAAAACCAATCCAAGGTTTTCGCTCATCAATTTTCCAACGGATAATCGCGCAAAAGCGAAGAGCAAAACGAAGAACAGGCTGGCTGGAACTGTGCCCAAATGATGCCAGACGACTTTGGTGGCATAGTAGCAAGAGACCGCCACCAGGAATGTAAGGAGAGCCAAACACACTTGAATATTATTGGAAGTTATTTTCAACAATACTCCCAAAAATGCAGGAAAAAAAATACGGCGTGCGCCAAAATAGGAAAAAGAGAATCCATTGATGAAACGCAAACCATCGTAATAGTAAAAAGCGGCATCGGTGTCTGGCAAAATGCCGCTGATAACCTGCCCTTCGGTTTGCCCGCTAGCCCACATTCCAGCCAATGCCATGGCAAATACTGCGGTGACAAAGATAAACGCGCCAGCGTTATGGATCCATGTCTTTCTTCGAGAAAGGATAATAGCCATGAGAATAAAAAGGACGGGAATGGGGAACGTTGATCCAAAACGCAACTGGATGATCACAGGTCGAAAAATAATCGG
>Ga0116194_1001961_pt1 | contig 11522 bp, 7 predicted proteins | sample AD_SCU001_MetaG_FD_89887 | JGI IMG/M metagenome (GOLD analysis project Ga0116194, IMG submission 89887) | Active sludge microbial communities of municipal wastewater-treating anaerobic digesters from China - AD_SCU001_MetaG | ecosystem: Engineered > Bioreactor > Anaerobic > Digestate | place...
ATCAAAAGGATTAAAATGGCACTTCTTTGCTTGTTCTTCAGTCATTAGTTGAATTTTCATTTTCCAACGCGGAAAGTCTCCCCTTTCAATCGCATTGAACAGATCTCTTTGGTGGCTTTCTCTGTCTTTTCCTATAATTGCAGCAGCTTCTTCGTTTGTAAGATTTTGAATTCCCTGCTCGGTTTTAAAATGAAATTTAACCCACACTCTTTCATTTTTAGAATTTATTAGGCTGAAAGTGTGGCTGCCATATCCATTCATATGACGATATGATTTAGGAATTCCTCTTTCGCTCATAGTAATTGTAATCTGATGCAATGCTTCCGGAAGCAATGTCCAAAAATCCCAATTGTGGTTGGCACTTCGTAGATTAGTTTTAGGGTCACGCTTTACTGCTTTATTTAAATCAGGGAAACGATAAGGATCTCGTAAGAAGAAAACAGGAGTATTATTACCTGTTAAGTCCCAATTTCCTTCCTCAGTATAAAACTTCATTGCAAAGCCGCGGATATCTCTTTCGGCATCAGCAGCGCCTCTTTCTCCGGCAACGGTTGAGAATCTGACAAATACCTCAGTTTCTTTTCCGATTTTAGAAAACAGTTTAGCTTTTGTGTACTTTGTAATATCGTTAGTTACAGTAAATTTTCCGAATGCACCAGAGCCTTTTGCATGCATTCGTCTTTCGGGAATTACTTCCCTGTCGAAATGAGCCAGCTTTTCCAGGAACCAAAAATCTTCTAACAGCATAGGTCCTCTTTTGCCTGCTGTTTTTACATTTTGATTTTCAGCAATTGGTCTTCCTGAAACTGAAAACAGTTTTTTCTTTTTGTCTTGATTAGCCATAATACTTTACCTTTCTATTTTTATTTTTCAAAATAGTAAAATTATTTGATAATAATTTATTCTTAAAAGAATTCAAGTTGCAGATCACATAAAGGATGTTTTATAATACGATAAAAGAAAGCTAAGATTTTATCAAGCCACACATCCTGTTATATAGCTAACATTGAGCAAAATAATTCCGCAACAGAAAAATCATACTGATTTTGAAGAGGTTAAATTAAGTTTAATTAAATACTTTGTTATAAAATCAATTCAGCATCTTAAAGTTCAGTTTAAGTATCTTCTGGCTTTAACAGTAACATCAAATTTTTTTGTGATTTTATTTTCTTTTAACTGCAAATCTGATTTAACACCTGATTTGGAAAGGTGAAAATCATTTACCGAAACAGTATCAACGACAAAATCATCTGAAACAGATTCGCTGATAAAATCATCAACAGCTTTTCTCGCTTTGGCTTCCGAATCATAATAAACAGATGCTTCTGCCTGATAAACTGTGACTTTATCTGAAACAAAAATCATTCTATAAGTTTTTGTTTCATAGAACATACAAATCATATCAGGATTGCTTTTATCCTGATGAACAGGATTCCCATATTTTTTGATTATTTCTGTTCTTGGTTTACCTATTAGGTTGTGAACTCTGATATCTTGTCCAAAAACTAATTCTGAAATTAAAAGTATCAGGAGAATTGCAATGAAAAAAACAGTCTTTGTCTTCATAACTACTCCCTAAAACAAAATTGATTATAATAAATCTGAAAAGATTATAGAATTGATACTTCCTGAATAAGGAAACAAAAAGCAGTGTACTGATAATAAACTGAGGCTTCATAGTAATTACCAATCAGCTTAAATCGCATAAGCAAACTAACTCAAATTAAAACGATTATCAATCCAATTAAGCAGCTTCTTCTACATCAGCTTTCAGCTTAACCTCATTTCCAAAAAGTTTTGCAACCCTGCTGCAAAAGGTGATAAGAAAGGATAGAATGTCTTCTGGTTTTTCGAATTTATTTTCAAGAACAAGTTTCATCACTTCTTTTTGCTGGCTGAATTTTATTTTGTCTTTATAAACAGATTCATCCATAATGAATCTCATCAATTCAACAAATCGGATTTTATAGTAGTCTTCTTTTTCTCCGCGCGGCAGAATAATGTGAATATTTTTTCTTTGAATTGCAATTCGCTCAAACAAAGCATAAGAAGCATAAAATTTAAGTGTTGCGGCTAAAACCAATCGTTTTACAATTTCGGGGAGGATGCCAAATCTATCCAGCATTTCTTCTTTAAGCTCTTCAATTTCGGATAAACTTTTAACAGAATATAATGCAGTGTAAAAATTCAATCTGTCCATTTGTTCAGGCATATAAGTAACCGGAATTCCAATATCAAAAAATGAATCAATAGTTGGTTCTGTCCGCTCTTCAATTTTAGGCAACGATTTAAATACTTCTTTAAAGTCCTGATATTTTAATTCTTCAACAGCTTCGTTTATTAACTTAACATAAAGATCAAAACCAACCTCATTTATAAACCCTGTTTGCTCAGTTCCAAGCAGATTACCTGCTCCACGAATTTCAAGATCACGCATAGCAACATTAAAACCAGAACCAATCTCAGTATATTCTTCAATTGCCTGCAATCTGCGTAAAGCTTTTTTAGTAATTCCGCTTAACGAAGGAACAATAAAATAAGCGTAAGCTTGCCTGTCACTTCTGCCTACTCTTCCGCGCAATTGATGCAGCTCTGCAAGTCCAAACCTATCAGCCCGATTTATAATTATGGTATTAACATTAGGGATATCAATTCCGGATTCAATGATCTTGGTTGATAAAAGCACATCAAATTTACGATTAAGAAATCCATAGATTACATTTTCAAGCTGTGTTGGTTTCATTTGTCCATGTGCAACAGCGATTTTAGCTTCAGGAACATATCGCCTGATATAATCAGCTAATTTATCAATTGAGTAAACCCGATCATGAACAAAATAAACTTGTCCGTTACGATTTAATTCGTTCATTATCCATTCACGAATCTTGGTTGAATCAAAAGTTGAAACACTTGTATAAATAGGTTGTCTGTTTGGAGGCGGAGTAGCAATTATTGAAAGATCCCGCGCACCAAGCAATGAGAGATTTAATGTTCTCGGAATCGGGGTAGCGGTTAATGTGAGCGTATCTACATTAACTTTTATTTGTCTTAATTTTTCTTTTGCAGACACGCCAAAGCGATGTTCCTCATCAATAATAAGCAATCCAAGATCTTTAAACTTAACATCTTTAGAAAGTAAACGGTGTGTCCCGATCAAAATATCAATCTGACCTTGTGAAAGGTTTTTTAATATTTCTGTCTGCTCTTTTTTCGTTTGAAACCTTGACAGTGCAGCAACTTTAACGGGATATTGTGTAAGTCTGTCTTTAAAAGTATTGTAATGCTGTTCAGCTAATATTGTGGTTGGTACAAGAACACAAGTTTGTTTTCCATCCTGTACAGCTTTAAATGCAGCCCGTACAGCAACTTCAGTTTTACCAAAACCCACATCGCCACAAACCAAGCGATCCATTGGATTATGTGCTTCCATATCCTGTTTAACTTCTTCACTTGCCTTTGCCTGATCAGGTGTATCTTCATAAAAGAAAGATGCTTCAAGCTCTCTTTGCCAAACAGAATCCGTTGCAAATCTAAATCCTTCGGTTGATTTTCTTTTTGCATAAAGTTCGATTAAATCACGGGCTGCTTCCTTGATTTTCTTTTTAGTTTTTGCTTTTGTGTTTTGCCATTCACCACTTCCCAAAACTGCCAAAGTTGGTTTCAGATTTTCGTTTGATGAATATCTTTTAACCAATGCGAGATAATTAAGATTTACATACACTATTCCGCCTTCAGCATAAAGAATCTTCATAGACTCTTGATTTGCATCGCCTATTTTTATTGTTTCAAGTCCTGCATACTGCCCTATTCCATAGTCTTCATGAACAACATAATCGCCGCGTTTTATCGACGAAAAACTTTTTGCTTTGGATTTTTTGAGCTTTTTTGATGAAGAGATTTTTGTTCTGTAAGGCTTATTAAATATCTGATAATCAGTTAGAATCAGAAGCCTCTCTTTTCGATTTACAAATCCCTCTTTAATTGCCAGTGTTTCAACTTTTATTTTACCGGATTCAATAAATTCACTAAGCTCAGGATTTATTTCCGGCAGCAAGTCTTTTAATCTGTTTGTTTGCAGCTCATTTTCAGAGGTGATGATAATATTGAAATTCTTTGTAGAGAATTCTTTTATTGTGCTAAATAAAATTTGATAATTTGAATTAATAACCGGTGAAAGAGAAATGCCAGTATCAACTCTAATTTCAGAATTGATTTCTTCTTCAACAACCCACCGTGCTTTGGCGTTTTTATAATCAAATAAATGAACAGAACCAATTGTCTCAATTTTTTGATTAACTGATTCTTCTAATGATGGCTCGGTTGCGATTTCAGGAAACTCATCTTTATCAATAATTTTTTGTGAATCTTTTAAAACAGCATTCTCATTCTCCTGCGAGATTGTAAGTTCACGGTCAAGAGATGTCAAGTTATTCAGCTCAAAAGAAGATGCAAAGAATACTGGATTATTTAAGTAATTGAAAATATCAGAATTATACTCAGTAACTTGATTTTCAAAAGCAGCCGCCAGGGTTATCTCTTCAACTCTTTCAAAAGAACGCTGACTTTCCGGATCAAAGTATCTTATTGACTCAATAAAATCTCCATCAAATTCTAATCTTGCCGGACTTTTTTCTGAATATGACCAGAAATCAACGATTGCACCCCGCTGTGAATAATAACCAGGTGCTTCAACAAATTTATCTTTTGTATAAACAAGCAAGTTCAGATATTCAATTAAATCATCATACTTCAATGCACCACCAACAGAAACTTTTGTTGTAAGATGATTTGTTTTCTCTTTTTCCGGAAGACTAAGAGATAATATCTGATATGTAGAAATCAGAATAAACTTTTCCCGTTTAGAAATTTCGGTGAGTTTTTCCTGAATGAACTCAAGATTAAAATCATCAATAACAATCAGATGATCAGTTAAACCCAAAACACTTAGTTCAACTTTAATCTCATTTACTAATTTAGTTTCAGCAAACAGCAGAACTATTTGCTTTTCTATTTCAAATAATTCTCTTACAGCAAAACTTTTTGAAGAGCCATAAAGCGGACTGATATGAATGCTATCCGACCTTTTGAGATTTTCAATAATAATTGAATCAAAATTTATTTTAATAAAATCATATCTGTTCATAATCTATAAAGGAATTTTGAGAATTATAATTGGCGGAGGTGGAGATACAGGGTCATTTGAAGTGTTTAACCGCTGATTTGTTTTGTGGTTGTTTACATACTCACCAACAAACAAACCAATTGCCGAACCAAGAACAATATCCGAAATCCAGTGCTTATTATTGTAAACTCTTGCATAAGCAGTTATAATTGCCAAACCATACCATCCAAACTTCCATAAAAAATTGTTGTATTCTTTTGCTATCACAGAGGAATATGCAAACGCTAATGTTGAATGACCGGAAGGAAATGATGTCTGATCAAAATTTAATTTTAAAGGATCAAACTTGAAAGCTGATTCAGAAAAATACGGGCGGCTTCTTCCACTGATAAACTTAATACTTAGATTAATCAATTCACTATATGCTGTTGCTTCAGCCAGCCGCAATGAAAGATTTCTCATCTCATTATTCTTATCTATCAAAGCATATAAATAGAATACGGCTATGCTTGATACCATAAATTCAATATGATAATAATCGTCAATTTTAAAAATATGATTCAGGAATTCAGTTTTGTTGGATTGCGAAAATTCTTTGATGTCTTCATCAATAATCATAGCTAATCCGGTTATTCCAATTGTAGCCGATAGTTTTATCCAGTCATCTGATTTGAAATATTTCGGAGAGGTCAATACATCCCCCCCAACTTCAAAAAATTTTCTGAAGTCTTTTTCTGCATTTTCTTCAATTTGTGGATATAAAACAGAAGAAATGAGAACAAGTAATAAAATGACGAGATGAGATCTCATTAATGAGGCAAGAGAATATTTAAAATGGTTTTATAATTATTTTTGTAATTCTATTACTACTAATTTCTTTCCTTTCTTATTTCTGATATTGGTCGGTTTATAAGCTAATTCATAAACTGTAGACTTTTTTATAAATGATTTATACTTTAATTCAGCTTTTTGAAATTCGCTTTCAAGATCTCCGCCTTTCATTGCAAAAATAAATGCTCTGTTTTTTACAAGAGGAAGAGCATATCTGAAAAGAATTATTAGTGGAACGACAGCTCTGCTTACAATTAAGTCAAAACTCTCTTTATATTTTTCAATAAACTCTGGACTTTCTACTCGGGCATTTTCGGCAGCAACATTACTTATCTTAAGCTTATCAATAAACTCTTTTACTGCATCAATTTTTTTACTTGTTGAGTCTGCAAGAACACCCCTAAGATCGGGTCTCATTATTGCAAGTGGAATTCCTGGGAAACCGCCCCCAGTTCCAATATCTAAAAATCTTGTTACCTTTTCAGGAAGAAATTGTGTTATGTATGCCGAGATGAAAATATGATTTTCAATAATATTTGTTTCATCCTTCCTGGATATCAGATTGACATTTTTATTTTTTTCAACAACAAGATTTGCGTAGAAGGCAAGTCTCTCATTGCGCATTGGTTCTGGGTTAAAACCATTATCCCAGCAGTAGTCTTGTAATTCTTTAAGATAAATTTCTTGTTTGGAAGGCGGCATTAGTAAAAACCTTAAAAATTAGTTCTTTAAATATACCAACAAAATAGAAATATCTGAAGGCGTTACTCCAGAGATACGCGAAGCTTGCCCGATTGAGCGAGGTTTTACTTTGTTCAATTTAGTTTTCCCTTCTGTTGATAAATGTCTGATTTTATTAAAATCAAAATTCAATGGAATTGCAGTTGTTTCATATCGTTCAAGTTTTGCAATAGCTTCAAATTGTCTCTGAATATAACCCTCATATTTCAGTTCGATTTCTGTTTGTTGAAGAGCGATTTCATCGTTTAACAAATCAATCGCAGCTTTTTCGTTAATTGACCCGTTAAATTCCAACAGCTGCCTAAGATTTATTTCAGGTCTTTTGCACAGCTTTGAAATTGTCTCAGTTGAATCTATTTCATTGGAATTTGTTGCATTTAAAAATGAATTAATTTCTCTGGCATGATATTTTTTAGTTCGACAATAATCAACACCACCAACAATTGTTTTTTCTCTAAAGTTGACTTTTTCAAACAATTCTTTAGGAATCAAACCGAAGTCAAATCCATATTTCATAAGTCTTCTATCTGCATTATCCTGTCTGAGCAATAATCTATGTTCTGCTCTTGAAGTAAACATCCTATAAGGCTCGTCTGTAGATTTTGTAACAAGATCATCAATTAAAACTCCGATATATGCTTGACTTCTCTTCAGAATAAATTCAGGTTTCCCTTGAATTTTAAGCGCGGCATTAATACCAGCCATCAAACCTTGGGCAGCCGCTTCTTCATATCCGGAAGTTCCATTAATCTGTCCAGCAAAATATAGCCCTTCAATTATTTTGGTTTCCAATGTTGAATCAACTTGATGTGGTGGAAAAAAATCATATTCAACAGCATAACCTGGACGAACCATCTCAGCATTTTCTAAGCCTTTAATTTTCTTTAATGCTTCATATTGAATTTCTGCTGGTAGTGATGAAGAAAATCCATTTAGATAAATCAGATCGCTGTCAAGTCCCTCAGGTTCCAAAAACAGCTGATGTTTTTCTTTATCAGAAAAACGAACTATCTTATCTTCTATAGAAGGACAATAACGTGGTCCAACACCCTGTATTCGTCCAGTAAACATTGGTGAAAATTCAAATCCCTTTTCCAAAGTTTTGTGGACTTCTTTATCCGTGTAACTGATATGACAACTTACTTGTGGAAGAAAAGGGAATTTTGAAATATCAGTCTGATATGAAAAAGGTTCAGGATTTTCATCTCCCGGCTGTTCTTCGAGTACAGCCCAATTAATTGTATCTTTCTTTAATCTTGGTGGCGTACCAGTTTTGAGTCTTCCATACTCAAAACCCAAACTTACCAATGATTCTGTAATGCCTGTTGATGATTGTTCTCCATGTCTTCCGCCCGTTGTTTTGTTTAACCCGGTATGCATTAATCCATTTAGAAAAGTTCCGGATGAAAGAATCAAAGTCTTACAAAGTATATCTCTCCCGCTTTGTGTTTTTACACCAACTACTCTTCCATTTTCTGCGATAACTCCAATTGCGGAATCTTCAACGATCTCTAAATTTTCTGTGGAACTAATTACCTGATAAGCTTCTTCAGAATACAATTTTCTATCTGACTGACATCTTAAAGACCAAACCGCAGGACCTTTTGATTTATTGAGCATCCTAAATTGTATTCCTGTGGGATCTGCAATTTTTCCCATAATTCCACCAAGAGCATCAATTTCACGTACTAAATGTCCCTTTGCTGTTCCACCAATAGCCGGATTGCAAGAAAGTCTGGCAAGTGCAAATCTATCCATTGTAATTAAACCCACTGAACATCCCATTCTGGCTCCAACAGAAGCAGCTTCAATTCCAGCGTGTCCACCTCCAACCACAACAATATCAAATTTCTTCATTACTTTTAATTTTTTCTTTTCACGTGAAACAAATTAGGTGCAGAATAGCAATTGTTTTGGTTTCACGTGAAACTAAATTTACTTTCCAATACAAAATTTCATAAAAATGTTATTTAAAATATCTTCTGTTGTAACTTCACCGATTATCTCAGCAAGGTTCATTTCTGCATTTCTTAGATCCACAGATATAAACTCACCGCTCATTTTCTTTAAAACTGATTCTCTGGCATTCATAAGATTTTCTCTGGACTTCTTCAGACAGTTATGGTGTCTGAGATTTGTAACTATGGCAGTTTTTTCAGTATAACTACCCGAACCGATTACTTTTTCTTTCAATTTCAAAAATAATTGGCCAATCCCCTCCCCTGTCTTAGCTGAGATTTTGACATCTGCGCTGATTTCAGAGGTGGAATCTAAGTCAATTTTATTTAATACTTTAATTACTTTATCTGGGTTGGTTAATTTTAGCAGATCAATATGAAGTTCTTTTGAATCCCCTTGTTTAACATCCTCAAGAAAAATAATCACATCTGAATTCTTTACAGTTTCCTGACTTCTGAAAATACCCTCCTTCTCAATTGTATCTTCAGATATGCGAATTCCTGCCGTATCAAAAAGCCTGAAAAGAATTCCATCAATTGAGACCTCTTCTCGTATTACATCTCGAGTAGTCCCCGGTATTTCGCTTACTATAGCACGAGATTCTTTAAGAATATAGTTTAATAATGATGATTTTCCCACATTCGGTTTACCAACTATTGCAACGTTCACTCCATCACGAATTACTCTGCCAAATCCGTAACTTTCTAATAATGTATCGATTTCAATGATTATTGAGTCTATTCTTTTTAACAACTCATCCATATTAACAAATTCAATGTCTTCCTCAGCAAAGTCTAATTCCAATTCTATAAACGATGATACATTAAGCAACTGAGATCTTAAATCATTAACTTTTGCTGATAAAAATCCATCTAGTTGATTTCTTGCACCACGAAACGAGGCTTCAGTACGCGAATTAATAATATCTGCAACTGCTTCAGCTTTTGTCAGGTCAATACGATTATTTAAAAATGCTCTCTTTGTAAACTCACCTGGTTCTGCTGTTCTAACATCATCAACACCAATTAAAAGCTCGATTACTTTTTGAACAATGAGTGGATTTCCGTGAGTGCTAATTTCAACGCTATCTTCTCCAGTGTATGAATTTGGAGCCCTGAAAACGGATATTAAAACATCATCAACAAGTTCCCCATCATGATTTTTAATATTACCATAATGAAGTGTGTGTGTTGCTGCATTTTCGATTCTGGTTTTTCCGAAAAAGAATTTATCAACAACAGTAAAAGCCTTTGGGCCGCTTGCTCTGATAACCGAGATGGCACCAACTCCAGCTGGGGTTGCCAATGCAATAATTGTATCTTCTTTCACTTTAATAATGCTCAAACTTAAGATTGCAAAAATAGTTAATAATAAAAGATAATTCAATATTTAATTAACAATATGGCCTATCAAGTAAATTGACATTACGACAGTTAAATATGACGATTATTTGCATTATTTGAGATGTTTGTCATTTTGTTAGCCAATATGACAGTAAACAAATAAAAATCTGAAAATCCCATAACCCAATATAATACAATGAGTTACAGTGATTTTACAAGCCCGGCACACTGCTTGCTTAATATGAATCGAATTTGAAATTAAACAATTAACTAAAATATATAAATAAGGAGACTTAAAATGACACTAGTAAGATTTAATCCCGTTAGAGATCTTATTGATTTCGAAAGAGAGTTTAACAAAATGTTTAGTTCGCTTGAGAACCGTTTTGGTATTTCAAAGAGCAAAGAAATAGATACAGAGTATGAAAATGCAGTTTGGATGCCATTGACTGATATCTATGAAAACAAAGATAATTATACATTAAAAATTGATTTACCTGGAATCAAAAAAGAAGATGTTAAAATCTCTTTTTCAAATGGTAAATTGAATATCAGTGGTGAAAGAGTTCAGGAGGAAGAAACTAAGGATGCAAAGAGCCATAGAATAGAAAAATCTTATGGTAAATATTTCAGATCATTTAATCTGCCTGAATTGATTCAGGAAGAGAAAATAAATGCTGAATTTGCAAATGGACAGTTAACTATTACTATTCCAAAAGCCGAAGAAGCAAAGCCGAAAGAAATAGAAATCAAAGTGAAATAAGAAAAGAGTAGATGATGATGAAAAGGGTAGCTGTTCGGTTACCCTTTTTTTATTAAAGAAAAAACTGTTATGCAAATCAAAAGAATACAGTATCTGATGATGTTGAAGAAACAATTTTAGTAAATTTAAAAAGTGATATAAGTTAATTTCTACAAAATGGAATACAAAGATTATTATAAAATACTCGGTGTAGAAAAATCAGCAACGCAGGGCGAAATCAAAAAAGCATATCGTAAGCTTGCGATGAAATACCATCCTGATCGTAATCAGGGGAATAAAGCTGCTGAAGAAAAGTTTAAAGAAATTACAGAGGCTAATGAAGTTTTGAGTGACCCTGAAAAACGTAAAAAGTATGATACGCTTGGGGCAAACTGGAAACAATACCAACACACTGGCGGGCAGGGGTTTGATGATTTCTTTGCTCACTTTGGCGGTGGAAGAAGTTCGGGATCAGGCGCTGCCTATGAATTCAGTGGTGATATTGGTGATATCTTTGGCAGTATGGGCGGGGGATTTTCAGATTTCTTTGAATCGTTTTTTGGAGGCGGCAGGGGATTTAGCGGAGGAAGAACAAGTCAGCAAAGAACAGCAGTGGATGTTCAAGCTGTCTTAAATGTTTCGCTTGAGGATGTTTTTAACGGAAGTGAAAAGACAATAAATGTTGATGGGAAAAAGCTAAAGGTGAAAATTAACGCTGGAACAAAAGATGGACAAAAACTTAGATTAAAAGGCTTGGGTAGATCAAAAACTGCCGGCGGAATAA